>OGJJ01000642.1_pt1 | contig 30444 bp, 28 predicted proteins | sample 1572081 | NCBI WGS metagenome assembly OGJJ01 (sample SAMEA2582122, study PRJEB24529) | metagenome | biome: Human gut stool | place: China | collected 2011
CCGCCTTCCCAGGTTTCGCCTTTGCATCCGCGAAGAATTCCATTGCTCTCACCAAAATCATTTCTGGAGCCGTTATCCGATGTAAAGATAATCAGTGTATTTTCATAAACACCACATTCTTTTAACACCTGTACGATTGCTCCTGTCGACCAGTCAATCGCCATCACACACACCCCATAATCACCATTTCTCGATTTCTTCACAAAGCATTCTGCCACATACAATGGTTTCTGCTGACAGCGTATTGGATGTCATATCATCCTCATCCATTTTCTGGGCCACTGTATCATACAGAACCTGTCCATCTCTGGTGTAAACAGAAAGTCTTCCATCGTCTTCGTTCAGACAATGTAAGACCCGGCTGGCACTGGACACTTACCAGATACGTTCCTCAAAGGGGATCCAAAGATACTGGCTACTGATGTCAATGGCACATTATATCTGTGTTATAGGCACTGGACGATATCAGTCTTTCCAGGAAGGATATCAACTGATTCGCAGTACCATTCAGCAGGAAAAGTATCAATATCTGTTTCAATGTGCAAAATCCAGTATTAATTTTGAAGTGTTTATGAAATTAGCAGGATAGTTTTGTGCATTTTTTCAAATTTGCTCATTTATAGTTTTTTATTTAATTTATTCAGCACCCTATACGCAATAATCTTTATTTTTAACAACCATGATTGTTTGCAATAATGAGATACAACCCTATTAAAATTATTATTAAATAATTCCTGCATAAACTGTTCACGATTACCTGGTAAAGATGAGGCAACCTCATATGAAGGATTATGTTTAATAGCTTCTTTAAGCTCTACTCTTATACACTGAATATTACTACGATTTTCTTCAAAAAATATTCTTCCCCGTTCACTATTTAACACCACAAGTGAAACCCCATTTCGGTCATAAAAATCTGGACAAACATTCTTTGCCCCCCAAAAATCTCCTAAAGTAATATCACTTTTTCGATTTTCGCCCTTAATCTTGCATGAATAACAAGATGGACGTAATGTATAATTATTTATAAATGCTCGCATATACAAATTATCATCTGCACGCTGTTTGAACATCTTTTTACCTTGACAAATAACAAAAGAATATGTTTCCCAACCAATACTTTTATCTCTAAAAGAAATCTTAGCACCTTTTTTTAGTTTGAAAGGCTTCAAATAGTGCTCCCACATTTTTTGAGATGGTGTCCCATGGCATATAATATCCTGACATATCAAATTTTTATATTCCTTCTTCAAAAAGGATTTTAATCCATTAACCTGACAAGGGGTTCCACTAAAATAAACAAATTCTCCAGCATTTAACTTCTGCTCAACCTCTCTATATACATCTCCAATCCTACTTTGAACATATTTAGATCCCAAAAGTTTTTCTAAATCTTTTTTTAAAAATATTCCTTTATGCTCAATTGTATAATCATCATTAAATCCCGCTCCATAAACAATTCCATTTTCCTCTAAAACTGCTTGCGCAAATACTGAAAAAAGCCCTCCTGAAGAACTTTTTTTAACAATTTCAGCATTTTTTGAAACTGCAGCATATGCATCTCGTTCACTTATTTGAATTTCTTCTTGTAAAATAGGACAAGCCTGCTCACATTTTTTACATTCAATACAATTATTTTTATCAATTCTTGGATAAAAAAACCCCTCTTCATCTTTTTCCATTATTATACAATGCTTTGGACATATATTATAACAAGAAAAACATCCTACACACAGCTCTTTTTCCCTACAAATCATTTAAACTCCTTCATATCTTTCAATTCTACAAACAGATTTTCTTTAACATCATAAAAAATATTTTTTATCTCTTCTAACAGCTATAAAAGAATACGTAGACACTATAAAAAAACTCTAACATTTCTTAATCATATTGCATACGTTTCATATTTTACCATCAATGCTTTTTCCAATTGATAACACATAAATTATTATAATTTATTCTATCTTTGTAACAATCTTAAAATTTTAATCTTATGTCTAGTAGTGCGATCTAAAATATTCAAGCTTCTTTGAAATTCATCTGTTTTTCTATAAAGCAAACAAAATACTGCTACCGTTAAACTTGCACATATTAATACATTTATTAATATAGCAAAAATTCCCTGTGCACTAATAAATCTACAAATCATTGTTGACAGAAAAGCTACTATTGCTGCAACCGTAATATAACCAAACAATTTTTTTAGATATTCTCCCATCATTCTTTTCTCAAATATCGTTGTAAATAAATTAGCAAAAAGCCATGGCATCCCAACAAATACCATTGAGATAACTGTAGACAATAAAACACCATATACGCCCCAAAATTGAACCATGATTAAATTCAAAGCTAAATTCACACCTGCTGTGACCAATGGTCTAAATCGATCCTCATGCCAAATTCCTGCTGCGTCCTTATAATTATTCAATAGTGTATTTATTTCTACAATAAAGAAATACACACTAAAACAAATTACCGCTGGATAATCAAAAATCAATTCATCTTTATGTACCCATATTTTCATAAAAGGCTGGTACACATTCAGTAGGCAAGACATACAGAAACATGACACCGCCGTAATAATAAGAGTAAATGTTTTTAAATCATTTAAGTTTTTTTGCTTTGTTTCTGTTATAATGCTATTTCCAATTCCAGATGTACAGGAATAAATCAAAATATTCACAATGCTCAAAAGTGCCGTAATAATAAAATAATAATTCTGATATACAGCAAGAACTGTAAGCCCTAAACAAGCAGAAATCACAAGCGTATCTACAGAATTAACAACTATACTTCCTATCTTTGCAGTAAACAAATCGCGTATACGCCGATTTATACTCCGTTTTTCTTTATCATTAATATCACCTTTGGCTTGAAAATCTGGAAACATTTTATCCACAACTATAGCTGTCCCAATATTAACTGCCGCCTGTGAACCTAATGTCACTATTAAATAAATATAATAATTGTGAAGCAAAAACAGCAAAACAAATTGTAAAATATATCGAACTGTATTTACAATCATCGTCACTTTACTTACTACATCTGCACGTTGATAAGCTTGAAGTAAACTATTCTTATAAGAAAACAACCAATATGATAATACTGTAGCTGCCAAATTCAATAAAAACAGTACATACACATTGAGTCCATTTGGGAGATCACCTGAAATCAATTTTGGCACAAAAGGACATATTACCAATCCACCAACTAAAACCACAAAACCAATAATACGATAATAAATTTTATATAACTTCATCAACGCACAAATTGTTTTATGGTCTTCTTCAGCTACAGGCTTGTACATGCTATACACCATTGCACTTCCAACGCCAAGTTCTGCAAGATTAAGCACAGAGAGTACAGAAGTAAAAAGGCCATCTAATCCCAAATACTCGACACCAAGCCAATAAATCATTGCTGTTCGCATGGCAAACGGTACAAGTAACTGATATATTCGTTGGATTAAACCAAAAATAATATTCCTTGAAGCATTTCTCGTCCGATTAAATTGCATTTTATTTTCTCCTACAGTTAACAACATTCATTTTTCAAATTATATCCAATGCCTTCTCAATATAATTCTTTGCTTTTTCTCTTTCATTCTCTAATATGTGTTCTGTTAAACACCATTTTTCACTTGATATGTCTGAAGATTCTCCAACAAACAATCTATCATTCAAATCAAATTTTTCTAATAAGGTTTCAATTCTGGAATTCATATTTAATCCACCTTCATTTCTAGTAAATACATAGAAATCTTTGTGAAAGAGAATCGAAAAAACAGATCCATGAAAAGAATCTGTAAGTACATAATCCGCATGTTTAATTGTATATAGTACTTCTGCTGGATCGTATACATAATATTCCGGTGTCAAAATATCGAAAAGCATTACAACCGGAAGTGCTTTTTTCTTCGAAAAATCTCTAATTTTTTTATAATAAGATTTATCTACTCTTCCCAAGAAATAACATACTATATAATGATCTGGTAACTTATTTTCCGGTTCTTTACATATATTTTCCCATGTTTTGGATGAAACCAGCATCGTCGGATCCAATAAAACTTCTGCCATTCTACCCGTCAGATTCTTAATAATCTTTTGTCCTGCAATTTCCCGTACTGATAGCGCTTTTATCTTTTTTAACCATATGCTATATTCTTTTTCACGATATTCCGGAATTTTAGACACACCAAAACTTGGTGACATACAAACCGTTTTTTCTGGTGCAAATGAGCAAAATGCTAGTTCAGATGTTGTCCCATAAGTAGGATTCCAAATTTGATCACTTCCACAAATGAAAAAATCTATTCCTTCTATCCATTCCTTTGTAATGTTTTCTCTATTTAAAATAACATTTGAAATATTTAAGTTTTGATCTGCAAATACTTTAAATCGATGGCTACGTTTCTTTTTTAAGCTAAGCAAACTATTACTATTTTTCTTTGCATATATCAAATTATTAATAATTCCTTTATCAATTCGATTAATATCATATTTATACATTGGACGCGAAATAAGAACTTCACGAATATAAATCGGATTCCATTTTGCAAACTTTGAATCATCTTTTATTTGAGGTCTTTCATAAAGTTCTTCTAGTGCATACGTCTCAACTTCTCCATATTGGGAGAAAATCTTTTCGACTGCATAATTTTGATATTTATTTCCATAATTGTCACTAACAAGTGTAATAATTCCAAATTTCATTTTCCTAATACCCCATGCATACAGCTAATGCATATAATTTAAATTTTTTTGATATATTTGGTGATTTCAAAAATGCACCTATATATTTTCTAGCTATTTTTCTCATATATGTAATATGAATCTTATTTTTGTATCCACAATTTTTTGCTTCATATAAACTAAAAATGGCCGCACTCATAAGCCGCTCTTTTGCTAATTCCAAAAGATCCGGATACTCTTTCTCCACTTCTTTATTAATATTTTCCCACATAGGAATAGCTGAATACTTTTTTTCAGAAAATGAAAGATGCGAAATACTTGTTTCTTCCAACACATGATGATATAGAATTTCATTTGTTACAATCATTTTGCCTGATTTCTTTAGAATCTTCCAAAGAAACTCTGCATCTTCTCCGTATCCAGTTTTTTCATTAAACCAAACATCTTCTGTAAGATTTCGACGAATCAACTTATTCCATAACATCCCCGTCATACGTTTATGTTTCATAAACTCATACAACTGTGTTTTCTGATCCCAACACTCTATTTTTACATTATCTACACTTTCAACTTGTTCTGATGTTTCAGCATGATCACTTTCACAAAAAACAATATCTGCATCCTTCATTAATTCCAACATTTGCTGAATCATATTAGCTTCTATCCAATCATCCGCATCAACATAAAGGACATAATCTCCATGCGCATTTTTGAGGCATACATTTCTTGTTGCCGAAACACCTTTATTCGTCTGATTATAAATCGCAATTCTTCTATCGATTTTAGCATAGTTGGATAAAATAGATAACGTATTGTCTGTTGAACCGTCATTCACAATAATTACCTCTATATTTTCATACGCTTGATGCAAAATACTTTCTATACAACGATTAATAGTTTTTTCAGCATTATATGCTGGTATTAATACTGATACCATTATAAACTCCTTTTTATAAACCGTGGTAACATACATAAGCCATCCAAAATTTTCTGATAAATAACTGCCCCAACCAAACTAAGCACAACTAACCATACATACATTAATGGTGCCCATGAAACCAATTTTAATATTGGTTGAAACCAATCACATACATAGGTTGAAAAAAATACTGCATGAAAAAACCACATACTCGTTGAATATTTTCCCAACACACTGAGTGGTTTTAAAATCACATTCCAATTTGTCTTTTCAAATAAATTTACAATACAGCAAATTAATATCGGAACGTAAACAACATCCAATAAGAAACCAGCAATTGAACTGATCAATATTCTAGCTACAAATACCATTGCAATTCCTAGAATACAAAATCCAGGATTTTTAAAACACTTCATTTTTTTTGATTTTTCTACAACTTTATTTTCTGCCATCCAATATCCAATTAAAAAACACGGAAAATACAAAACACAACTATATAAATCATGAATTACCGTGTTTGTTTCATAATTAGGTATACTATGTAAAACAACTTCAAAAATATATGGGATAATGAGCATCAATACCAAATTGATATACTTTTTAAATCGGAACACTTTATATTTACATAACAGTGGCATAACAAGTACACAAAAAATGTAAAAAAATACATACCAGGCAAACCAATTCAAATTAGGTAATAGTCCAAATATCTGAACAATTAACTTTTCTGGTGTTATTTTCCACTCTCCAACCAATGCTGCTGGAATAAAAAGTGTAAATAAAGAAATCCAATATATTTTTAGTAATCCCCATATTTTCTTTAACCCGTATTTAATAGTTTTCTCTTTTGTAAAAAAATATCCATATCCAGAAAGAACCGCATAAATAGCAACACAAATTTTGCATGCCTGACCAAATAATGTAACTACATGTGGTAAACTACTGAACGGAAATACAATAAAATGATGCGCAAGCATAATCAAAATTGCAATTCCCTTTATCATCTGTGTTGTCTTTTTATCCATACTTTTCCCCTTTTAATTAAATCGATAGGTTCTATAATAATAAGCTCCGCTTTTCTCTGCTGCTTCTAATCCCACCTCAGAATCTTCAAAAATAATTGTCTCACTTGGTTTTGCCTTAAAATGTTTCATTGCACATAAGAACCCTTCTGGATCCGGTTTTGATTTTATAATATCATCATGTGTTAAAATTAAATCAAAGAGATCAACCAACTCAAATTGATTAAGTATATCATAACAATTCTCTTTGGATGCTGTTGTCACAATAGCGGTTTTATACTCTGCACGCATTAAACGAACAATATCTACTAAACCATCATTTAGAACTGCCTTATCCAAATGTTCTTTGTAGGCAACTTTTTTCGCACTATGCATTGCCTGCAATACTTCATTATCATTAGTCGTGATTTGTGGCAAAAAATCCATATAGTGGCGACCATTACAATAATCGCAATAATATTTGTAGTCAATAGAGTACCCATATGGCGCGATTGCATCTTTATAAGCATGATAATTTACATCTTTTGTATCAAACAATGTGCCATCCATATCAACAATTACCAGTTTCATACTAATCCTTTCACGTTAAAACTATATCTTATAATTCTATAACTTTTCTTTCTAATGCTTCGTTAGAAGCAATAATTTCTTTCTTTTCGGAATATGGGCAACCATATATAATTTTTATAAATTGTAATCCCGCACTTTGTAATACTTTCAACGCTGATATTTTATATTCTTCATTTTCAACTGTATATCCAATAAAAGATGCACCTCTCTGCTGTAATACAGAAAGTTTCTTCTTATTAGATTCAGAAAGAGTTCCATTTTTTCCAAGAATATTATCTAAATCAATAAAATACAACGTATAATCCCGTTGCATATCTTTCCAAAGTCTTTCATCTCCCCAGTTTTCATATTCCAAAGCTTCCATATAATGGAATACACGACCTGAATATCCAATAAGATATGAAATCACATGGCTAATATATAATTTTGAAATTGGATAGCTGATATCATTCAATTTTTTATACGACTTGATAAAATCCTCTGCCTTATTGAATCCATACAAACCAAGGCATATTACATCTGATCTCACCTTTTTTTCAATAATATCCAATAAATTTCCCTGCTCATTTAAAATCAAAAAACTTTTATTTCGTAAATTATGAACATCGCGTTCCCACGTATTTAAATCAAGACCAGCGACAAAATTACCATGTGGAACATTTTTTATTTTCAAATAATTATCAACGTCTTTTACCACAACTGAGCCTTCTATATTTGCTTTTTGAATTGCCATATATACTGTTTCAGCTGGTCCAGAAGTCATACTATTTAAAACAACAATTTCAATTGGATATTTTTTTAACTCCTCCTCAATGATTATATCTGCATGCCATTCTTCAATATCATCTTCTAAAAGAACAACCACAACTCTGTCATATTCCTCTGAAAAAATTCCCTCAATACTACGTTCAATCAACAATTTTCCATTTGGATGCCTATGCAAATATTGTGGAATTTCATTAACAATTCTTCTTCCCAGACAAGGTACTATCAGTGTACTCATTTATTCGTCCTTCCTAGCTTCTTCCAATGCTTTAATATTCGTTAATACAATGCTTGTCTTTTCATTCAAAAAATTATAAGTTAATTCATCTGTTGTATATGGATAAATACGTATTAACTTTTGAAGCAAAGAGTAATATATTTCTAATACATATGCAATATCAAGCTTTCTAATTTCATCCAACAATAAATCTCGAAACACGATTAATCTCAAAACAGTATTCATACTTACTTCATTCTGGAAACGATAGGACCACATAACTTGAACATCCTGCAATAATGTTCCAATATCTAAAAACCATGAATCATAGAAAGAATCTAGGAAATCAATAAAATACAATCTGTCATTTTTAACAATAATATTTTCCAAAGTCATATCTCCATGACATTGAGAAGGAACTAACTTGCTCCAATCATGCTTTTCAAGTAAGCATAATGCCTGATCCACTATTTTATTATTGCCATATAATTTATTATGAAGATCAGCTATTTTTTTATCAAAGACATTCTTTACTTTTTCCTGCTGCTCCTTAGAAATCTCCACTTGTTTTTGAGGAACAAGACTACTTACCAACGCTTCAACCAATCCTTTGACTTTTCCAATTTCCATAGTTTTGATATACTCAGCAAGCGTAACACCTTGTATGTATTCCATGTCAAAATAATACAATCCTTCATCTGTATATCCCGTACTCAATACTTTAGGAGCTTTAATTGGATCACCTGAAAAAGAAGCCTGCTTTTCACTCTGAATTTTTAATCTACTATTGTACTCTTTATCTTTTGATATCTTACGAACATAAACACTTCCATCATCTTCTTCTATCAAAAAAATCTGACATCCTGAATGTCCGCCTAAATTATATTTATTCACTTTTTTCTCCCTGAAGTATTTCTATATTGCCTATTATCTATTCCAACACCTTGAAGTACTCCGATTTTTGCGCTACTTCGTACTCTGCCGGAGTACCAAAAGGAACATGAAAGTCAACTGTATAATTTTGGATATTTAATCCTTTCTGACACATCACGTTATAAATGCCGCTCACAAAAAACTCACTATAATTACAGTTTTTTAAATATTCCTCTGCCATTTCACGAAACATGTTTGCATTACGAACCATATAAGCGCCACAAATTGCGTGATTACTCACTACTTTCTTTTCTACTGTACCAACCACTTTTTCATTTTTATATTCAATATAACTGAATTGTGGCTGATTCGATTCGAAAGTGAGCAAAGCCCCATCATAGTCCCAGTTTCCTGCATTCATATCCTCTGCAAAAGAGCTGCATGAAAACATATGATCACAATCGTTAAATAAAATAGGCTGATCATCTTGAATATTTTTCAAACCTGCAAGGCACGTCATAACTGGACCTGATTTAACATCTTCAAAATCAACAGTTTCAATCAATGCATTCGGGAAATAGCTACTGATTACTTTATCAATTTGGAATTCTGTAATATGTTGTTTCAATACAATAAATGTAATATCCGCAACATCAACATCCTTTATGATTGATTGAGTTGCCCAATATAAAAATGGTTTACCGTTAATTTCAATCAAAGGTTTTGGCATTACAAAACCATTCTTAAAAAAACGTGATCCTGCGCCTCCCATCGGCATAATCAGATGAAGTTTTCGTATTTCCATATCATTCTCCTTTTTCCATCAGCCAGATTTTCTGCTGTTCTTCCAAATCATGTAATAATTTTTCAGCTACGGCATCCCCATTAAAATGATTTCTCACATATTCACAACCAGTTTTTGCAATCTGCTCCAATTCTGCTTGGTGCTCGTCCATTTGATAATATTCAATAACTCGTTTTAAATCTTCTTTCGTACCATCATATGTTATGTAATGAATGCCTGGAATAAGTCCCCAATCACGATATGCCTGCATATCTTGCCCAATATAGGCACAACCACAAGCCATTCCCTCTACAAATCCAATACCCGGAATTCCTAAAATTTCTTCACCAACAATGCACATCTTATAACTATTAAAAGCTTCAACCATGTCAAAGGAATAATACTTTTTCTGTTTTCCCGTAAATAATCTATTATAAATTTTTTTATATACTTTTATTATAGGGAAATCATTATTCTTAACTGTTTTTCCTGCATTGTCTTCTAAATAATCACTACTTGTACAATAAACAGTATCTTTAAAATATTCCGGATTATCTTTTATTTGCTTACGTGATGGTTGGTCACAAGAATCACCATACGTATCTAAAAACTCTTTATGAGTCTTATATGTAATAGTTCCTGTTGCAAATGCCATATTTTTTCGTTCATTAAATGGAATCTTATTTTTAAATCTTTCTGCATAAACAAACGGATGTGTTACCCATGGTTTATCAGTATGATAATATCTTCTATACAACTCACAATTTTTCTGCAAATCTACTTCGCCAAAAATGCAACTTACATTTGCTTTTTTTATAACTTCATCTTCACTTTCACGCCCATGGAAATGCAGCATACTTAAAGCTTTAAATGCATCCACTCTGGACATTCCTCTATAATTATCTGGACAGATATTATAAAGAATAACTAAATCATCTGGTCGAATCTCTGATGTATTTTTTATTATTGTAATGTCTTTTAAATTTATTCCATTTACTTTCATAGTTAATTTGTTTTCCGCATATCGAAAAACATTTAACACTTTCATAAGTGCATTATTATCATTTCTCAGCGTAGAAAATCCCCTATCATTAATATAGTTACATACTTCATATTCCGGATGTTCTAAAAGATATTTTAATAAATAACCATGCTTTATAGCTGCTGAAAATTTAAAAATATAAACAGAGGCTGCTTTTACCAGCATCCAATCCGAATGTAAATTTACAAAAACTACTCTCATTTCATTACTCCTGCTATTTTTAAAACAGTGTTTCCATCTGTCTGACCATATTTTCTATGGTGTACTCATTTAACAATTTTTCTTGAATATTTACCTCAATTTTTCCATTTAAAATCTGGTTTGCTTGTTCTGCCCAATCTGATGCAGACTGTTTGATGGAATAAAAACAACATCCTCCACAATCGACCATTTTAGGGACTGTATCTGACACCAAACAAGTAAGCCCTGCCGCCTGTGCTTCAATTAACACAATACCCAATCCTTCAAATAAACTTGGGAACAAGAACAAATCACTAATCTGCATTAATTCAGGCACATCATCTCTTGAGCCTAAAAAATGTACATACTTTAAAACACCTTTTTCCATTAAATATTGTTTTAATACATTCTCCATTTCACCAATTCCAACCCAAATCAAATCGCAATCATCCCTAATTTTACAAATTTCCACAAAGCTCTGTGCTATTAACATAGGATTCTTCTGTGCAGATAACCTTCCTACCGTGAGGATATGTTTTTTATTTTTTACTTCTAGTTCCTTTTCTTTCTTTTCTCTATCTACCCCACACTTAAATAGTTCCACATCAATTCCATTATTAATTACAATAGCCCCTGGATCAGCTTTCCATTTATCCCCAAACAAAAAGTCTAACGCCTGCTCTGAGCAGCCTGCACGCCTATTGGAAAATTTCCAACACATCCAACGCATCACTTTCTGATATATCGAAACCAATATATTTCTTTCACCAGCAGCTTCTCTTTCTTGCATAGAATTATGAGAATGACATATCCGTATTGGAACTCCTGCTAACCATGCTATAAATAAATTAGGTCCATTAAACAAATCAATATTAGTCTGAAAAATATCTGGTTTTTCTTTACGTAAATACTTGTACAATAAATAAAGATGCTTTAATCTGCCTCGTATACCTTTCCCGGTAATTCCATATGTTCTAATGGTTTTCGCTCCTGCTGCAACCACCTCAGGTTCTCTTTCCGCCAACCAATCATCACTAATTGATAAAACAACCGTAATATCATATTTATTTTTATCCAGACCTTTAACTAAATTTACTACAAATGTATCTGTGCCACCTCGCCAAAGACCATTACTTAAAATACAAAGTTTCTTTTTCATTATTTTCCCTTTTTAATATGTATTCTGTTTTCTCTTATGGATATACATATATACTTTTTCTGGAACTATTCCTTTTATAAAATGTTTTATAAAATCCATAACAACATATCTGTACATGTACCATGGATAATCGAACAGTTGAAATCCTTTATAGGTTACATAAACTCCATTCATTCGCGATTTTAATCCCCTACGTTTATATGCATTTTTATCATCTCTCATTTTATACAAAGGTTCCTCAAGATTATGTCCTCTATAGCCTTTTGCATACAACTTGTACCACAAATTAACATCCTCAAATCGAAGCATTCTTTTATCTACTGTATATCCACCAACACTCATATATGCATCCCTCCGAATCATACATGGCGCATGACAATGAACAGGACTATTATGAATAAAATCTCTTTTTTGTGGATTAGCAATTTGAGTACTATATCCCCAATCACCATTTTCATCAAAAAAAATCATAGGAGTACTTACAATCGCAATTTCTGGATGTGTCTCTAAATAACCAATTTCTTTTTCGAATCTAGTGGGTAAAGAAATATCATCTCCATCCATTCGCGCAACATATTCCCCCGTTGCTACCTCAAGACATTTATTTAACGTATAATTCAATCCTTTATTCTGTTCATTTTTTAATACAAGTATTTTTTCTCCATATTTTTCTCTATATTTTAAAGCTTTCTTATAGGTGTCATCTGTCGATCCATCATCACACATAATAAGTTCCCAATTTTCATATGTCTGATTTATAATAGATTCAATTGCTTCATCTAATGTTGGAGAACAATTATATATTCCCATTATTACTGAAATTTTTTTATTCTTCATTTTTTCCTCTTATTTTTACATTTTTCTAAGTTGCATGATAGCTAACAGCATGCAGTAAACTGCCATAGTCAGTTTCATCTTGCAGCAGCAAAAAAATATTTTCCATATAATTGGCATGTTTCTAATATTTAATTGTTTACAAGCTTTTTGATATTGTAAAGATTTTAAATAATTTCTTACTTTTCTATATCTCCACCAATGAGGCTTTTCATTATTTCCTACTTCATTCATTCCTATGCCTATAATGCTAAGCGCAACTCTATTCATAAAAGCTTTTTGATACTTTTCTCCCAAATTCTTTTCTTTAAGAATTTTTCTCATTTCCTTAAACAATATCGCCCATTTTTTTTCAAGATTTTCTCTATAACTATTTGTTATAGATGTATTAATCTTTCTATAATGGTAATAACATTCATCAAGATAGACCATAGAAACACAATTATCCAAAGCATACATATTAAAAAGTGTATCCTCCGATGATCCAACAATCCTATTATCAAAATATTTTCCTTTTCTTGCTATTTCAGTTTTATATAATTTCATGCAACATGATACTATATTATCCATTCGTTCTGGATGCGAAAGTTCATCATCTGATAATCCGAATAACCTTCGATATACCTTATCTTCTGCTTCCTTTTTTGAAAAATGCTCTGTATTGTCCAATACATGCATTGGTACAGAATTATTAGCAAATTCTTTCACATACGAAAATAAAACACAATCTATAAATGGATCCTTTTCTACTTCCTTAACACATTTTTGTATTGTTGTTATATCAATCCAGTCATCACCATCAACAATCATGACATACTCGCCTGATGCATGATTAATTCCAGCCTCTCTTGCAGAACTAAGACCTCCATTCTTTTTATGAATAACCCTAATTCTTTTATCTTGCTGTGCAAACTCATTACAAATACTGCCACTTTTATCTTTCGAACCATCATCAACTAAAATAATTTCTATGTTATTATAAGTTTGAGAAATCAAACTATTTACACATGTCCTGACGTATTTCTCAACATTGTATATTGGTACTATAATACTAACTTTTATGTTCTCTTTCATTTTTAGATTAACCCCCACACAAAATGTGTTTGATAATAATAAAATGTACAATAACAAGGAATCATTATTGCATATACAAAATTTCTAGTTCTGCGCTCAAATATATTGTTAATCAACCATGGTAATAACATTCCGTTTGTGTACAACGTACAATAAATAGGTAATCTTCCCACATATATTCCAGAAGTAAACATTCCAACAATATAAAGCAATGTTGCAACAACACTCATATTGCACAAAATATTTAATCTATTATCATCATAATTACGGATTATCCTGCATCCCAGTAATGATAATATTGTTGGAACCGAATACACTAATACTCGAAAAATATTTACTCCATCACTATTACTTGTTTGCCAATCAGTTATTGCATTACTATATTCCGTTTCAGATAGTAACTCATTTACTACAGGTACTGCCTGTTCAAGATATGCCAACAATAAAATAACCGCTATTGATACCAAAATTGTTTTCTTATTAAACGCTTTTCCTTGGATGATAAATATAATTGGAATCATAAGTAATGCTGATGTATGAATTGTTCCTGCAATTAGAATTACAATACACATCTTTAAATATTTTTTTTCAAAAATCCAATCAGAAAATAATAATATCCATGTTACTGCTATAAACTGCCTAATTCCGTTTTGCATCCAAGAAAGATAATCCGTGCTAGCAACAAATACAAAAATTGCAAGCCATAAATCCGATGAGTATTTCCTGTAAAGCCGTATTAATGAATACATCTGAAATGCAGCCACAACAAAGAAAAATACTTCTGCATTATTACCAAAAATTTTTGTTCCTAAATATACAAGTATTTGATATCCGGGTCCTTTAGCACCGCCTCTAATTATTTCTATAAGATCATGAAAAGTCCAATGAATGATTCTATAGTTTATTTTATATCCCTGATCTCCAAATCCAGTTCGAAAAGTTGCACTAAGCACTATTGGTAAAACTAATAAAATACAATAAAATATATTTGTTCTCCTATTTAAAGAACTCCTACAATATTTTCTATCTTTTTGTTCTTTGATTTTATAAACTAACCCTAAAACAATCACCCATGCCAAAATAAATATATACTGATTCATCTTCTATTCTCTTTCATATATTTTCGCCATTATCTTCATTATTCTTCTTACATCAAAATTCATTATTATCTGACGATTATATTTACCAAACTCTCTACACTTTTCTTCTTCAATCATTATTTTTATGCTTTTACAGAAGGCATCCACATCATCTGGTTTACAAAGGAAACCACCTTTTTCATCAACAATCAAATCTACATTACCACGAATTTCACTCACCACACACGGAAGGCCTGCTGCCATAGCTTCCATTAGTGCAACAGACAACCCTTCTCTATATGAAGGAAATGCATATATATCTGCTGTATTTAACAATTCCACAACATCTGTACGATATCCAAGTAAATGAAGATTGACATTTAATTTTTTTGCTAATTCCATAAGATACTTCTCTTTATCACCCTTTCCAGCGATAATATAATGTATTTTAGAATTATTCATCTTAGCTATTGCTCTAATTACAACTTCTTGATTTTTATTCTGATTTAATTCCCCAACAGATAAAATCATTAGATCATCTTTACTTAATCCTAACTCAGTACGTTTTGCTTCTGCGTCAAAATTTTGCAAATAGAATTTTGATGTATCAACCCCAACACCAGGAACATACATTACCTTTCCAGCATTCATATGTTTCTGAGCAAACACATAATCTTCCTTATTTATCGTAATTAATACATCGGTAACAAGCGAACATATTTTCTCTATCGGATAAAAAAGTAACCAATTCTTTTTTGGTGCGCCTTTATAAAAATGGAAACCGTGTGCTGTATAAATAACCTTCGTTCCATACATTTTTCTAGACTTTGTTGCTGCAAGGCGTGCTACAACAGATCCTATTGGAGAATGACAATGTAGTAATGTGTATTTATTATCATTACATAATGCTCGTACTATCTCTAATGATTTATTAATTCCTGATATATCCGTAATTTTTCTTGGTATAGGTACATGTGTCACTGAAACACCCTTTTCAGTAAGACAAGCAATTAATTTTTTAATACGTTCATCCGAAATTGTATTACCTTCTTTGCAATTACAAGCTACATCCACGATATACCCCATATCCAACAATAACTGAATATTCTGCATATTAAACTGATCAATCATTGATGCAACGGACGCCAGTATTAATGCTCTCTTTCTACTTTCCGGATTTATTATTTTTTCATCATCCATTTTTTTTTTACTATCATCGGTAATTGCTTCTGTATAAATAATGGAATCCTCCAATGAAATATTTTGATATTCAATTCCTGGATAAACAGACATTTTATGTGCATAACAATTATTTCCAAATGCTTTATTTACCAGTCCGGAGATTTTACCAGGAACTTTTTTGCCAACTGCCACACATGGGTTCATTGCTTTTAACAATTTAACATTTTTCCCACTTACTTTTGCAATTTCATGTACCATATCTGCTGTTTTTGTCCATTCTTTATTCTGTGGAAACAATACAACCGCATTTTCTGACCTTTCCTTAACAAGCATGATCTGACATAAAAATTCGCATAAATTATCAATATGAAGCATACTTCTTGCATTATCTACGTCTGGAAATACTGGAAGTTTTTTCGCAAGTTTTGCCAACGTAGGATAATTTCCTTTACTTCCTTTTCCGTAGATCATTGGTGGTCTTAATACTAATACTTTAAATAAATCATCTGCTAAATCTCTCACTGCCATATCAGCCTGCAGTTTTGAATCTCCATAGAAGTTTGCTGGATTCGGAACAGTGTATTCGTCTATGATTTTCTCCGTTCCGTATGGCGCAGATTCTCCATAAACAATCATGGATGACATAAAAATAAATTCTTTTACACCTTCATTTTTTGCTTTTTCTGCAACCTTGATAGTCAAATCCGTATTAACTGCATAATATTTTTCTTTTGTTTCTTCTGACACATTTCCCACATCTGCATGTGCAATACCAGCTACATGATATACAATGTCATATCCTGCAAAATCCGTTTTATTCCATTCCAGATCTAACATATCTAATGTATCAATTTCAAAATTGTCAGCATAATGTTTCATTGCATAACTCTGAAACATTTCTCCAATATAAGAACCGGCACCAGTAATCAACACTTTCTTTTTAGCATCTCGCTCTACTTCAACTGGTTCACCAAATCCAATATGCCCTATTAATTCCTGTGCTGCTTTCCCCTCTGTGTATTTTCCACTGTTTTTCTTCATCTCCCCGGTTCCACCTTCTACCACAGACTCATCTTTTCCAAACACATGTACAGAACCAAGGAAACATTTTGCATCCATTTTAAGTCCCATATTCTGAACATAATCACCATCTAATTTTGCTTTATCTGGAATCTCAAGTTCATCCCGTCCATTAATCTGTGCCCACCCGGTCAATCCTGGTTTTACATCATTGGCACCATATTTATCACGCTCTGCAGTCAAAATATCCTGATTCCAAAGACCAGGTCGTGGTCCGATAACACTCATATTTCCAACAAAAATGTCCCAGATCTGCGGCAACTCATCTAAGCTGTGTGCTCGAAGAAATTTTCCAACTTTTGTAATATACTGATCTGGATTATCCAGCATATGTGTCGGCACATCATGCGGTGTGGACATTTTCATGCTTCTGAATTTATGTAATTTGAAATACTGTTTGTTCTGTCCCATACGCTTCTGTGTAAAAAGGACAGGACCTGGATCATCAATCTTGATTGCCAATGCAATTCCAGCATAAATTGGAGATAACAATACCAGGCCGCCAAAAGACAGTACGATATCCATTCCGCGTTTAACATACTTGTCATAAAAATTAGGTTTATACTCTGAGTCACCAACTGCTTCCAAATGACCTTTCACACCATCTACATTTTCTATATCATTTTCATCTTCTATAAAAATTACTTTCTTTCCTTCCAAGGGATTCTTCTGCTCTGGTTCATCATCATATATAGATTTCTTTTTCTTTTTACTTGCCAATATATTTAACCCAACAAAAGCAATTCCAACTGATACTGCAATCACGCCAGCAACTTTTTTAATTTTCTTTTTATCAATTCGCATTTTTCACCCTCGTACCATTTTAATAAAAATAATTTTCATAGAAAGAATGCAGTCTATTCACATAGCTGCATCTATCAAAAATCATACATATATATCTTCTTTACGACTTACTCGTGATCTCCAACCCCATACAAAGTTCCATCTCTCCTTTTGCATAAGGCAGACTGATCCGCGCCAGCCGTTTATGTCGATCTATTTTTCTGATCCGTGACTCATAACCAACCAATGGTCCCTGTGTCACATATGTTTTTCCCTCTGCGATATACCCGGTGGACATTTTCATATGATGAGATTCATCAGACAAACGGCGCAGTAATTCTTCTTCCTGCGTATCTACAGGCGTGACAATACCGCCGGTTGCCAGTATTTTGGATGCCAGCTCATTTCGATTCATTTCTTTCTCAAGTTGTTCACCATTGCTGCTTTCTATGAAGAAATAATCCGGAAAGGAAAGAGAACGTTCCAGATGCCATTCACCCTGATAACGTTTCATTCGGTCGTATGTAAAAGTAAAGACACAAGCCGCTGCCTGTTCAGATAATGTTTTTTTACAAAGCTCCATCAGATTTTGCATGTTCTGATGCGGGCAATACACTACATACCAGATAATGATCCCTCCTTTTTTCGCAGAATACATAAATCTGCGAAATTATCACACAAAAAAAGATCAGTAACGCCTGAAAACGTTACTGACCACCCTGTTTGATCTGATATATAACTTTTTATCCTGCACACTGAATCAACGGCTTGAATTTCTGCATCTGTATTTTCTTGTACTCCATAGAAGAATGGAAATAATATTCCATTGTGATCTTGATATCCGCATGTCCCAAAATTTCACTGAGAGTTCGAATATCCCATCCCAAAGTAATGCATCGGGTTGCGAAAGTATGCCGCAGGCAATGAAAATTTAAATATGGCACTTGTATCTTCTCCAGAGTATTTTTATAAAAATATTGTAGCGTTCGTGGATCTAATGGCGTAATTCCAGATTTTGAAAAGAGATACGGATGTGATTCAGAAAAAAGCAAATGCTCTTTTAAAAAAACAATTATGAAATTTGGAAGTGGAATCAATCGGTATGCATTTTTGCTTTTGGGCTCTGATATCACTAATTCCGTCTTTTTATGATTTGCTTTTTGTTGGGAAATAACAACGGATCTTTGCACCGTTCGGACGATTTTTAAATAGCCATCGGCGAGATTCAGATCATCATATCTCAGGGCGCACAGCTCACCAATGCGGATTCCAGAATACAAGGCCAGTAAGATTGCGCAGGCATACAGAGACGGGTGATCAAATAAATACTGTTCCAGTAAAGATTGATTTTCCTTGGAAAAAACGCGAACCAGATGACGGTCGCGTGATAATTTTGGAGACAATTTCAGACGTAGTTGTAAATAACCATGTTCATATCCATAGCCGAGCGTACGATTCAAAATCATACACACACAGCGAAGCGATGTGGTAGACAGTTTTTTTTCATTAGATGGATCCTGGTTTAATGATTCGTAAAAAGCCCGGATGATTTCCTGTGAAATTAAGGCACAGTCGATGCTTTTAAAATACGGTTTGAGATGTAAACGTGTAATCTGTTCATATTTGCAATATGTTGAATGCTTTACCTGTCCCTTTGTTTGCTCTAACCATTCCTCTAGCAATGTCGAAAAGAATTTTTCTGATTTTTTCATAAATGATTTCTCCTTTTTGCTAAACTATAGCATGAAATGCTGTATGTATAGAAAAGAATATATACAATAAGGAAATATAATTACTCATATGTAAGAAAATAAACAAAACAAAATGTTACAATAAGCATTACAGAGATTGTCGACTTTTTGAGCATTATGCTGAGATATGTTTTATTCCTTGCATTTTTTAGTTATTGGGCATATACTTTATTTCGTAGATTTATGTATTCTATGAAATTATTTTTACCAGATACTCATGGCATTATTCACAAAAATGAGCCATTTTGGCTTCTACATTCCTTGGATTTTCCCTCTTTTTTCTTTCAAACCAGTAAATACAAGGCTTTCCATAGTTTTCCCAAATAGTGCAACTTGCTTCCAAGATAGATGCAAAAACTTTACAAGAATGGCTGTCCTCAAAACGGTAAACCAATACTCTTATCTTCGACAAAAATAATCCCCGTAGAGAAATGCTTTTACAAGCAATTTCCTACAGGGATATTTTTATTAATCAAAATAATTAATCTGCATTGCAGCACGTACATCATTCAGAGTAGCTGCTGCTTTCTTCTCAGCAACTTCTGTACCTTTTTTCAGGATATCATATACATCCGGAATACGCTGCTCCCACATTTTGCGTCTCTCGCGGATCGGTGCCAGTTCTTCCTGAAGTACGTTATTCAGGAATTTCTTTACTTTGACATCGCCAAGTCCACCACGGGTATAGTGTGCTTTCAGCTCGTCCAGATTCTGGTAATCCGGCAGATACTCTGCGAAATGTTCCGGTTTACTGAATGCATCCAGATAAATAAATACCGGATTTCCATCAACACGTCCCGGATCTTCTACTCTCAGATGATTCGGATCTGTGAACATGGACATTACTTTTTTCTTAATCTCATCCGGTTCATCGGACAGATAAATGCAGTTTCCAAGAGATTTACTCATTTTTGCCTTACCATCGATACCCGGCAGACGTAAACAAGCCTGATTGGTCGGAAGTACGATCTCCGGCTCTGTCAGTGTCTCACCATATACGCTGTTGAATTTATGAACGATTTCTTTACACTGCTCGATCATCGGCATCTGATCCTCGCCAGCCGGAACGGTTGTGGCACGGAAAGCAGTAATGTCTGCTGCCTGACTGATCGGATAACAGAAGAAGCCAACCGGAATACTGGATTCAAAGTTTTTCTGCTGAATCTCAGCTTTTACAGTAGGGTTTCTCTGAACTCTGGATACGGTAACCAGATTCATGTAATAGAATGTCAGCTCGGTCAGTTCCGGTACCATAGACTGGATAAAGATCGTTGCTTTCTCCGGATCAATACCACATGCCAGATAATCCAGTGCAACCTGGATGATGTTCTGACGAACTTTCTCCGGATGCTCTGCGTTATCCGTCAGAGCCTGTGCATCTGCTATCATAATATAAACTTCGTCGTACAGTCCGGAATTCTGTAGACGAACTCTTTCTTTTAATGATCCCACGTAATGTCCGACATGAAGACGGCCTGTCGGGCGATCACCTGTCAAAATAATTTTACTCATGTTTCTGCTACTCCTTTACATACCTAGTATTATATGCCACCAGAGCTTTATCGTCAACCAAAGGAGACGTTTATTTCTCCAGTAAACGCCGATATTTTGCCTTCCTTTCCCCGGCTATCCTTTTTGTACCAATATCCATCTTTTTTATATTTTATCTGGGTTCCCTCACTGGTTCCTTCCTGCATTACGATATATTGACTTTCAATATTCTCACAAAACATATCAATCCCTCACTAACACGTCTTTGCTTGTCAACTGTTCTCCCGGAAATCGGAACCATATATAATCGTTATAACTTACTCCATGTGTTTTTCGAACTATTTCATATGGATTGTATTCTTTTAATCCCAGATTTTCCAAAATCTCATTGATATCCGCACGTCCCTTTTCCCAACAACGCATTTCAAAAATCTTTCCAAGCTGATATCGCGTCATTTTTTTCTCTGCAAAAAGCTGTTTTCCCGGATTTTCCGTATATTTTGATACTGTAACATTCTTTCCTCTTACATATACACGTGCTGTAATATCATCTTTCCAGTATACTTCAAACGAAAAATTATCCAAAATAGAATCCTGCTTTTTCCTTTTTATATAGCATTTTATCATCTGCTCCAGGCTCTCAATATCTAATTTCAAATTTTTCACTTTTTCTGACAAATCAGAAATCTGCATCTGCTTTTTTTCTTCGTCTGCAATACTTCCCGGTTTTACCGCTCCCAGATACTTACTGACCACTTTTCCATTTTCACGATGTTGGGAATAATAGTATAAATCCCCATTGATTTTTTTTATTATAATGTTACTTTTCCTCTCTTGCAGCTGCTCTAGTTTTTTTTGATATTCTGTCAAACGTGCTTCTGCTTCTCTTTTTTGATGAATCAAATCTGTGTATATCATGTTTATATCTCTCATAATCTATCACCCTTTTTATTTTAACATACATATTTATATTTTAAAATATATGTTGGTTATTTTTTCTGTTTTTTATTAAGGAATTGAAACACATCTCTCAAACTGTATGTTACCTTTTCCATTCCTCATATGTTATAATATAGGTGGGTAATTACATCAGATAGAAGATAAAATAATTCCATCTGATATGGTCTCTGGAGAGGGACACGAAACAATACTACTACACCATGGGAAGAAGGTATTTATATGAAGAAAACGATCATTACCATCAGTCGTGAATTTGGCAGCGGCGGTCATTTCATTGGGGAAGAAGTGGCAAAACGCATGAATATTCCTTACTATGACAAGGATATTATTTTCCAGATTGCAGAAAAAACCGGCTATTCAGAGTCTTTCATCCAGGAACAATCCGAATATGCTCCATCGAAGAATCTGTTTGCCTATGCGTTTGTAGGACGCGACCGCACCGGAAGTTCTCTGTCTGATCAGGTTTATGCCGCTCAGACACAGGTGATCAGAGATCTGGCACAGAAAGGTTCCTGCGTGATCATCGGACGTTGTGCAGATTATATTCTGAAAGACGATCCGGATGCATATCATATTTTCGTATGTGGAAATGAAGCAGAGAAAATTGCGCGTACACAGAAACTTTTCGATCTAAGTGAAAAAGAAGCTCGCAATATGAATCAGGATATGGATAAAAAGAGACGGCTGCATTATGAATACTATACAGACCGTAAATGGGGTGATTTCAAAAACCATTGTATGATCCTCAATACCAGCGTACTCGGATTGGAACGCTGCATTCAGTATATTGTAGAATTGATCGAAGCAGCTGAATAATAATATCTACATAGCTCAAAAGGATATTCGCAATTCGCTTACGCTGCTTGCCCATAGCAAAATAGCTGCTATGCAGCTTATCAGAAGGACATATATCCCCTTCTAAATATAAGAAAGCCCCCTGCTTATTGCTTCACGCAATGATAGCAGGAGACTTTCTTAATTTTGCTAATCCCTGGACTCAATTACCAACAAGATGCCTTCTTCACAGGAAATGGTAGCTGTTTCCGCTTTCAGCTCATTGCTGACTCCGCGGGCAATTCCACTGACCAGTGTAAAATTTTCCACTTCATAAGCAAATCCTTTTAAAGTGATTCCTCTGACTTCCGGAGTAAACGGAAGCAATGATACATATTTTCCAAACTGGTCTGTTTTTTTTAATTCTGCGAATTTATCCACCATGCGGATCCGGTTGTGAGCATCCACGATCTGGCAGGAAACCTTTCTATCCAATGCCAGTTTCAGCATCTGGATATTTCCCATCACATGATCCAGACGTGTTCCGGTGGCACCGATCATAGTAATCGCATCCGCCCCCGCATCAATCGCACGAAGCAACGCAAGTTCCGTGTCCGTCTCATCCTTATGTGTCGGAAACCGCTCCATCCGTTCCAGACAAACCTTCTGGAAATATTCATAAGATTCCCCATCTACAGAATCAAAATCACCCAAAATCAGATTCGGCATAATTCCCGCTTCATGACAGAACTTCATCCCTGCATCTGCACAAACAACATAATCCCAAGTTCTTTCTTTTATATATTTAATCGCAAATTCAGTCTGAATCGTTCCTCCTGTTATAATCAGGCAACGCATAATTCTTCACCTACTTATGTTCTACTTCTCCATAATATCAAGAAATCCCCGTACATTCTCCTGAATGTCTCCTTTGAACACGGCAGTTCCCGCTACAATAATATTCGCTCCCGCATCCAGAACTTCCTGCACATTTTTCAGAGAAACACCACCATCTACCTCGATATCTGCCTGGCAGTTTTTCTCTTTCATCATCTGCTTGAGATCACGGATCTTCTGTGTTGTATACGGAATGTATTTCTGTCCGCCAAATCCCGGGTTTACACTCATCAAAAGTACCATATCACATTCCGGAAGAATGTAATCCAGTACGGAAAGCGGTGTTGCCGGATTTAATGCAACGCCTGCAAGCACGCCGCGGTCTTTGATCGCATGAATGGTGCGATCCAGATGCTTACATGCCTCCGCATGTACCGTGATCAGATCTGCGCCTGCATCTACAAATTCATCGATATAGCGCACCGGCTCATCAATCATGAGATGTACGTCAAAAATACGGTCGGTACATTTCCGGATGGATTTGATAACCGGAAGTCCGAAAGAAATACTTGGTACAAAGCTGCCATCCATTACATCAATGTGTACGTACTGTGCACCTGCTTCATCCAGCATTTTTACCTGTTCTCCTAAGATAGAGAAATCAGAAGCAAGCAGTGAAGGTGATAAACAATTCATTTTTTCATACTCCTTATTTTTATCATATTAGCATTTTGTTCTATGCCTGAAATCGTATAAAATGATCAAAATACAATAACTACTAATATTTTCTTTTGTCTTTCAGTTCGTTGTAAATCTGAACGTAGTTATTGTACCGGCTCTGGCTGATTTTCCTTTCTGCCAGTGCCTCTTTGACGCCGCAATTCGGCTCACCGATATGGCTGCATCCGGTAAAACGGCAATTTTGTTCATACTCCATAAATTCCGGGAATAAGGTTCCCAGTGTTTCTTTTTCAAAAAAATCAGATGCCAGTGAACTGAACCCAGGGGTATCAAAAATATAGGTTTCTTCATCCAGCATGATCAACTGGGAATGTCTGGTGGTATGCTTTCCACGCTGAATCTTCTCACTGATGGCTCCGGTCTCCATCTGAACATCCGGTGCCAGCAGATTGATCAGGGTGGATTTACCAACACCCGACGGACCTGCAACAGTTGTTGTCTTTCCCTGCAATGCTTCCCGTAAAGGAGCAATGCCATCTTCTTCTTTCGCACTCAGGAAATACAGCGGATAACCACTGGTCTCATATGCCTCCCGAAGCTCCTGAATCTCAGTCTCCGATGCCAGATCTTCTTTATTAAAACAGATCAGTGTCGGAACTTCCTGCTGCTCCATCATCAGTAAAAATCGATCCAGCAGATTCAGATTCGGTTTGGGTGAAGTTCCCGCAAAGATCACCAATGCCTGATCGACATTTGCCACTGCCGGCCGGATCAGCGCATTTTTCCGCGGAAGGATCTCTACCACATTTCCCGTCTTTTCTTCTTCATTGATAATGTCTATCTGTACATTGTCCCCCACCAGCGGTTTCAGTTTCTGCTGGCGGAAGGCTCCTTTTGCCTTACATTCATAGATACCGGATCCTGCTACTGATACGTAGTAGAATCCGGCAATTCCTTTTACAATCTTTCCCTGCTTCATAACCCGTTACTCTTTGTTAAAGTTTACATCCTGGCTCTGTTCCTGGCTTTGCTCTGTGCCGTTGGAATCGGTGTAATGCCATGTGATCACAATAGTTCCCTTCGGAACATCGATGTCGTGTGCCTCTACCGTATACGGGAAGGAGGTGATACCGCTCCAGGACTGGATCAGATCGCTGCTTTCTGCTTTATACAGCGAGATATCAGCGGATGTAACCGTTACATTTGTCGGTGCTTTTACCGGAGATTTAATATAGTAGGAAATCTTCTCCGGACCACTGCTGACTACGATGGTAATCGAAGCACCTTTTTCTGCATACTGTCCACCGGAAATACTCTGACTGATGACATTGCCCTCAGCAACAGTATCACTGTGTTCTGTAGTTGTTGTGACATCAAAATCAGAAAGTGCTGCTTTCGCGTCCGCCTCGGATTTGCCTCTTACATCTGTAACTTTAATGGATTCTGTTCCCTGGCTGACGTAAATAGTTACTTTTGTGCCTTCTTTTACAGTCTTACCGGCTTTCGGATCCTGACGGATCACCTGACCGGACGGCACATCATTGCTGAATTCAAATTCTCTGGAAACTGTCAGATTTTTGTCCTCCAGTGTTGCCATGGCTGCTTCTGCCGTTTTTCCGGTAACATCCGGGACATCTACATCTTTGGCATTTTCTTCTTCACTCCCGGCAGAAACAGTAACTTTAATCGTTGTTCCGGTCTTTACGGTCTCGCCTTTTGCTACATCCTGATCAATGATCTGTCCTTTTTCATAGGAATCAGAAATCTCGGTTCCTGCTTCAGTAACATTTAAGCCCAGTTTTTTCAGCTCTGTTTTTGCTTCGTCCAGTGTTTTTCCTTTCAGGTCGATCATAACAACAGACTCCTCGACATCTTCGGATACAAGGGTGTCATTTTTACTGTTATTTTTCTTTGATCCGAAATGGAACACATCAAAAAAGCTTCCTAAAATATATACCACAATGATTACGATAATGATTGCAACGACAATTCGCATGATTCCAACGATTTTTTCCATCTTGGAATTGAGGAAACGTCCTTCTTCCGCGTCATCATCGTCCTCATCATACTCACTCATATCATCGTCGTCATCGTCGTACTCGCTCATGTCGTCTTCTTCTGGTTCCGGCTCATCCTGTTTCACCGCCTCGGTCTTTTTCTTGATCTCATTGACCTCATCGTCGGTGAGGACACGGGTTTTGTCCTGACTGAACGGAACCAGTGTCACGAAATCCTCATTCGGATTTAACAGTGCTTTTCTGAGATCGATCAGAAGACTCTCCATGGAGTCATAGCGGCGATCCGGACTTTTCTGCGTACATTTCTGGATAATTTTTTCCAGACTGATTGGCAGATTCGGTGCGTATTTGCTTGGCGGATCCATCTCATCCTGCAGATGCTGGATCGCTACTGCAACGGTGCTGTCTCCGTCGAACGGAACACGGCCGGTCACCATCTCGTACATAACGATACCAAGAGAATAGATATCGCTTCGGTTGCTGACATAGCCATTACGCGCCTGCTCCGGAGATGCATAGTGTACCGATCCCATTACATCAGAATGAATGGTATTTTCTGATACCGCTCTTGCGATACCAAAATCGGTTACTTTTACTTTTCCATCTGTGGAAATGATGATATTCTGCGGTTTGATATCCCGATGCACGATATTTTTTGCATGGGCTGCCTGAATACCACGTCCCACCTGGATGGCGATGCTCAGCGCTTCCTTATAAGTCAGCTGACCTTTTTTCTCAATATAAGTCTTTAAGGTAATTCCTTCTACATATTCCATTACAATGTAATGAATGCCGTTTTCACTTCCGACATCATAAATATTTACGATGTTTGGATGCTCTAATACCGCAGCGGACTGTGCCTCTGTGCGGAATTTGCTTACAAAATTTGTATCTTCGCTGAATTCTGACTTCAGCACTTTAATTGCTACATATCTGCCCAGAGCATGGTCCTTCGCCTTGTATACATCGGACATGCCTCCGGTTCCGACCTGACCTACGATCTCGTAGCGGTTCGCAATAAATGTTCCATTATTTAACATTCTGTCACCTCATCTGAATTAGGTTCTATTATAGTAACAGTGATATTGTCTCTTCCACCGTTTTGATTTGCAAGTTCAACAAGCCGTTCGGTTTTGTCCGCCAGGCTTCCGGTTCCATGCAGCACTTCAAGGATGACACTGTCTTCTACCATATTGGTGAGTCCATCCGAACAAAGTACAATGTATTCTCCTGCATGGACCTGTCGTTCAAAAATATCTATCTTCACATCTTCTGATGTGCCAATGGCACGTGTAATGATGTTCTTATTCGGGTGATTTCTGGCACTTTCCTCGTCCATTTTGCCAAGGCGCACCATCTCCTGAACCAGCGAATGGTCTTCCGTGATCTGTTCGATCGTATCTCCGATGATATACAGGCGACTGTCTCCCACGTTTGCCACAATCAGCGTATCCTGATCGATCACGGCAGCAACAATGGTCGTTCCCATTCCTTTCATCTGCTGATGCTCATCTGCATATTCCTTCAGTCTGCGGTTTGCTCTCTGAATACTCTGGGAAAGGATTGCCACCGGGCGCTTCTCCTGATTCTCTCTGATGGCCGCAACAACAGCTTCCACCGCAAAGCGGGATGCAAATTCTCCTGCTTTATGTCCGCCCATTCCATCTGCTACCAGAAAGAGATTGGGCAGATTTCCCACAGCTTCCTCTGAGGAATAGAGATAGTCCTGATTCATTTCTCTCGTTGTTCCAATATCTGTAAGAGAACTTATCTTCATCTTCTAAGAGTCCTGCCTTTCTGAATACCGTTTGCGTAGCTGTCCACATGCGCCATCTATATCACGGCCCATTTCTCTTCTAATAGTAACATTTATTCTGCATTTTTCAAGTTTATTTTTAAATTCCTGCACGGCTTTTCCGTCAGGTTGCACAAAATCACGCTCTTTAATCGGGTTTACAGGTATCAAATTGACGTGACAATTGATGCCTCTGATCAGTTCGGACAGTTGTTTTGCATCTTCCTCACTGTCGTTGACACCTGCCACCAGACTGTACTCAAAAGTGACACGTCTGCCTGTTTCCTCAAAATAATCCCGCAACGCCTCCACCACTTCATGGATCTCATAAGCTTTTGCCACCGGCATCAGTTCCAGACGTTTTTCCTGACTGGAAGCATGCAGGGACAATGCCAGTGTGATCTGAAGGTCTTCTTTTGCCAGATCCCGAATCCGTGGCACCAGACCACAGGTGGATACCGTAATATTTCTCTGGCTGATATGTAATCCGTTTTCGTCGGTCAGCATCCGAAGAAACGTCAGCAGGTTGTCATAATTATCCAGCGGTTCGCCGGTTCCCATGACAACGACATTGGAAACACGCTCTCCGGTGTCTGCACTGATCCGGTAAATCTGCTCCAACATCTCTGCCGGTGTCAGGTTACGCACCAGTCCATCTAAGGTTGACGCACAGAAACGGCAGCCCATACGGCACCCAACCTGAGAGGAAATACACACGGAATTGCCGTGTTTGTAGCGCATCAGCACGCTCTCTACCATATTGTGGTCTTCCAGCTCAAACAGATATTTTCTGGTTCCATCGATGGCAGACTCCTGCATGGTCACCTGTTTTAATACCGTAAAAGTGCTGTTTTCCGAAATCTGTTCTCTCAGTTTTGCTGGAAGATTGCTCATCTGCTCCACAGAATCTGCCAGTTTTACGTGCATCCACTGATATAATTGTTTCGCACGGAATTTCTTTTCCCCGTGTTCTAATACCCACTGTTCCAGCTGGTCCATGGGCAATGATTTCAAATCTGTTTTTTCCATATTATACTCCGTTCAAGAATGTCTTCTGACATTCTTGCTGCGATCAGATGTGAGATTTCGCCTCTCATCTGATATTATTTACGATGCATTTTTGCCATAAAGAATCCATCGCATCCCTCATAAGGGAAGCACTGACGCATCTGCTCCAGTTCAAACTCTGTATGCGTCTCTAAAAATTTATGTACATTTTCTTCGTTTTCTTCTTTTGTCATCGTGCAGGTACTGTATAACAACGTACCGTCCGGTTTGACATAACGGCAGACAACCTGCAGGATTTCCTGTTGTAACGCTGCCAGCTCCTGAATTTTTTCCTCAGAAGCGTTATATTTGATATCGGTTTTCGTTCCGATCACACCAAGTCCGGAACATGGCAGATCCGCGATAACCACATCGGCTTTTTCTTCCGCGGATGCATCAAATTCAGTGGCATCCCACACTTTTGCCGTCATATTCGATAACTGACAGCGTTCAATGTTATCCTCGATCATCTCGACTTTATATTCTGTCAGATCTCTGGACTCCACATGACCCGTTTCATCGATCATGCGGGCTGCGTACACACTCTTGCCACCCGGTGCCGCACAGACATCGATCACGGTATCTCCCGTCTTTGGTGCTGCCAGTTCCACTGCAAGCATGGACGCGGTATCCTGTACATAGAGCAGACCGTTTTCAAATTCTTCGATTTCATCCAGAGCTTCGTATCCGGACAGGAATAATGCCCGTTTGATCTCCGGGTTTTGTGTGACGGTAATTCCCTGCGCCTGCAAAGATGCCGTAATTTCTTCCATAGAAATGCGGTCAGATCGGAAGAGCGTCGTGTAGGGAAAGAGTGTAGATCTCGGTGGTCGCCG
>OGJJ01000643.1_pt1 | contig 30418 bp, 24 predicted proteins | sample 1572081 | NCBI WGS metagenome assembly OGJJ01 (sample SAMEA2582122, study PRJEB24529) | metagenome | biome: Human gut stool | place: China | collected 2011
TTAAAATTATAATTTAGTTTTTAAAGGAATGAATCGGTGCCGGAATTCTTCCTCCACGATTGACAAAGGCATCGCAGGAGTAAGAATTCACCGGCATAATAGGGGCATACCCCAACAAACCACCGAACTCTACTGTTTCTCCTACATTCTTCCCAATGACAGGAATCACACGCACCGCTGTTGTTTTCTGATTCACCATACCGATTGCCATCTCATCTGCAATGACACCGGCAATGGTGGTTTCCTTCGTATCTCCCGGAATGGCGATCATATCCAATCCCACAGAACATACACAAGTCATGGCTTCCAGCTTCTCGATGGTGAGGGCTCCGGCATTCACGGCATCGATCATTCCCTGATCTTCACTGACAGGAATGAATGCACCACTTAAACCGCCGACGTAGGAAGATGCCATAACACCGCCCTTTTTCACCTGATCATTCAACAACGCCAGGGCTGCAGTGGTTCCGGGAGCTCCGGCATGTTCCAGACCGATCTCACACAGGATATCCGCTACGCTGTCGCCGATGGCCGGGGTCGGTGCCAGAGACAGATCCACGATGCCAAAGGGAACATTTAGCATCCGGGATGCCTCCTGTGCTACCAGCTGACCTACACGGGTTACCTTAAAAGCTGTCTTTTTAATGGTTTCACATAGCACTTCAAAGTTCTCACCACGAACCTTTTCCAATGCAGTTTTTACTACACCCGGACCACTGACACCCACATTGATAATCTTATCCGCTTCGGTAACACCATGAAATGCCCCCGCCATAAAGGGATTATCATCCGGCGCATTACAAAATACCACCAATTTGGCACAGCCCAGGGAATCGTTCTCCTTGGTGTACTCTGCGGTTTCCTTAATAATATGTCCCATGAGACGCACAGCGTCCATGTTAATTCCGGTTTTGGTAGAACCCAGATTTACAGAACTGCACACCAGCTCTGTCTCGGAAAGTGCCTGGGGAATGGACTCAATAAGAAGGCGGTCTGCCCCAGTCATTCCCTTACTTACCAGAGCGGAGTAGCCACCGATAAAGTTCACACCAACATCATGGGCGACCCGGTCTAAGGTTCTGGCAATCAGTACGAAATCCTCGCTTGTTTTGCAGGCTGCACCACCCACCAGAGCGATGGGTGTCACGGAAATTCGCTTATTTACAATAGGAATACCAAATTCTCTTGAAATCTGTTCTCCGGTTTTCACCAGATCTTTGGCAGCTTCATAAATTTTGTTATATACATTTTCACATACGGTTTCCAGATTGGAATCGATACAATCTAACAGAGAAATACCTAAGGTGATGGTTCTCACATCCAGATTTTCTTTTTCAATCATATCGTTGGTTTCTGTTACTTCCAATAAATTTATCATAATTCACCCTTTCCTGTTGTCCATCAGATGCGGTGCATCATATCAAAAATTTCTTCTTTCTGGCACTTGATGATAACACCAATCTGCTCTCCCAAAGCATCCAGTTCATCGCAGATTATACCGAAATCCTTCGCTGCCTGGTTCATATCCACCACCATCATCATGTTAAAGTACCCCTGAACAATCGTCTGGGAAATGTCCAGAATATTAATTCCGGTGTCTGCAAGATAGGTGCAGACTTTTGCAATAATACCCACGGTATCTTTGCCCACAACAGTTATGATTGTTTTTTTCATAATTTTTCTCCTTCTCCCTGTTTTACGTTGTATTTTTAGCGCTTCTATGGTATTTTAACCCCTGCCGGCTGCTTACGCAATATGAAAAATTTCCGATACCTCATCCCGTTTTGCCACTGCCAGCCGGAAATCCTCTGCGTGATAAGGGGTATCGGCCATATTAATCTCTACCCGCACTGTCTCGTAGGCAAGTTCCGGGAGATTGTTTTCCTTGCTCAGATGCCCCAGAAAAACTGCCTGCAGCTTGTCATGGAGAAGCTTTGTGAGAAGCTGTCCCGTTGCCTCGTTGGACAAATGCCCCCGTTCTCCCAAAATACGCTGTTTCAGATAATAAGGGTACGGCCCCACCTGCAACATATTGATATCATGATTGGCTTCCATGAGAAGGGCGTCCATCCCTCGCAGGGATTCCACTGTATAATCATCGTATTTTCCTAAATCTGTCACAATGGCAACCTTTTTCCGATCATGGCTGATCCGGTAAGCCACCGGGTCTGCCGCATCGTGGGAAATATGCATAGGATTTACGATCATATCCTTAACAATCACTTTTTCATCCGCTTTCACCGGATGAAAAAGCGTGTCCTCCAGTTTTCCCAGACTTTTTACCTGCCGGATTGCCTCAATGGTTCCCGCTGTGGCATAAACAGGAATCCCGTATTTCCGGGAAAGCACTCCCAGCCCCGCAATATGATCTGCATGCTCATGGGTGATAAAAATTCCATCAATATCTCTGGGACTTAAATCCAGTTCCTTTAAACCATTCTCCGTCTTTTTTCCACTGATTCCTACATCAAATAAAAGGTGGGTGGTATCTGACCCCACATAAATACAATTTCCGCTGCTGCCACTTGCTATGCTGCATAAACGCATTACGCCATTCTCCAATAGATCTCTAGTTTATCTCCCTGATGCAGTTCTTCCATATACTGCGCATCCCGGTCGTTGAGTTTCGTCACAATTCCTCTTCCCTGCGGCTTGGACAAATCAAAATCAATCCAATCAAATACATCTACAAATACGTAGGATTTCTTGCCGGACAATATCACAGGCTTGCCATTTACCATCACTGCAATCTGCTGCGGTGTGTCACTTGCCAAGACTGTTGCATCCTGGGAGCCATCCTGCTCTTTTGCCTGGGTTTGCGCCTCCTTTGCTCCTTCCGCGGAGCTAGTAGGTTCCTCTGCATCCATGTCCTTTGTGTTTTCTTCCTCTTCTGGTTCTCTGTAGGAAGGCTCGGTCTTTGTCTCTCCCTCTTTCCACTCTACCGAAAAGTTTTCATATACCTGTGTCTTTGCATCTGCCAATCGGTTATTGACATATACATGATTGGGTTCCTCTATGGACAGATCCATAAAAGCTGCCAGTTGTTCCACAGTATAATAATTGAGGATTTCAATGACATCCCCTTCCTGTATCGCATAATACCCTGACTGAAGAATACCGTTGACCTGAACAAATCTTGGCATTTCCACAAGCGCATCATTGACCTTTACCCGTAAAGTAGACTGATATTCCGGCAGCTTGCCCACCTCCAGATGTGCTGCCGCTCCCGCGGTGGATTCCTTTACCTCAATGACATCATTGGCATGGATGGCAGTGTGAATATCTGCCTCGTAGCCATTTACAAAAATCACTGCCGCCTCACCAGGCTCTCCTCTTTGCATCCTGGGCTGCCCGTTTATCGTAAAGTTCAGTTCCTTTCCCCGTTTGGGAAACAGACCATCATTGGGGAATTCTGCCTGCACTGCAGCATCCACCACTGCCAGATGGTTATTATCATAAATTTTGATCCGCTGTTTGTTAAAATAAACAAAAATAAAACTGTTGCTCTGCTCATAAAAACTTAAACAGATGCCGATAGGAGTTACCATCAGAGAGTCCTTTTTCGCATCCTCTTTCAGGAACTCAATCTGCTGCATGACCTCCTGACCACGGACTGCCACACGCTCCTTCTGGATACCCAGATGCTCTGCCAGACTCTGGGTATAACCGGCAATCATGCCGCCGCCACCTACAACAAACACAGCACTGACCGATTTATCTCCGTTAAGTTCCTTGATTTTATCTGCCACCTGTCCGGTCATCTGATCAACAACGGGCTTGATTAAAGCTGCTACCTGCTCTCTGGTAATCACCTGGGGCAGTCCCATAATATCCTTATACTCTACTTCTTCCTTTTCCCCGGATTGACGCTTAATCTGTTCCGCGGTATTGAAATCCACCAGACAGTTCTGGGCAATAATCTCTGTCAGAGCATCACCTGCAACCGGAATCATACCGTAAGCAATAATACTGCCATCCCTGGTGATCGAGATATCCGAAGTGCCGGCTCCCACATCCACCAGAGCGATATTTAGCATCCGGTACATCTGGGGAATCGCTACCTGGATTGCTGCAATAGGCTCCAGTGTGAGATTTGCCACCTCCAGTCCGGCCACACCTACGGCTTTATACAAACCATCCACCACATCATCCGGCAGAAATGTGGCAATCAGATCGCACGCTACCTCCCTTGCTTTGTGTCCCTCCAGATTTCCCATGGGATATCCATTTAAGAAAAACCGGATTACCGAGTATCCGACACAATAAAATTTCGTCGTATTTTCCGTACCATCCGCCGTTTCGTTAAATTCTTTATACGCATTTTCGATTCCCATGGAGGTTAATGCGTAAATATCTTCTTCGCTGATTTCCTTCTCTTTTTCAAAGGTCTGCTCCGCATGCACGGTAACGGTACGCAGCACGCGTCCTGCAGCCGCGATACATACATCCTTTAAAGGTCTGCCCAAGCGCTCTTCCAATGCTTCTTTTACAGAAAGAATCGTATTTCCGACTTTACGAATATCATGAATCTGCCCATCCAGCATGGCTCTGGTCTCATGTTCCCGAATTTCCTGATCTACTACATGGAAACGCTCTCCGATTTTATATCCTACTGTCCCCACGATACTTCTTGTTCCGATATCCAATCCAAATACCAGCGTTCCCGGATATTTTTTTGCTTCCATCTCACACATTCCCTTTCAGTATCTCGTCAATCTGGCGGTATGCATCCTGCAGCGAACCACTGTTATCAATCACAACCTGACAGTGCCTTCGAAATTCCTCCTCCGGCAGCTGACTGTCCATAATTTCCTGAATCTTTTCCTCCGAATATCCTCTGGCTTCCCGCAGTCTGGCAGTCCGCACATTTCTATCCGCATAAATGTACCAAAGCTCGTCCAGCTTGTCCTCATAGCCGCACTCAATTAAAAGTGCTGCCTCAACAAAAAAGAAATCCAGTGTTCCCCGTTCCTTCTCCTGTCGAATCTGCTCCAAAATGTAGGTTTCTACTGCCGGATGAATGATCCCATTTACCTGTTCCAAAAGTTTCGGGTCTGCAAAAATTTTCTCTGCCATGCATCGGCGATCAATCTGTCCGTCAGTGGAAAGAATTTCTTTTCCCAGCAAAGCCACCAGTTTCTCATAGCAGGGCTGTCCCGGCTCCTTCACCAGGTGTCCCACCGTATCTGCCAGCAGAACCCGGCTGTTGTAATGTGTCTCGATATAGGCGAGAAGTTCCGATTTTCCGGCTCCCACGCCGCCTGTTATCCCTATGGTTCTCATTTTGCGTCGTACCAGTTCTTTCCTGTGTGTAAATCGATTTCTAATTTCACTGCCAAATCTGCTGCGGATTCCATGGATTCCTGCAAGATCTTTCTTGCCTGCTCCACTTCCTCCTCCGGCACCTCTAACAGAAGTTCGTCATGTATCTGAAGAATGAGTCTTGTCTTTAGACCTGCGGCATTCAATCCTTCATAAACCTTTATCATGGCTATTTTAATAATATCCGCTGCGGTTCCCTGTATAGGCGCGTTCATCGCCACCCGCTCTCCGAAGGAACGGGTCATAAAATTGCTGGAGGAAAGCTCCGGAATGGGTCTGCGCCGTTTGTAAAGGGTCTCAGAAAAACCTTCTTTTTTGGCAAGTTCCACGCAGGCATCCAGATAGGTTTTTACCCCCGGATAGGTAGCAAAATACTGCTCAATATATTGCGCCGCCTCCTTCTTACTGATAGAAAGGTCACGGCTTAGGCCAAAAGCACTGATTCCGTATACGATTCCGAAGTTGACTGCTTTCGCATTTCGTCTCTGCAAGGGAGTCACTTCTGCAAAAGGTACCCCGAACACCTGGGATGCCGTAATGGCATGAATGTCCTCGTGACTCTCATAGGCCGTAATCAGTTTTTCATCTCCTGACATGTGGGCGAGAATCCGAAGTTCAATCTGGGAGTAGTCCGCATCCATAAAGACGCAGCCCTCCTTCGCCACAAAAACCTCCCGGATTTTTCGTCCCAGTTCGGTACGCATGGGAATGTTCTGGAGATTTGGCTCCGTAGAACTGATTCTTCCGGTTGCAGTAATCGTCTGGTTGAAATTGGTATGAATCCTTTTGTCCTCTCCTACAAAGTTCATCAGCCCATCGGCATAGGTGCTTTTCAATTTCGTTAATCCCCGGTATTCCAGAATATCCTGTACAATAGGGTAATCCTCTGCAAGCTTATCCAGAATCTCGGCTGCCGTGGAATAACCACTCTTGGTTTTCTTCCCACCCGGCAATTTCATTTTTTCAAAAAGGATCTCTCCCAACTGTTTGGGCGAATGAATGTTAAATTCCTCTCCTGCCTGCTTCCAAATGGACTGCTCCAGTTCCTCAATCCGGGACACCAGTGCCTGTCCATAGCTTTGCAGCTGTTCCGGACATACTTCCACGCCCTCCCGCTCCATATCAAAAAGTACATAGGATAAGGGCATTTCCATGGTTTCAAATAGTTCTTCCATTCCTTGCTTTTGCAATTTTTCCTGCAAAAGTGGAGTACTGTCATAAAGCGCCGTCACAAATCTTCCATAATATTCCCGGATATCGGCTGCCGTCTCCTCCTTCTGCATACATTCCTGCAAGGTTTTCTTGCTGTAACCGGATAAATCCGGAAGGGTTTTTCCCAAATACTCCGAAGCAATGTCCTCCATGGTATAGTCATTTTTTAAGGGATTGCACAGATATGCTGCTATCTGTACATCAAAGGCTTTCGCATGGGAACTGTCTCTGTCCTGTAAAAAACGGTATAGCTTTTTGGACTCGCACACTCCTAATCTGCCGGTTTTCTCAAGCTGTAACACCTTCTGTGCCAGGTATTCTCCCGTGAGAAATCCCTGTACCGGAAAATAAACAGCCTCTTCTCCCTCTCCGGCCACTGCCAGTCCATAAATATCCCACTGCTGGGATGCCGCACCGGATGCCAGCTTCTCTGCTTCCATAACCGGAACAACGGCAGCCTTTATCACGCCATTTCCTTCGGTCTGCTCCAATGCGGAAAAATAGGTTTCTGCCTCATTGAGATTCTCAATGACACGAAGTACTCTGTCTGCCTTTTCTTCTTTCACTTCCTTGTCAAAACGTGCCAGAAAATTCTTAAAGCCTAATTTTTTAAAGATGGGATAGGAATCCTCCTGAAAAAAAGCCCCCACCCTGGCCTTATCAAAGGAAAAAGCAAAATCTGCGTCGGTTTTAATGGTTGCCAGTGTCTTGCTTAACTCTGCCAGTTCCCGGTTTTCCCGCAGGGATTCCCGGATGCTCTTTTTGCTGATTTCTTCCAGATGGGCATAAATATTCTCGATGGAACCGTAAGTTATCATCAATTCCTTCGCCGTTTTCTCCCCCACCTTGGGCACACCGGGAATATTGTCTGCAGTGTCCCCCATCAATGCCTTTAATTCGATAAACTGGGTGGGGTTGACCTGGTAGGCAGTCTCCACATCCACCGCATAATAATCTTCTATCTGGGTGCGTCCTCCCTTGGTCTTGGGAATCCGGATTTTTACCTTATCGGTGGCAATCTGTAATAAATCTCTATCACCGGAAACCAGGGACACTTCCATATCTGCCTGCTCCGCCCTCCGCGCCAGCGTTCCCAGAATGTCATCTGCCTCCAGTCCCGGTTGCTCCACTGTCTGGATATGCATTGCCTGCAACACTTCCTTCATCAGAGGAACCTGCTCCCGTAGCTCCGGAGGCATGGGTTTCCGGGTTCCTTTATATGCCTCATACATTTCATGCCGGAAGGTAGGCTGATGGACATCAAATGCCACTGCCAGATAATCCGGCTGCTCCTGATCCAGAATGCTAAAGAGAATATTTAAAAATCCATACACAGCACCGGTATGCATGCCCTCGGCATTGGTCAAATCCGGTACGCCGTAAAAGGCGCGGTTTAAAATACTGTGTCCGTCAATCAAAACTAATTTTTCGCTCATTATAATACCAGCCAAATCAGCAGAAGAATGATAATGCACAACAGGACAAAGCCGATGGCAAACGCCAAAAATTCCATATCCTTATGCCACTTAATCTTTCTTTTTGCCCGCTGTATCTTCCTTTCCATTTCCTGCTTAATGTCAAAATCATCGCCGCTTTCCAACCGATTCAAGCCTTCTGCAACCAAAATCTGAATGGTCAGTTCCTCACGGCATTCCGGGCAATGCTCAATGTGTAACAGAAACTGTTCCAAATCCCAAACTGCCATATCTTCATCAATAAAAGCAGGAATATACTTTGTAACCTGTTTGCAATCCATCAAGTGCCCATCCTTTCCATCATTTTAGTATAACATATCCAGGGTTTCTTTGGCAATTCGTTGCTGTTCACACTTAATTCATATTCTTACGCTTCTGAACAGCAGATGTTCAGAAAATATGAAAGATCAGGATGAATAGAACACTGCCCGGTCATTCAGCCGCAAGATTGCCAATCTCGCATACTTGGATTCTATCCGCAATTTGTCGTTACTGTCCTCTCCCAGACCAATGCATTTCCCTCCGCAGTCAATGTTAATCATATAGTCGTTGGCAAAAACTTCATTGGCTCCCAAGGCGGCGCGGTAGGCGGGATAATCTGTCTCTGCAATTTTGGGACGTTTCCCGTGCAGCGTCTCCTGCACCAGTTGCTCTTCATAAAAGCCGCTGGTTATGGTATGTCCAAAAATAAATTTGTCAAAATGTTCTTTCTCTTTCTCCGGGTAAATATCCAGCATTTTTTCAAAAGGATTGTCATCGTACTTCAGACGCTTCCACAATGCCATATGACATATCAGATTTTGATTCTTATCCGGATTGGGAAAATAGGGAAAGGCATGGGCAAGTAAATACCTTTTGCCCTCGCACTCCACTTCTGCTCCATAGGGAAGACCGCGGAGAAAATTCAGGATCTGGATTTTTTCCTGTTCCGACAGCATCTGGTATTCCGCCAGCGTATGATCTCCCCGGTTTCCATTGAGCCACACATCCGCAATATCCATTCTGAAATTGACCAGAGTCTGCAGCATCAAATCCTCATGATTTCCCATAAGACAATGAATATGCCTGGGATCGTTTTTCTGTAAAAACATAAGAAACTGCAGGACATCAATGCTGTCCTGTCCCCAGTCAATATAATCCCCTAATAGATATAGTTCATCCTTTCCCGGCCGAAACTGTACCTTCTCCAGACATTCCTGCAAGGGTTTCAAATGCCCATGAATATCACTCATGCAGTATACTGCCATCGATAAATCCTTTTCCTTTCCGTTACTTCAAAAAGGAGGCAGATTTCTCCACCTCCTTGGTTTTCTCTTACTGTCCGTACTTTTCACTCTGAATGCGAATCAGCTCACTGTCATCAAAATAGTTGATCTTCATGGCGCTCTTCACTTCGCTCAAAGTCTGTGCAGCCACTTCTCTTGCAGCTTCACTTCCCCTTTTCAGGATCTGGTAAACCTCAGGAATATCTTTTTCATACTCCTTGCGCTTCTGCCGGATGGGCTCCAGTTCTTCCTGCACAATGTTATTTAAGAATTTCTTCACCTTCACATCTCCCAGACCACCTCTCTGATAATGCCCTTTCAGTTCGTCCAGATTAGCATATTCTGGCAGGTATCTCTCAAAATGCTCCGGTCTGCAAAAAGCATCCAGATAAGTAAATACGGTATTTCCTTCCAGATGTCCCGGGTCGCTTACCTGCAGGTGTTCCGGATCGGTATACATACTCATAATCTTTTTCTTCACATCATCTGCGGTATCTGCCAGATAAATGCAGTTACCAAGCGACTTACTCATCTTCGCTTTTCCGTCCGTACCCGGTAATCTCAGACAAGCCTTATTATCAGGCAGCAACGCATCCGGCTCTACCAGAACTTCTTCGTATACAGAATTGAATTTCCGCACAATTTCTCTGGTCTGTTCAATCATAGGAAGCTGATCCTCTCCTACGGGAACGGTCGTTGCCTTAAAAGCGGTAATATCCGATGCCTGGCTAATAGGATAAGTAAAGAAGCCTACCGGAATACTTGCCTCAAAATTTCTCATAATAATTTCATTTTTTACAGTAGGATTCCTCTGTAACCGTGCTACCGTTACCAGATCCATGTAATAAAAAGTCAATTCCGTCAGTTCCGGAATCTGGGATTGAATAAACAATGTGGTTTTGGCAGGGTCAAGACCTACTGACAAATAATCCAGAGCTACCTCCAGAATATTCTGACGCACCTTTTCCGGATTTTCGATGTTATCCGTCAATGCCTGCGCATCCGCAATCATGATAAAAACCTTGTCATATTCGCCGGAATTTTGTAATTCCACACGTCTTTTCAAAGATCCTACATAATGTCCTACATGTAATCTTCCTGTGGGGCGGTCGCCCGTTAAAATAATTTTGCTCATTTAGCCCAAAATCCTTCCTTTTCTTCTTTTTTATTCTTCGGTTATTCCGTAGTTGTTCTGTTTTTTCCCAGTTACGTTATTTCTAAAGAAATAAACCGCCAACGAAATGTACCAGTAATGCCATAATCCATGCAATGACACATTGGTTGATCACAACACCCAAAGCCCATTTTGCTCCCAATTCTCTCTTGACGGAGGCGATTGCAGCCACGCAAGGGGTATAGAGCAGGCAAAATACCAACAGGGAAAGGGCTGTAAGCGGTGTCAGTACTGTCTGAAGTACCTGGGTACTTCCAAATAAAATGGTCAGCGTACTAACCACACTTTCCTTTGCCATAAATCCGGTAATCAATGCCGTGGAAATCCGCCAGTCTCCAAAACCGAGGGGTTTGAAAACAGGCGCTATGAAGCTTGAAATCACAGCTAAAATACTGTTCTGGGAATCTGTCACAATATTCAGGTGTGTATCAAAGGTCTGTAAGAACCAGATGACAATCGTTGCCACAAAAATAATGGTAAACGCTTTTTGTAAGAAATCCTTGGCTTTCTCCCAAAGAAGCTGGCCTACGTTCTTAGCGCCGGGGAGACGGTAATTCGGCAGTTCCATAACAAAAGGCACCGCCTCTCCTTTAAACAACGTGCCCCGCATCAGACATGCCACCAGGATTCCTACCAGGATTCCCGTAAAATACAACCCCACCATCACCAGCGCACGATGTTCCGGGAAAAACGCCGCTGTAAAAAACGCATAGATCGGAAGTTTTGCCGAACAGCTCATATAGGGTGTCAGCATAATGGTCATCTTACGATCCCGCTCCGAGGGGAGGGTTCTGCTGGCCATTACTCCCGGTACACTACACCCAAAGCCGATTAACATGGGTACGATACTTCGTCCTGACAAACCAATCCGACGCAATAGCTTATCCATTACGAAAGCAATTCGCGCCATGTAGCCACTGTCCTCCAATAAGGACAGGAAGAAAAATAAAGTCACAATGATAGGTAAAAAGCTCAATACACTTCCAACCCCATTGAAAATACCATCTATAATCAGGGAATGCAGTACCTCATTGACATGAACTGCCGTCAGTAATCCATCAATAAAGGCTGTAAAGGTTTCAATCCCTTTTTCCAGAATATTGGATAAAAAAGCACCAATCACGTTGAAAGTCAGGAAAAATACCAACGCCATAATGACAATAAATGAGGGAATAGCGGTATACTTTCCGGTAAGTACCCGGTCAATTTTTTCACTGCGGATATGCTCTCTGCTCTCCTTCGGCTTTACCACCGTCTCCTTGCAGACCTTCGTAATAAACTGGTACCGCATATCTGCAATGGCTGCTGCCCGATCCATTCCTCGTTCTTTTTCCATCTGGCAGATAATATGCTCCAGGGCTTCCTTCTCATTATCATCCAGATTCAGGCGATCCAGAATCATGGTATCTCCCTCTGCCAGCTTTGCTGCTGCAAATCGAATGGGAATTTCCGCCTTTTGCGCATGATCCTCAATCAGGTGCATAATGCTGTGAAGGCAACGATGCACAGCCCCGCCATGATCCTCTGCATCACAGAAATCCTGTCTTGCAGGAGGCTCCTGGTATTTTGCCACATGCAGAGCATGATCTACCAGTTCATCAATTCCTTCATTTTTGGCAGCTGAGATTGGCACTACAGGAATTCCCAGCATGTGCTCCATCTCATTGATTCGAATGGAACCGCCGTTTCCCCGCACCTCATCCATCATATTTAAGGCTAACACCATCGGGATATCCAATTCCATCAGCTGCATGGTCAAATAAAGGTTTCGCTCGATATTGGTAGCATCCACAATATCAATGATTCCCTTGGGATGCTGATCCAGCACAAACTGCCTGGTCACCACTTCTTCACTGGAATAAGGAGACATGGAATAAATTCCCGGAAGATCCGTCACCAAAGTGTTTTTATATCCACGAATTGCTCCATCCTTACGATCTACCGTCACACCCGGAAAATTGCCCACATGCTGATTGGATCCTGTCAGCTGATTGAACAAGGTAGTTTTTCCACAGTTCTGATTGCCCGCCAAAGCAAAAGTCAAAAGTGTACTGTCCGGAAGTGGGTTTTCATGCTCTTTATCATGATAAATACCACCTTCTCCCAATCCCAGATGATCTGTCTGTTTTGCACGCTTCCGGGGCACGGCTTCCTCCTGCTCCGGATCACGGACATTCTGAATTTCAATTTTTTCCGCATCTGCCAGACGAAGCGTTAATTCATAGCTATGTACCCGCACTTCTACGGGATCACCCATGGGGGCATACTTCACCATGGTCACATTTCCCCATGGAATGATACCCATATCCAAAAAGTGCTGTCGCAGTTCTCCTTCACCGCCCACCACTGTTACTGTTGCTGTTTTTCCAATCGGTAAATCTTTTAAAGTCATCGCTTTATCTCTTTTTATGTTTGATTTGAATATTGGATAAATTCCTGTAATTTATCATATGCCTTGCCGCTATCGACCAGTTCTTCCGCCAGACGAACCCCTTCTGCCAGAGAAGAAGCCTTATCAGCTACATACAGACCTGCTCCTGCATTCATTACCACTGCCTGGCGTTTCGGACCACGATCCTTACCCTTTAAAATTGCCAGAGTAATCGCCGCATTCTCCTCCGGGGTTCCTCCCACCAGATCTTCCTTGGCGCATCGGGTAAATCCGAAATCTTCCGGTTTGATGATGTAGTTGGTGTAGGTTCCATTACGCACCTCACATACCTTTGTGTCTGCACTCATGGAAATCTCATCCAGTTTATCCATGCCATACACAACCATGGCACTTTTGACTCCAAGGTTAGCCAGAACTCTCGCCAAAGGTTCTACCAGTTCCGCATCATAGACTCCCATCACCTGCATGGTCGCTCCCGCGGGATTTGCCAAAGGCCCCAGAATATTAAAAATGGTTCGAATCCCAAGTTCCTTCCGGACCGGTCCCACAAAATGCATCGCAGTGTGATACTTCTGGGCAAAAAGAAAACAAATGCCGATTTTGTACAACAGTTCTGTACTCTGCGCCGGAGCCAGATCAATATTCACACCTAATGCCTCCAGGCAATCCGCAGCTCCTGATTTAGAGCTGGCTGCCCGGTTTCCGTGTTTAGCCACAGATACTCCACCCGCAGCAATCACGAGTGAGGCTGTCGTAGAAATATTGAAGGAATTTGCCCCGTCTCCACCGGTTCCCACGATCTCCAAAACTTCCATCTCATGTAACAACCGTGTGCAGTGATTACGCATTTCTTCCGCCGATCCGGTAATTTCCTCAATGGTTTCACCCTTCATGGCAAGCGCTGTCAGATAAGCACTTTTTTGTACATCACTGGCTTCACCGCTCATAATTTCATCCATGACTGCCTTTGCCATCTCATAACCGATGTCCTGCTTCTGACTGAGTGTCACAATTGCTTCTTTGATCATAATAATCCTCCTTGTTTTCCGAAGGAAAATGCGACTGTTAAGGAGCAGAGGATTTTCCTCCTTGTTTTCCGAGTCAGGAGTCTCTATATGAAAAAACGCCCCTGACAAAATAAAGTTTTGTCAAGGACGAGTGAAATCTACTACCCGCGGTACCACCTTGCTTCACGATCAAATCGTGCTCTTTTAAGATACAAACATATCCCGGACAACTAACGTGTGCCTGACGTCGCAGCATACTGAATGAACAAATCTTTCCTCTGCGCCCTCCGTGGTCCATTTAGTAAACTGCGTTCTACCCGGCTCTCACCCTCCCAGGCTCTCTGTGCGTGCACATTAACTGTTATCTCCACATCATTGGTTTTGGCTCAATATTCAGTTACTTTGTATTTTAATCCCAGTGTATAGAAATTTCAAGTAGAAATTTTTAGATTCTTTTTTCTTTTCTGTTGGGAAATTTTTGAAAATTTTTGAAAAAATGATTTTATTTTATACTAGACAGAACTCAAAAAATATTATATACTATCTACTGTTCGAGAGAAACGCCGGCGTGTCGGAATGGCAGACGAGGCAGACTCAAAATCTGTTGATGGCAACATCGTGTGGGTTCAAGTCCCACCACCGGCATTAAAAAAACAGGTAAACAATTGTTTACCTGTTTTTTTGTTTCGTCATTGTTTCGTTTCTTTATTCTCCTGCCCCAGTTTCCGGTATTGTCTGTAGAACAGGATTACCGTAGTACTGACTGCAATCAGATCCGCCACAGGCTCTGCCAAAAAGACTGCCATGACCTTATCCGTGAATATACAGGGTAAAATATAAATCAGCGGAATCAATAAAATGACCTTCCGGAGCATGGCAAGAAATGCGGATGTTTTAGCATTTCCTAATGCAATAAAGGTTTGCTGGCAGGCAATCTGAATGCCAAAGACCAGGCTCGTCGCCATATAAATCCGCATCGCCCATTTACTGAATTCCATTAACTGGGCATCTGCAGTAAAAATGCCGATAAACAACTGTGGTGCAAACATACCGATTGCCCAGATGATCGTGGTAAACAATACACAGCTAAACAGTGTCAGTTTAAAGCAATCCTTGACCCGGCTGATTTTTTTCGCACCATAGTTAAAGCCGATAATCGGTTGTGCCCCCTGGGTCAAGCCCTGTATCGGCAACATAGAAAACTGCATCACACTACTTAAAATCGTCATAGCTCCCACGGCAATATCACTGCCATATTTTAACAGACTGGTATTAAAGCAAATGCTTAAAATGCTTTCCGTAAACTGCATCACAAAGGGGGCAAATCCCAGACCGATACAAGGCAGAATCGTAGATCCCTTTAATTTGAGGTATTGGAGTTGCAGCTGCAGGGTCGGTTTCTTTCCTGTGAGAAAATGTAATATCCAGATACAGGATACTGCCTGTGATAAAATGGTTGCAACTGCTGCTCCCTGTACCCCCATATGGAAGCCAAAGATAAAGATCGGATCCAGAATAATGTTACACACAGCGCCAATCGCCACCGTTGCCATACCGGTTTTGGCATATCCCTGCGCATTAATAAAAGCATTGAGTCCCAATGCCAGCTGAACAAAGATGGTTCCCAAGGAGTAGATTCTTACATACGCCCAGGCATAAGGAACGGTATTGTCACTGGCTCCGAACAGTAGCAGAATCTCCCGTCCAAACAGCTGGATAACTAATGTCAGGACAAGAGAAGTGATTACCAGCATAGCTGCACAGTTTCCCAAAATCCGCTGTGCTTCTTCCTTGTCACCTTTTCCCATCATAATGGAAGCACGGGGTGCTCCCCCCATGCTTACCAATGCCGCAAAAGCAGAAACCGCCATAATCACCGGCATCGTCACTCCCACACCGGTGAGGGCTGCAGGTCCTATATCCCTGATATGTCCGATATACATCCGATCTACCAGATTGTACAGCAGGTTGATTACCTGCGCCATAATTGCCGGAAGAGCCAGCCGAAACAGCAGTCCTCCGATTTTGTCATTCCCCAGATCCGTTTCTTTTGTCTGCCGTCTACTCATCCGTACTTAAAATCCCATCTTTTTATAAATTTCAAAGCCATCCAGTGTTGCAAAGTAGTCTTTAGGAGTTTCTGCACGACGAATCAGTTTCACCTCTCCGTTTTCCTGCAGCAAAAGCTCCGCACATTTTAATTTACCATTATAATTGTATCCCATGGAATAGCCATGCGCACCTGCATCATGAATAAACAGATAATCTCCCATATCAATCTTAGGAAGCATTCTGTCCACTGCAAATTTATCACAGTTCTCACAAAGGGAACCGGTTACATCGTACATATGGTCGCAGGGCTCGTTTTCTTTTCCGAGAACCGTAATGTGATGATATGCCCCATAAATTGCGGGACGCATCAGGTTTACCGCACAGGCATCCACACCAATGTACTCCTTATAGGTATGTTTCTCATGAATGGCTTTAGTTACAACCGCACCGTAAGGAGCCATCATGAAACGACCCATCTCTGTATAAATCGCCACATCTCCCATTCCTGCAGGTTTCAGGATTTCATCATAAACCTTGTGTACGCCGGCTCCGATCACGCGAATGTCATTCGGGGTCTGATCCGGTTTATAGGCAACACCTACACCACCAGACAGATTGATGAAACGGATATCCACATCCAGCGTTTCCTTCAATTCCACTGCCAGTTTAAACAGATCTCCTGCCAACATAGGATAGTATTCATTGGTAACGGTATTGCTTGCAAGGAAAGCATGAATACCAAAGTGCTTTACCCCCTTTTGTTTCAAAATACGGAAGCCTTCAAACAGCTGTTCTCTGGTAAAACCGTATTTCGCATCACCGGGATTGTCCATGATTCCGTTACACACCTCATATACACCACCGGGATTGTAACGGCAACTCATGGTTTCCGGGAAATCGCCCTTCCAGATCTGGTCAACAAAATCAATGTGGGTAAAGTCATCCAGATTAACAATCGCACCGATCTCTTTCGCATAGGCGTATTCCTCTGCCGGCGTATCATTGGAGGAAAACATAATGTCACTGCCGGCACATCCCATGGCCTTGCTCAACATTAACTCTGTCATGGAGGAACAGTCACATCCGCTTCCGTATTCCCGCAGGATATCAATCAGGAAGGGATTGGGGGTCGCTTTCACTGCAAAATATTCTTTAAATCCGGGATTCCATGCAAATGCCTCTTTTACCGCCTGCGCATTCTCCCGGATTCCTTTTTCATCATAAAGATAAAAGGGTGTGGGGTACTGCGCTGCAATTTTTTCTACCTGTTCTTTGGTTACGAATGGTTGTTTCTTCATAAAGCTCCTCTTTTCTTCGTCTATTGAATCAATAATTTATCGTACTAAAGTATTTTTCATATTAAAAATATACACAAGCGTAGTTTTTCTGTCAATATTTGAAAACCCTGAACTTTTGTGCTATACTTGTGATATTCCCACCAAAGGAGGGCTTTTACATGGCTGTCAATGAATCTGCCGAAAATTATCTGGAAACTATTTTAATACTGAGCAAAAAACTTCCCGTAGTACGTTCGGTGGATATTGCAACAGAACTTGGATTTAAGAAATCCAGTGTCAGCATTGCCATGAAAAATCTACGTGAAAAAAATCATATCACAGTAACCGATTCCGGTTTTATCTATCTCACGGAAACCGGTCGTGAAATTGCTGAAATGATCTATGAACGCCATGAATTTATCTCCTCCTGTCTGGAAAAATTAGGTGTTCCTGCTGACATTGCTGTGGAGGATGCCTGCAAGATTGAACATGTCATCAGTAAGGAAAGCTTCGAGGCAATCAAAAAATATGTCTCTGCCCATGCTTTCAAAGAGGCTTAGATCTGTGTCATACCTCCGATGAGAATCTGAATATTATCCTCATATATTTGCGGGAACTGGTTAAGCGGCAGAGGGTTTACACCGGTTCCCGTTTCTATTGTATATCCCGGTCTGTCATAATTTTGAATAAACCAGTCCTTATATCCGGCATAGCCTGACTGTGACGGTGTCTCTTCCACTGCATAACCACTCACTGCTCCGAAATATCCGGCAATTTCCCTGGATCGGTAAGGTTCATAATCCAGATATTTCCAATAGATCACTTCCCCCTGGGTATGATAAGCCAAAATTAAAAGGAAATTATGGTTGATCGTATATGCATAAACAGCTCTGCTTTCCGGAGCCTCAAGAGGAAACATTCCCACATAATCTCTGGGTGCCGGCGATATAAAACCTGCCGCATACTTAATCTCCCTTGCTCTTTCCCACCCTGCAGGAAACTGTAAATTCAAATCAATTCCTTCTATATTTGCTTTCCATCCATTGGGGAAAGGAATTTTCGGATAGTTTGCAGCAATTTGCTCTGCTGCCGTGAATGCCTCCTCATCGTCCAGGGTTTCATTCACCAGATCCACTCCATCCGGATTAACCAAGGGCATGCAAAATAATTCATACGCAGCAAAGATCCGCCCGGCACTATGTCCATACAGACTTCTCCCACTTACCAGACTTTCCCCGTATTCCTCCAGGAATCGAAACAGCATGGGCGTATTGATCCACTCATTGGCATGAAAACTTGCGTTATAAAAGACCTGTTTTCTTCCCTGTCCGATCCGAAGTACCCACAGGCTCTTCCCCAACACACTCTGTCCTGCCTGCTCATATCGGATAAAAGGATAGCGGACATGGAGTCCCTCCACCAGCCATGCCACCAGCTGGGAAGAATAAGGGACCTGTGTCGGAACCAACGGAAAGTCGTAAGGCACCCTTATCACTTCCCCCACGGGAAGAAATCGTTCCTGAAGGTCTGGATTCGCAAGCTGCAGATTCACCGCTGCAATTTTAAACTGTTCTGCAATCTTCCAGAAAGTATCTCCCGGCTTCACGTTATATTCCGTATAACCCTTTAGATAAGGAAGCAGTTTCATCCAAACCGAATCATCTACCTTACATTCTCCCTGGGATTGATCCAGAAAGGCGCCCAGCGCCTGACAAGTCTCTTCTCCGAATCTTCCATCCAGAGACACTTCCTGACCTGCCCGGTGCAATGCCAGCTGCAAGTAAAATACCAGCGTTCCTCTATCTCCTAAAGATAATGTTCTCATTATGCGTACTCCATGTACTCACCATTCCCTATTTAACAATATCATACGCCGAAACTTTTTTTCGGTTCAAAATCCCTGCTGTTTTAATCCCGCCACCAGCTGCACATAAAATTCCCGGACATCAAAGCCCCGGAAATTCTCCCGGTTCAAATCAATCATATCTCCGTGGGAAATTCCCCGTTTTCCCTTTGCCGTCAAAAATTCGTAATGGCTTCCCCAGGAAAAGGACTTCTCTCCCACCAGTCCGTCATTGTCTCCATCAAACATTTTTACAAAACGAGTCGTAAGATTCAGGGGAAATCTTCCTCCGGCAGGCTTCTTCAGCTTAGAACCGGTACTTTGGTAAAAAACCCCCGGCATATCCTGTGTTTTTTCATTTAGCGCCTTACAGTGATCTGCTGTCAGATCTTCCACTGCCATCAGGAAATCCGGATTTTCGTCTCCCAGCTTTTTCATGGTTGCGTTATAGGTGCTACTTACTGTATCCTTTAGCTTTTGGGGTGCTTTTTCCAACAGATACTGTGCAAATTCACAGCCACGATGAGGCGTATTGATGGTCGTCAGACTGACAACATAATCCGCCGCCCCCAGACAGGAGATCGCATAACGACAATCCAGTCCCCCCTTGGAATGAGCGATAATGTTGAGTTTCTCCGCACCTGTTTCTTGAAGGATTTCCTCCATTCGCTGTTTCAATTCTGCTGCTGAAGCAGCCACAGAAGACGCGGATTGATGATTTCCATAATAAATCTTTGCGCCGTTTTTCTCCAATGCCTGTGGAATTCTCCCCCAGTAATTCAAATAACGGGAATCCCGGAAAAAAACGCCATGTACCAGCAGAATCGGATACTTTGTAGCGCAGATCTGTTCCTCTGCCCTGCTTTCGTCCAATAGCAGCCGGTCATTTTCAAAGGCAGCCTCTCTTGCCGTAATCAGAATCATTCTGCCCAGAACATATAAATGTACCAGCGGTATCATCCCACAGGCAATGCCGATTCCTCTCCATTTCATCCCCAGCTGGCTGGAATACAGAAAGATTCGGATCATTCCATTCCAGAAACACACTGCCTCCACAAGAATTACAATACAAGTATTAATCACCCAGAATTTCCATTCACCGGTCACCCCTTCCAGATGCCCGGTAAATCCCAGAATTGCCAGAATTCCGGAAAGGATACAGGAGCCAAGAAAGGCAATCAGAAGTTCTGCTCCCATTCCCGTCTGCTTCAGTTTTTGGGTCTGATAGTCCTTACATACGGTGGAGGGCATAACCTGCACCACAATAACTCCCACAACAAAGGACAGCACCAGGGTCAGCCAGTGATAATCCATCGCCCTCAGTGCATAGACATTCGCCCCCAGAAACACAAACAGACTGTTAAAAATCCGTTCCGGCCATTTTGTTAACTTTCGTCTTTTCTCTTTCATCGCTTTTTAAGCCATTCCTTCCTCCACACGGTACTCTGTCAGTTCATCTCCCAGGCTGCCCTTACTGTCTCCGGAAGAAAATAGGCTGCACACATGAAGGGCACGGGTAATATTGATATAAAGCGCCTGTCTGTGAAAGGCTGTACGATATTTTTCCAGAAAGGGAATCATCACGGCATCGAATTCCAACCCCTTTGCCAGATAAAAGGTCGTTACACACAATCCCGGTTTAAAATTCTTTGTATCTTTCGTGAGCAGTGAAATCTCCATTTGAGGCATCCGTTCCCTTAATTCCTCGCTCACATTTTCTGCCATTTCCTGATCCAGACATAAAACGGCTGCTGTATCTACATCCGTCATCTCATTTAAAGACCGGACAAGTTTTGTATACATCTGTTCTTCATCGACAGCGGCATACCACATCGGTTTTCTGCCCTGACGGGAAATACAATTGATGGTTTTTTCGCCGGATACCGCTGCGGCCAATTCCAAAATTTCTACGGTAGAGCGATAACTTTTACTTAACTCCATCCGATACAAGTCCTTACCAAAAATTCCCGGCAGGAAAGAAAGCACATCCACCTGGGTTTCCCCCATAGTCTGCATTCGATCCCCTAAAATAGTCATCGGACAGGAGAACATCTTTGCCAGAATCCTGTACTGAAGATAGGAATAATCCTGCATCTCATCAATAATCAAATGTTTTACTTCGATTTTATCTTTTTGCTTCCAGAGAGAAATCTTCAAATACAGCAGCGGATAGACATCCTCATATCGAATCATCCCATCCTTTAGTTCCAATGGCTCTCGTCCTGTTGAAGCAAGGAAACGATTATATAAGGTAAATAAATCCATAGTTTCATACATGCCATTCATCCGCCAGATCAGCTGTTCCTTCTCTTCTTCCTCCATATCTGCTCCCCGTAGAGTTTCTTCCTCATCAATCAGAAATCCTGCAATGAGTTCCATACGATTAAACAGGGGAATTTCCCACAGCTTCTCGTAAAAATACTGTGATAACCTTTCCTCGCTGGTGGTTCTGCCCTTCCAGGTAAAATCTCTTAAATTTACCACATCGCTTTCCAGATCCAGAATAAAACCATCCAGTTCTGCCACATACTCCCTGGTCTGCTTGTAATCTGCTTCCTCCGTCCTTGGTAAAAGACTGATTCCCTGAGACAAAATTTTTTCAATCTCGTCATAACGGTCTTCTGCCTCACCGATATCCCGAAGCTTTCTGTAAGCATACACATCCAGAGACAGTTCTCTGATATTTTCCTCTCCCAGTTCCGGCAGAATCCTGGAAATATAATCTGCAAAAATCCCATTGGGCGATAAAATCAGAATCTGGGATGCCTGCAGGTTTTTCCGATTATGGTATAACAAATAGGCAATACGGTGAAGTGCTACAGAGGTTTTACCGCTTCCTGCACATCCCTGTACTGCAAGAATCCGGTGGGAAGCATCCCGGATAATGGTGTTCTGCTCCTTCTGAATCGTATTTACGATACTTTTCAATCTGGCATCTGCATGGGTAGAAAGCTCCTGTTTCAAAATATCATCATCAATATTCAAATCACTTTCCAGGCAATAAACCAACTGCCCATGACGAATCTTGTACTGCTTCTTGCAGGTAATTTCTCCGGTCACCGCTCCCATGGGTGCCTCGTACTGCGCCCGCCCCTTCTCGTAATCATAAAAGAGACTGGATACCGGTGCACGCCAGTCGTAAACCATGGGAATATCCGCAGCCGAATCTGCCAGATTGGCAATACCGATATAACACTTTTCCGGTTGTTGATCCCCATCGTACAAAAAATCTACTCTGCCAAAATAGGGAGAATCCTGCATTTTCCGATAACGAAACAGTTCCTTAACATAGCCGGCACGTTCCCTGACTTTACTTTCTAACGCCTTATTATTGTCATATAGCTCATAGCCATATTCATCAAATTCTGTATAATTGTCCCAGAAATAGTCATGCATCTCCCGGAGATCCTTTTCTCCTGCCTGCATCTTTTTCTGCGTTTCCCCAATTTTTTCTGAAAGCTTCTTTTCAACTGCCTCCAGATACTGCTGCTCCTCGTTCAAATTACACTCTCCTTAACGTTCTACATTCTCAATCTGCCAGTCGATCGGACGAACCCCATGCTCCTCCAAAAAAGCATTTGCCTGACTGAAATGCTTACAGCCGAAAAAGCCCCGGTAAGCGGACAGCGGGCTTGGATGGGGCGCTTTTAAAATCAAATGCTTGGGATTCGTCAGCATGGGAATCTTGCTTTGTGCCGGTCTTCCCCAGAGCATATACACAATAGGCCGATCCTGTGCGTTGACTGCCTGAATCACCGCATCCGTGAAATGCTCCCAGCCCTTTCCCTGATGGGAATTTGCCTGATGAGCGCGAACAGTGAGCACCGTATTCAGCATGAGCACACCTTGTCTGGCCCATTTCTCCAGATAGCCATTATTGGGTATATAACAGCCGAGATCGTCGTGAAGTTCCTGATAAATGTTCTGCAAAGAAGGAGGGATTTCCGTCTGTTCCGGCAAAACCGAAAAACTCAGCCCATGCGCCTGATGCTCATTATGATAAGGATCTTGTCCCAGAATCAATACCTTCACCTCATTTAACGGTGTAAAATGAAAGGCATTAAAAATATCATCTGCCGGTGGATAAATCACCTGGGTATCATATTCCTGCTTTACAAAGCTAAAAAGCTGTTTATAATAAGGTTTCCGAAACTCCTCCTGGAGTGCCGGAAGCCAGTCGTTTGAAATCATTGCCATGGATTGTTTCTCCTTTGAGATATTTTTTTCTTATAAAATAAGACGCAAGCACCGCTTGCGCCTTTTCCTACTGTCTTCATCAAAGTCTGACAGAAACTCCGCGATTCCGTAAATACTCCTTGACCTCCCTGATTTCCAGTTCTTTGTAATGGAATAAGGATGCGGCCAGTGCTGCTTCCGCACCGCCTTCTGTCAATGCCTCATAAAAATGTTCCAGGGTTCCTGCTCCACCGGAGGCAATCACCGGAATTTTCACGGCATCGGCTACTGCTCTGGTAAGGGGAATATCATACCCTTCCTTCGTACCATCTCCATCCATACTGGTAAGGAGGATTTCACCTGCTCCAAGCTGTTCTGCCTTTACAGCCCATTCAACGGCATCCATTCCCATATCGACTCTGCCACCGTTTTTGAAAATGTTCCAGCCTCCGTCAGGACGGCGTTTGGCATCAATCGCTACTACGACACACTGACTTCCAAATTTATCAGCCGCATCGGCAATCAGTCTGGGATTCATAATCGCCGCGGAGTTAACTTCTACTTTATCGGCACCTTCTCTTAGAATTGCACGGAAATCTTCTACGGAACGTACCCCTCCCCCTACTGTGAAAGGAATAAATACCTTTTCTGCCACCCGTCTGACCCATTCCAACTGCGTCGCTCTGCTGTCTGCAGAAGCATTAATGTCCAGAAAGGTCAGTTCATCCGCACCTGCACGATCGTAAGCTGCCGCCACTTCTGCCGGATCACCGGCATCTCTGGGATTTAGAAAATTTACACATTTGACTACACGTCCGTCTTTTACATCTAAGCAGGGAATAATTCTCTTGGTATACATGCTGTCTTATCCTCTCGTCACATTGATAAAATTCCGAAGAATCTGTAATCCCACATCAGAACTTTTTTCTGGGTGGAACTGACATGCAAATACATTATCCTTCTCCACCGCGGCATGAATGTGTGTGCCACCATATTCCGTGGTTGCTGCCACTATATCTTCCTCTTTCGCTTTCAGGTAATAAGAGTGCACAAAATAAACATACGAGTCCTCTGCTAAACCATGAAACAGTCGGCTCTCTCTGGGAAACTTCAGGGAATTCCAACCGATATGAGGAATTTTAATTCCCGGTGCATCCGGGATTCGCTGAATGGTACCCGGCAAAATATTTAGCCCTTTCACGCCGGGAGTCTCCTCGCTGGATGCAAATAAAAGCTGCAATCCCAGGCAGATCCCCAAAAACGGGGTTCCCTGTTCCACCACTTCATGAATCACTTCTTCCAGCCCGTAGCTGCGTATTTTCCCCATCGCATCTCCGAAAGAACCTACTCCGGGGAGAATCACATGATCGGCCTTAAGAATCGTCTCACGGTCTCTGGTAACTACCGCTTCCTCACCCAGAAACTGTACTGCCTTCTCCACACTTTTTATATTGCCTGCATCGTAGTCGATTATCGCAATCATGTCGTATGCCTTTCTATCGGATCTCATTCTGTCAAATACTGCTCTTCTCCCAGTATGCCACTGGTATTTTCATTGTCTTCTTCTGCCGGAGCAGATGTATTCTCATCTGTGTTCGAATCCTTCTGAACAGCTTGCTGATCCCCTTCTTTTCCTATCTTTTCCAGATAATAATCTAGATTCTCATAAGGGTCTACATAGTCATACCCACCCAGAATCGCTTCCAGATGCAGTGTATAACACAAGTCATCATCTTCCTGTACAATATCCAGTGCTGTGTCCTCGTCAATTCCGTATACATCCTGAAGAGTGTTCAAAATTTTCTGGTAACGGATGCTGATTTCATCGGAGGCTCCATTGGTTTGTGCATATGCATACAACTCTTCGTATTCAGCCACACCCTGCATTAAGGCGTCCAATGCTTCCTTCTCCATTCCAAAGGAATGATAACTTTCATAGGCATCCAGACGTTGCTGCATTTTCAAAATGGAGTACGCCTGATTGTAAAGCACTTGATCCTTTTCCTTCAGTTCATATCCGTAAAAGGCTTCATAGGCTTCTTTATAATCATGATTATAAAAAGCTTTCCGCGCACTGCCCAGAGCCTTCAGCCGGGGAACCTGGCTGGTAATCAGATAAATTCCTCCAAAAATCGTTAATGCAAGAAGTGCCACCACAAAAATCAGCTTTTTAGGAAAAGCTTTTCGGTTGCTATTTTCATTCTTTGCTTCCTTCGGTGGCTTTTCCTTCTTCGGCTTTTTCGGCTTTGCTGCCTTTTTCTCCTGTGCCGCTTTTTCCTTTTCTTTTTTAGCCTGCTCCTTCTGCTCTTTTTTCTCCTGCTTTGCCTTCAGCTTCGCTGCTTTTTTTTCTGCTTTCCGGTCAGCCGCTTCTTTATCTAATCCCTGCAGTATTGCAGCATTCTCATCACTTAGATTTTCTTCCCCGATTCGCTCTTCCGAAGGGATTTCTTCATCCAACGCTTCTTCTGTGAACAGATCCAATAATTTCTGGAAGAAACCTTTCTTTTTAGGTCTCTCTGCCTCTGTATTCGCTTCCTGTTCTGCTGCAGCTTTGCTCTTTTTATCTTTCTTACTCTGTTTTTTCCGTTTCTTTTCAGGCACTGCTTCGTCCGCAGGATCCATTTCCTCAGAATTCACGGCATCCTGCCCTGAATCAGGCTTCTGCTCCTCTTCCGGATCATCTGCTGTCAGACTGGCAAAAATATCATCATCCAGATCCAGATTTTCATCTTTCTCTTCGGACCGCTCAGGCTGCATACTTGCTGCCTGGATCAAAGCTTCAATCTCATCCTGAGACATCTGCTTCATATCATTAACATCCTGCACAGAGGAAGCGTTCTTCTCTTCGTCATTTTCTTCCGGTACAGTTGCTTCTTCCGCGGTTGGTGCCTCTTCCGGTTCAGTTGCTTCTTCCGCGGCCGGTTCTTCTTCCGGTACAGTTGCTTCTTCTGCGGTTGGTGCCTCTTCCGGTTCAGTTGCTTCTTCTGCGGTTGGTTCTTCTTCCGGTACAGTTGCTTCTTCTGCGGTTGGTTCTTCTTCCGGTACAGCTGCTTCTTCTGCGGTTGGTTCTTCTTCCAGTACAGTTGCTTCTTCTGCGGTTGGTGCCTCTTCCGGTACAGCTGCTTCTTCTGCGGTTGATTCCTCTTCCGGTACAGCTGTTTCTTCTGCGGTTGGTTCTTCTTCCGGTACAGATGCTTCTTCCGCGGATGATGCCTCTTCCGATACAGGTAACGCTTCCACAGGCTGCGCATCTTCCTCGGCAGATGCTGCTTCCTCTTCCGTAATGGGCATTGTCTCTTTATCCTGAGCCTCTCCGTTTTCTTTGGCAAGCAAATTCTCCAACGATGTAGTAATTACATCCTCGGTTGGCATTTTTCCTATAGAATTTTGATTTCCACCACTTTCCTCCCACTCACGATCTTTGTCATGACTGAGTTGTGCAATAATATCTTGATCTTGGAACCGAGATTCCAGCGGTTCTGACTGCGCATCTGTCTCCTGCAAAGAATTTAACAGACTATCCAAATATTCTTCATCATTGGCATTCACAAAAAATCCCTACTTTCGCCATCGTAGACTAAATATACTTAATTCTATCATAGAATTCCGTATCACACAAATTTATTTGCAAAAAAATCCACGGGGTCTTCCTTCACACCGATTCCTCGTCCTTCTACACGATCAGGAAATTGATAAAGAGATTTGTGTATACGGAACATCGTCGCCTTGCGGTTATAGGCAGTCACCTTTTCAAAGGGCCACCGAATAACGGTGGGAAATTTCATTCCGGCTCCCAGTTCTAATATACAAACCTTTCTGTTTACCGTACCCTCCAGCCATTTTGTATATATCTCCCACTCACTCAAATATCCCTGCTCGTTGTATTGTTGCGCATATACATTATTAAATACAAGAGGCTTTCCACACTTTGGACAAACCTGTTCAGCGGGCATAGCAGGTACCATACGATCCGTTCCTTTTGGCTGAAACATCTGAACATATTCCTTTGCCCATATCTTCCACGCGTCCTGCGGTTTTTCCCACACACCTTCACAACCATTGGAGCATTGCAGTTTCCGATAACCTCCACACGGCGTTACAATTCGATCCTGACGAAAAGTCTCCCCACTTTCTGTAATCGGTTGGTACAAAATATCATCAGTATTCACCGAAATGCAAAAATAATTTTTATCACAAATTAAATTCCATAAATTTTTATATGCACTATAGCGGGCAGCATCCCCTGCCTCCTGCAACCTGCACTGGCATACCAGATACCCTAATGCCTGCTCTCCCAGCGTTTCATCCGCAAATACTTCCGGCCGTTCGTTCATAATCTGCTTTTCAGAAATTCCAAAATCTTCTCCGATTCCTACTAACACCAGATCCGCGTCTTCCACTGCTTTTTTTATTTGTTCTACCATCTTTCCTCTACTTTCCGAAGCATAATTTTCGACATTCTTTGGAGCACAACTCCACCATACGATCAAAAAAATGCCACCTGGCAGTTACGTCAGATGGCATTACTGTTTACCTTCACTATTTGTCTAACACCAGTTCATCAATCACTTTTACAAGGTTTCCAATTTCCGGTTTGGACAGCTGTGCATCAGCTCCAAGAGCTTCTCCCTTTTTCTTCATTTCCTCATTTACAAGAGATGAGAAAATAATAACCGGAATATCCTTAGTGGCATCATCTTCCTTTACCAGCTTGGTCAGTCTGTGACCGTCCATCTCCGGCATCTCAATATCCGTAATAATACATTTTACATGCTGATCCAGTGTTCCCTCTTCTTTACAAGTCTGAATAACATCATAAGCCTCTTTACCATTCGCTGTATGAATCAAATTCTCATAACCGGCTTTTTTCAGGGAGTCTACAATCAACTTGTTTAATAATACAGAGTCTTCTGCTATCAGAATAGGAACATCATAACGTCCTCTTTTCCCAAGTTCATCGATCTCTGTGGTTTTTAATCCGGTCTCCGGATTAATATCTGAGATGATTTTCTCAAAGTCAAGAATAATAATAAGTTTATTATCAAATTTAATAATACCTGTTGAAATACCATCTTCTGTGGTAGAAACAGTGGCACCCGGTTTGATGATATCCTTCCAGGAAACACGATGAATTCCGACTACAGAGTCAACATGAAATGCGATATCCAACTTGTTGAAGTTCGTAACAATAAAGAGACCACCGGGCTCTGATACGCCTCTCTGAAGACAATTTTTAAGATCAATTGCAGTGATCATACGGTCACGAGGCATAAAAATACCTTCAATACTGGGATGTGAATTTGGTACCGGTGTCACTGGCTGATATGTAATAATTTCTCTGATTTTTGCCACATTGATGCCATATGAGTTTCCATCCAGCATAAATTCAAGCACTTCTAATTCATTTGTCCCATTTTCCAATAAGATTTTTGTATCCATCTGCTCACCTCACGCCATATTTAATGCCTACTATTCGGCATACACTTCTCACTTCAAACATTATATCATATATTTTCCTAAAAAAATATACGAATTTACAAAGCTGTTAAATTATTTTATACATTTCCTGAAAAGAACAAATCTCTATACCAGGTCAAAGAAGAAATATAAATTTTAGAAATTTCATCAATACTTTGATTCATCATGATCATCTGTCTTGAGATTTCCTGCCAATCTGCATTTTCATAACATAACATCAACTGATAAACCGGTGCCAGATCACCCTTTTGCTCTACCAGCGCACTTATAATTTCTTTCGAGACATTCACTTTCTGCAAAGCCTCTTCCATTGGCATATTCAAAATTAAATCCAACACAGAAAACAGCCCGGTCAAAAACAGTTCGGAACTCTTCTGTGCCATTCCGTACATAGGTGCCAGTTGTTCCATAAATTTAGCACGCAATAGAGAAATTCTGGTAATCTCACTGGGATGATCTGCACAAAGTTCTCTCGTCACTGCAGTATTGATCCATTTTTTTAATTCCTTTTGTCCTAACATGGCAGCAGCATGACGAATGGAAGTAATCTTTGAATTAACAGACATCTTATTAACCATTTCAAGCAAAGACAAAACCATGGCGGTGTCTCTACTGATAACATCGGCAGCTTTCGTAAGATCAAAGTCTGCATCATTGACCATATTAAGAAGTTCCAGATAATTGGCTTTTAAGGGAGTTACTTCTACCTCGCCTTTGGTAACAGGCACACGATAAAATGCACCTTCAAATAATGCGAATTTTTCATCCGAACGCAAATCCTCAAAGGTGGTCTGGTCATCAATATTTCCCACACAAATGTGAATATTAGGATGTAAATGTCCGAAATAAATCTTCGCCTTTTTAACATCTACCTTTTTGCAGTCCAGGAAAATATAATCCATCAAATCCAAAATATCTTTATTTTTCTCAAACATATTCACCGGGATTTTACGAATTGCAAGCTTATATCCGGCAGTTTTTAATTCTTTCAACCGTTTCAAATACATTTCTTCATTGGAAATTGTATTATCAAAAAGAAAGGTCAATCTGCCGCCCATGTTGTCACACTGTGATTCAATATCAGAAAATACAGCAATATTACCCACAGGGACAAACACATCGGTTCCCGGTGAAAGTGTATCAATACCAATATTTTGAATAACTTCCAATCCTTCTACGTTGGCTGCACCATCGTAACACCCAACGCCAAGCAATGCGGGCTCCAATAAATGATTTCTTTTCTGGGTAAATAAAGAATACCCACGTACTTTCATTTCTTTATCAAAAATAGGAATTAACGTTACTAACATAGCATCCTCTCCTGGTTATATTCTGACAACATTTTGCCATTTATATAATTTTAAAGCACTTTTATGATAAAGTCCACCTAAATATTTCTATAATAAAAAAAAAATTAAACAAAAAAAGAATAGACAATCCTGTCTATTCTAAAATCATCATACCTTCAAAACCGAACATTGATTCTCCAAAACTTCTTCCTAACTTTTAACAGTTTTAACTGTAAACAGTTTTAACTGTGAACAACTTCAGTTGTAAACAGCTTTAGCTGTTTGCCTTCTTTTCTGGATAAGCCCTCGACCGATTAGTAACATTCAGCTCAATACATTACTGCACTTACACCTATGTCCTATCTACCTCATACTCTCTAAGGGGTCTTACTAGATTTCTCTATGGGATATCTCATCTTGAGGGGGGCTTCACGCTTAGATGCCTTCAGCGTTTAT
>OGJJ01000650.1_pt1 | contig 30227 bp, 29 predicted proteins | sample 1572081 | NCBI WGS metagenome assembly OGJJ01 (sample SAMEA2582122, study PRJEB24529) | metagenome | biome: Human gut stool | place: China | collected 2011
GCACCATCCGCAAGTGCGATATGGCCAGCATCTACACCTACCAGAACACCCTGTACAAGCTGCAGATGAACGGCCTGCAGCTGCGCAAGTTCATGGAGTGGTCGGCTGCGTTCTTCAAGACCTGGGAGCCGCAGGATGTCACCATCGCCTTTGATTCCTCCGTCCGCTACTACCTGTACGATGCCTTTGCAGGCGTCAAGTATGATCTGGACATCTCCAAGGAGCCGGGCAACCGCATCCGGAACCTGACCTGGATGAACGGCAAGGCCGTGCAGGATACCGATAGCTTTGTGGTGGCCGTGAACAACTACCGCGCTACCACCCAGCTGCTGGCCTATGCGGATATCTTCGCCGAGGGCGATGAGCTGCCCAAGTTGCTGGAGATCGACGTCCGTGGCGATGTGGGCGGTGTCCGCGAGCTGCTGGGCGAGTACATCCGCACCGTCAAGGGTGGCACCATCGAGCCCCATGTGGACAACAACTGGAAGATCGTAGGCAACAACTGGAAAGCTGCCGACCACGAAAAGGCTGTCCGCTTGCTGCGTGAGGGCAAGCTGGCACTCAATGAGAACGCCGACAGCCGCACCCTGCCCGGCAAGGCCATCACCACGGCAGACATTGCCGCGTTCTGATGCCTGGTTCCCCGGCAATTGACCCCTTAAAATAAGCGAAAGGACGTGCAGCTATTATGGCTGCACGTCTTTTTTGTGCAAAGATGGCTAAAAACCTCGGCTGATATTCGCCATAATGTGGAAATTTTGGTGGGGGGGGGTAAACTTGCTTAAAATCATATCTTTTTGAAACGAAATATTGTATAATAAAGTTAAATGTGGATGAGTCCGATGCAAAATAGCAGGCTTGGCCGGAGAGGAGACCCCGATGCTGGAAAAACTGAAAAAGCTGCTGTTGTATGCCGGGGCAGAGCCAGAAGATTTTGCACGCTGTCAGATGGATGTGCAGATCGCCAACCGACATCGGCTGACCGCGTTTCTGGGCACGGCTTGTGCCTTTTTTGTGGCGCTGACCCTTGGTTCCTGCATGGTGCCGCTGCTGTATGACCATATCCCGGTTTTTGCAGCGGCCCTCATTGTCAGCCTGGGACTGCTGGCCGTGGAGCAGATGCTCCCGCAAAAGCTGGGTCTGTTTTTAAACTGGGAGATCTACGCCTTTGGAGCCATGGTCTATGGCCTGGGGATTTTCCTGGGCACGGTGCAGACCCCGGATCAGCGCGCTACCGCGTTTTTTCCGTTTCTGCTCTGTGTGCCGATGTTGTTTATGATGCGGCCCATCCTGCACATTGCCAATGTATTGCTGTTCGACGGCATTTTTCTGGTCTGCGTCACCCGCTTCAAGGACTGGCGGGTCATCCCCATGGATGTCTGCAACGCGTTGGTGTTCGGGGCCATTTCCTGCATTGTGTCCACCTTTGTCATGAGCACGATGTACGGCAACTTTATCACCAGCAGCAAGCTGACTACCGTGGCGGAAAGCGACCTCAACACCCGGCTGCACAACCGCAATGCCTACGAGAACCGCCTGCGGGATTACCCGCTCCGGTGCAGCAACAGCCTCACCTGTGTTTACATCGACGTCAACGGCCTCCATGAGCTGAACAACACCTACGGTCACGAGGAGGGAGACAAGATGCTCCGCACCGTGGCCTGCATCCTGCGGGAGATCTTTGGGGAAGAGGACAGCTACCGCATTGGCGGAGATGAGTTTGTGGCCTTTGCGCTGGACAGCCCCGACACGGAGCTGAACGAAAACATGGAGCAGTTTGTCCGGCAGGTGGAGGAGGCAGGCTATTCCGTGGCCGTGGGCACTGCCTCCCACAGCGCGGGCGGCATTGACATTGACGCTCTCATCAAAAAGGCGGAGCAGCGGATGTATCTGGACAAAAGCAGACATTACGAACAGCTGCGGCGCGGCACCGAAGAATGAGCACAGCGCAGGGAAAACTCCCACAGGCGCTGTGCTTTTTTGCGCCCTTATATTTCTTTTTCCGGTGGTTCGTGGTACAATATACTGTAATTGAAATTTTGGAGCGGGAGGGAACCTCATGCAGAATACGACCATTGCCGCCATTGCCACGGCACCGGGGGCGGGCGGCATCGCGGTGGTGCGGCTGTCCGGGCCGGAGAGCTATGCGGTGGCTGCAAGGGTGTTCCGCCCAGCCAACCCCAACAAGAAAGTGGCGGATGCAAAGGGCTACACGGCTCTGTTTGGCTCCTTTGTGGAAGGAGACGACGCCTTTGACGAGGGCGTGGCCCTGTTTTTCCGGGAACCCCACAGCTACACCGGGGAGGACGTGGTGGAGCTTTCCTGCCACGGCGGCAGTGCGGTGGCCCGGCGGCTGGTGGAAGCCTGCATCGCGGCAGGGGCTGCCCCGGCAGCTCCCGGCGAGTATACCCGCCGCGCGTTCCTCAACGGCAAAATGAGCCTGACCCAGGCGGAAGCCGTCATGGACATTATTTCGGCAGACGGCAAACAGGGAGCGGCGCTGGCCAACGCGTCCCTCTCCGGCGCGCTGGCGAAAAAGATCGGCGCCGAAAAAGAGGCCCTGACCGGCCTGCAGGCCCATCTGGCTGCCTGGGTGGATTTCCCGGAAGAGGATGTCCCCGAGCTGGACGACGCCCACCTGCACACGGTGCTGGGGCAGGTACAGCAGGAGCTGGACGGCCTGATAAAAAACTATGACGCCGGGGCCGTGCTCCGGGAGGGCGTGGACTGTGCCATTGTGGGGCGGCCCAATGCGGGCAAATCCACGCTGCTCAACCTGCTGGCCGGGTTTGACCGGGCCATTGTCACCCCGGTGGCGGGCACTACCCGCGACGTGGTGGAGCAGGCCGTGCAGCTGGGGGATATCCGGCTCAACCTGTTTGACACCGCAGGCCTGCGCCAGACCGATGACGCCATTGAGGCCGAGGGCATCCGCCGCAGCTGGAAGAAGCTGGACGAGGCCGGGCTGATCCTGGCCGTCTTTGATGGCTCGGAGCCGCTCACCCGGGAAGACCTGGCCCTGGCTCAGCGCTGTGCGGGCCGCCCGGCCATTGCCCTCGTCAACAAGGAGGACAAGCCGACCCGGTTTGACGCGGAAATCATCGCCGCCGATTTTGCCATGGTGATTCCGGTCTGCTGCCAGGAAGAGGGGAGCCGGAAGGTCATCGCGGCGGCAGTGGCCCGTCTGCTGGGCACCAACCAGATCGACCCGCACGCCGCCAGCCTTTCCGGCCAGCGGCAGTTGGCCGCCGCCACCCGTGCCCGGGACGCCGTGGCCGGGGCGCTGGACGCCGTGGAGGGAGGTTTCGGGCTGGATGCCGTTTCCGTCTGTGTGGACGACGCGCTGGATGCCCTCTGTGAGCTGACCGGTGAAAATGCATCGGAAGCGGTCATCAACGAAGTATTTGAACGTTTTTGTGTGGGAAAGTAGAACCTCTCAGCCGTTTTCAGCGGTAGCTCCCCTGACAGGGGAGCCTTTGGCAAAGAGGGGAAGTTTATTGGTTTTAAGGGAAAGTTTCAAATGAACCATTTAGGAGATTATGACGTCATCGTCATTGGTGCGGGCCATGCCGGCATTGAGGCAGCCCACGCCGCCGCCACGCTGGGGGCAAAGACGGCAGTCTTTACCATGAGTCTGGATGCCATCGGCAATATGCCCTGCAACCCCAGCATCGGCGGAACTGCAAAAGGTACGTTGGTGCGTGAATTGGATGCTCTTGGCGGTGTGATGGGCCTGGCGGCGGATGCTACTTATCTGCAGAGCCGGATGCTGAACAAGGGCAAGGGCCCTGCCGTCCACGCCCTGCGGGTCCAGACCGACCGCAAGCGATACCACGAATATATGAAGCACGCGCTGGAGCTGACGCCCGGCCTTGCCATCCATCAGGCGGAAGTCGTTTCCATCGAGGTGGAGCAGGGGAGAGTCAAGGGCGTGGTCACCCAGCTCAACGGGGAATATGGGGCCAAGTGTGTTGTCATTGCCACGGGCACCAACCTGGGCGGCAAAATTTTTGTCGGGGATGCGTGGTATGCGTCCGGCCCGGACGGAATGCACGCGGCCAACGCCCTGACGGAGAGCTTGAAAGCGGCGGGCCTGCCCTTGCGGCGGTTCAAGACCGGCACCCCGGCCCGTGTCCACCGGCGGAGCATTGATTTCTCCCAGCTGGAGTGCCAGCCCGGCGACCCGGACAGCGAGCTGCAGCCGTTCAGTTTCCTGACAGACACGCCCATGCACAATAAAGTGGAGTGCTGGATCGCCTACACCAACCCCACCACCCACAAGATCATTCTGGACAACATCCAGCGCAGCCCCCTTTACGGCGGTATGATCGAGGGCGTCGGCCCCCGGTACTGTCCCTCCATTGAGGATAAGGTGGTGCGGTTTGCGGGCAAGGAGCGCCACCCCATCTTTGTGGAGCCCTGCGGGGAGAACACCGAGGAAATGTATTTGCAGGGCGCTTCCAGCAGCCTGCCGGAAGATGTGCAGAACGCGTTTTACCGCAGCATCAAGGGCTTTGAGCACATTGAGATCATGCGCCCGGCCTACGCCATTGAGTACGACTGTGTAGACCCCACCAGCCTGGAAGCCACACTGGAAAGCAAGCATGTCCGGGGCCTGTACGGTGCCGGGCAATTCAACGGTACCTCCGGTTATGAAGAGGCGGCAGCCCAGGGCCTGCTGGCGGGCCTGAATGCTGCCCGTAACGCCCTGGGGAAGGAACAGCTCATCCTGCCCCGGCACACCAGCTACCTCGGCACGCTGGTGGATGATCTGGTCACCAAGGGCGTCATGGACCCCTACCGGATGATGACCAGCCGGAGCGAGTACCGCCTGACCCTGCGGCAGGACAACGCTGACCAGCGCCTGACCCCCATCGGCCGGGAATACGGCCTGGTGCAGGATGACCGCTGGGCAAAGTACCAGCACACCCAGAACATTCTGGAAGCCGAGCGCCGCCGCCTGCATGAGACACACCTCCGCACGGCAGAGCTCCGGGCCGCCATGGAGGAAGCCGGGCTTGCCCCGGCCGCCGAGGGCGGCATTGCCGAAGAGCTGCTCCGCCGCCCGGAAATTTCGTACCCGCTGGTGGCAAAGCTCATCGGCTGGGGAGAGGGGATCACCCCCATGCTGGCCGAGCGGCTGGAAACGGAGATCAAATACGCGGGTTATATCGCACGGCAGGACCGGATGATCCGGGACGTGGCGCGGCACGAGAAGACGCTCATCCCGGAGGATTTCTGCTACGAGAATCTGACGGGCCTGACGCTGGAAGCCCGCGAAAAGCTTTCCCGCATCCGCCCCAAGAATCTGGGGCAGGCGGGGCGCATCCCGGGCGTGTCGCCCTCGGATGTGGCACAACTGAGCATTGCACTGGCGGCAATGCGGAGAGGCTGAATGAGATGGAACAACTGGTACTGTATGAGGGCCGCCCCGCGGACTGCACCGGACGGTTGGAAAAAGAAGTCCGCACCTATGATTTTCTGGACAAGCTGGGCATCCATTACTGGCGCACCGACCATGCATGGATGAAAGCCGATACCATGGAGGATTGCCATGTCATTGATGCCTGCCTGAACGCGACGGTCTGCAAAAACTTATTCCTCTGCAACCGCCAGAAGACGAACTTCTATCTGCTGATGATGCCGGGAAACAAGCCGTTCAAGACGAAAGAGCTCTCCCATCAGCTGGGCATCGCGCGGCTGAGCTTTGCGTCCCCGGAGGATATGGAGCAGTATCTGGACTGCACGCCGGGGTCTTCTTCTATCATGGGCCTGATGAACGACCCGGAGAACCATGTGCAGCTGCTGCTGGACAAGGATGTGAAAGCAGGGGAGTTCATCGGGTGCCACCCCTGCATCAATACGTCCTCGCTCAAACTGTACACGAAAGATATTTTTGAAAAGTTTCTGCCTGCGGTACATCACGAGCCGATTTTTGTGGAATTGACGGGAGAATAAAGTTATGATCGACAAAGCGAGACTGGAACAGAAATGTTCCATGTGGAACATCGCCCTGACAGGCACCCAGCTGGACCAGCTGGACGCCTTTGCGCGGATCCTGGTGGACTACAACCAGAAAGTCAACCTGACTGCCATCACCGACCCGGAGGGCATTGAGGATAAGCATTTCCTTGACAGCCTGCTCTTTGCCTCCCAGCCGGAAGTGGCAGGGAAGATGGTGGATGTGGGTGCCGGTGCCGGTTTCCCCGGCATTGTGACAAAAATCTACAAGCCGGAGCTGGAGCTTACCCTGATGGAGCCCACGGGCAAGCGGGTGGAGTTTTTGAAGTATGCCTGCGCCCAGCTGGGCCTCACCGGAGTGGAGTTTGCCAAGGAGCGGGCGGAAGAAGCGGCCCGCAAGGTGTGGCGGGAGCAGTTTGATCTGGCCTCTGCCCGTGCCGTGGCAGCCCTGCCGATGCTGGCGGAGTACTGCCTGCCGCTGGTAAAAGTGGGCGGCAGCTTTTTGGCCATGAAAGGCGCTTCCGGAGAGGAAGAGCTGGCGGCCGCCCGGGGAGCCATCAAAAAGCTGGGCGGCGAGTACAAAGAGACCCGCACCCTGCACCTGCCGGGGGGCGATACCCGCACTCTCATCCTCTGCAAAAAGATTTCGCAAACTCCGACAGCCTACCCCAGAAACGGCGGAAAGATCGCAAAAAGTCCGCTGAAATAACGCAGAACTGAACAGAAAAAGCAACGCCCTGCCGAACGAAACTTCTGGCAGGGCGTCGCTTTTTCTGTTACACTGAGTGCAGAACGCCTGTGTTTTCCACGTTTTCCCGGGAAAGGGTGGAAAACAAACCTGCAATCACTGCGAAAGGGGAAGAATTATGTTTGAACGGAAAAAATCAGCGGGAAAAATCCACGCACTGCCCATCGACGCCATCCGGCCCTCGCCATTTCAGGCCCGCACCAGCTTTGATGAGCAGGAGCTGGCCGGGCTTGCCCAGAGCATCCGGGAAAACGGCCTGCTCCAGCCCATCTCGGTACGGAAAACAGCCGATGGCAGCTATGAGCTGGTGGCGGGGGAGCGGCGGCTCCGTGCCTGCAAGCTGGCAAAGATGCAGACCATCCCGGCCATCCTCTGCAATTACAGCGACGAGCGGACCGCTGCCCTGGGCCTTTTGGAAAATCTGCAGCGGGAAAACCTGAATCCCTTTGAGCAGGCGCAGGGCCTGCGGGACGTGATGGTGCTGTGGGACTGCACCCAGGCCGAAGCGGCCAAGCGGCTGGGCATGGCACAGCCCACCCTCGCCAATAAGCTGCGGCTGCTGCAATTGACGGCCGACCAGCGGCAATTTGTGCTGGACAACGGCCTGACGGAACGCCACGCCCGGGCGGTGCTCCGCCTGCCCGAGAACCGCCGGAGTGAAGCGTTGATCATGATCGCCAAGCGGAAAATGAACGCCCGCGCCACCGACCTTTACATTGACCAGCTCCTCAACGAGACACCGGGGAAGCACCGCGTCTCCATGGTGAAAGACGTGCGGATCTTCGTCAACACCATCGACCACGCCATCCGTTTGATGACAGATAACGGGGTTCCGGCTACCTCTCACCGGGAAGAACGGGATGGATATATTGAGTATACGGTGCGCATTCCGACTGCGGCAGCACAGAAATAAGGAGAATTTACACGTTTTTTCTGCTTTTTTCAGCCGAAAGCGGTTCAAAAAGCGGCGCTGATGTGCTATACTAAGCTGTATAGGGGGCCTGCTGCGGGGAAAACGGCGGGTTCCGGCCTCGTAATGTTCCATGTGGAACAAATCTTTTTCCCGGGAGGAATCAAAAGCGCGTGGCAAAAATCGTTGCAGTTGCAAACCAGAAAGGCGGCGTCGGCAAGACAACAACGGCCGTCAACCTTTCGTCCTGCGTGGCAGCACTGGGAAAAAAAGTGCTGATCGTCGATCTGGACCCACAGGGCAATACCACCACGGGCTACGGCATCCCCAAACGGAGTGTCGAGCTGGGTACTTATGAAATGCTCATCGGGGAGGCGGAGCCCAAAGACGTCATCCGCAAAACCGAGTTCCGCACCGATGTCATCGGTTCCAACACCCGTCTGGCGGGCGCTGGCCTGGAAATGATCGACCTGCCCGGCCGAGAGAGCCGCCTGCGCAAGGCGCTGGCGAAAGTGCAGCAGGATTACGACTTTATCTTCATTGACTGCCCGCCCAGCCTCGACCTGCTCACGCTCAACGGCCTGTGTGCCTGCGACAGCGTGCTGATCCCCATCCAGTGCGAGTACTATGCGCTGGAGGGCCTGTCGGAGCTCATCAGCACCCTGAAAACCATCCGCAAAAAGTATAACCCGTATCTGGATATCGAGGGCGTGGTCTTCACCATGTTCTCGGAGCGGCTCAACCTGACCATGCAGGTGGTGGACCAGGTCAAAAAATACTTTGGCCACAAAGTTTACAAGACCACTATCCCGCGCACCGTCCGCATCTCGGAAGCGCCCAGCTATGGCCAGCCCATCAATTTCTATGAGCCGAAAGGCAGGGGCAGCGAGGCTTATATGGACCTCGCCATTGAGTTCGTCAAGAACAACCGCCCGCATGACGCGGCACCCAAGCGCCGCCGCAAGGCGGCCGAGGAGCAGGAGCCGCCCAAAAACGCGCTGGAAGAAGTATAAACACAGGGGGAAGGGAGATTCATGGCAAAAGGAAGAGGAGGCCTTGGCCGGGGGCTGGAAAGTCTGTTTGAGGACGCCGCCCCCAGCTTTGAGGCTGACACCCGGATCGAAACGCTGCCCCTGCGGGAGATCGAGCCAGACCCGGACCAGCCGCGCAAGACCTTTGATCATGACACACTGGGAGAGCTTGCCGCCAGCATCGCGGAGCACGGGCTGCTGCAGCCCATCGCGGTGCGTCCCCACGGGGTGGGGCGGTATCTCATCGTGGCCGGTGAGCGCCGCTGGCGGGCCAGCCGGATGGCGGGCCTGACCGAGGTGCCGGTCATCGTGAAAGATGTTACCGACGAGCAGGCAATGGAGCTGGCGCTGGTGGAAAACCTCCAGCGCGAGGACCTGGACCCGGTGGAAGAAGCGGCAGGCATCCGTGAGCTGATGACCCGCTGCAACCTGACCCAGGAGCAGGCGGCCCAGAAGCTGGGCAAGAGCCGGAGCGCTCTGGCCAACAGCCTGCGGCTGCTTAACCTGCCGGAAAATGTGCTGGAGCTGCTGAAAAGCGGTTTTATCACCATCGGCCACGCAAAAGTCATCCTGAGTCTGCCCACGCCGGAGCTGCAGGAGCAGGCCGCGCAGATCATCGCGGACAACCAGCTCAATGTCCGGCAGGCGGAAGCGCTCTGCAAAAAGCTGGCCAAACAGCCCGCGCGGAAGCTGACGCCGCCCACGCCTCAAAGCACCCTCCCGGTGGAGGTGGAAGAGAGCCTGAAGCAGGCCCTCGGCAACGAGGTGCGTGTGGCCTACCACGATGGCAAGGGCAAGCTGACCGTCCATTTTTACTCGGATGAGCAGCTCAAGGCTTTTGCCAACCTGCTGGGCCAGTACCAGACGTAACATGCGATCCAAGGCGGGCACCCGCCTTTGAACGGCACAGGGGAGGGCAGAACCTCTCCGGTGCGAACCGAAATAGAGTAAGGAGAGTAAATCATGCTTGATATCAAATTTGTCCGTGACAACCCGGACGCGGTCAAGGAAAACATCAAAAAGAAATTCCAGGACGCAAAGCTGCCGCTCGTGGATGAAGTCATCGAGAAAGATGCCAAATACCGCGAGTGCCTGAAAGAGGTCGAGTCTCTCAAGGCCGCCCGCAACAAGCTCAGCAAGGCCAACGGCCCGCTGTTTGGCCAGCTGAAGAAGTGCACCGACGAGGCCAAGAAAGCCGAGCTGCAGGCCCAGATCGACGCCAACAACGCCGCCGTCAAGGCTGATGCCGACAAGATGGCCGAGCTGGAGGCTGAGGAGGGCAAGCTTGCCGCCCGCATCCAGGAGATCATGTACACCATCCCCCAGATGATCGACCCCAGCGTGCCCATCGGTCCCGATGACAGCTATAACGTCGAGGCACAGCGCTTCGGCGAGCCTGTCGTGCCCGATTTCCCCATCCCGTATCACACTGAGATCATGGAGAGCTTTGACGGCATTGATATGGATGCTGCAGGCCGCGTGGCTGGCAATGGCTTCTATTATCTGCTGGGCAACATCGCCCGCCTGCACGAGGCTGTGCTGGCTTACGCCCGCGATTTTATGATCAACAAAGGCTTCACCTACGTCATCCCCCCGTTCATGATGCACGGCAACGTGGTGCAGGGCGTGATGTCGTTCCCCGAGATGGACGCCATGATGTACAAGATCGAGGGTGAGGATCTGTACCTGATTGGTACCAGCGAGCACACCATGATCGGCCGTTTCATCGACCAGACCCTCGACGAGAGCAAGATGCCCCTGACCCTGACTTCCTACAGCCCCTGCTTCCGCAAGGAAAAGGGTGCCCATGGCATTGAGGAGCGCGGCATCTACCGCATCCACCAGTTCGAGAAGCAGGAGATGATCGTGGTCTGCCGCCCCGAGGAGAGCGCCGACTGGTACGAGAAGCTCTGGAAGAACTCCGTGGAGCTGTTCCGCAGCATGGAGATCCCCGTGCGCCAGCTGAACTGCTGCTCCGGCGATCTGGCTGACCTGAAGGTCAAGAGCTGCGATATCGAGGCCTGGAGCCCCCGCCAGCAGAAGTACTTTGAGGTCTGCTCCTGCTCCAACCTGGGCGATGCACAGGCACGCCGCCTGCACATCCGCGTCAAGGGCAAGGACGGCAAGACCTATCTGGCCCACACCCTGAACAACACCTGCGTGGCTCCTCCGCGTATGCTGATCGCCTTCCTGGAGAACCATCTGCAGGCCGATGGCTCCGTGACCATCCCCAAGGTGCTGCAGCCCTACATGGGCGGCCTGGAAGTTATGGTGCCCACCCACAAGAAGGGCTGAGCCTGAGCTTTTCCACAAAGCACTCATAAAATGTTGAAACCCCCGCCGTCCGCGTGATGCAGACGGCGGGGGTTTGTTGTGTAGAAAAAACAAAAAGAAAAAAGCTCCTGATTTTTCAATCAGAAGCTTTTTGGTGACCCGTACGGGAATCGAACCCATGTTACAGCCGTGAAAGGGCCGTGTCTTAACCGCTTGACCAACGGGCCTTAGAAATACAGAGCTTCGCTAAAACCTCCGACTTTCATCATCCACTACTGCGGACGACCGTCCCCCTTATCTTAGCGAAACTCTGTAACGTGGTAGCGGTAACTGGATTTGAACCGGTGACACTTCGGGTATGAACCGAATGCTCTAGCCAACTGAGCTATACCGCCATATTTATTTTGTGCACTTGAACAGTGCTTTATTATTATATCCAATCGACCGCGATTTGTCAACAATTATTTCGCAAAAATTCAAAAATTTCTGAAATATCTCCTTTCATGGCGTAAAAAAGACGCTGTAACAGAAAAAAGTTACAGCGTCTTGCGTAAATCATTCCCGGTATTTCTCCATCATTTCCTTGAACAGCACAGCCGGAGAGGGCGGCGTGTAGGTAATGGCGTTGGCACCCGCCGCAATGGTGGCGGAAATGCTCTCGCCGGTTTTGCCGCCGCTGGCGATGATGGGCACATCCGGGAACCGCTCCCGGATCTTTGCCACCACCCGGGGCGTGTCGGTGCTGCAGGCCACATTCAGGATGGATGCCCCGGAATCAATGCGGCTCTGGATGTTGGTGTCCTCTTTTGTCACTGTGATGATGACCGGGATGTCCACCACCCGCGAGACCGCCAGCAAGTTCAGGTCAGAGATGGGGGAATTGAGCACCACGCCCATGGCACCCTGGCTCTCCACGTCGCGGGCAAGGTTCAGGGTGCGCACGCCGTGGGTGGTGCCGCCGCCCACACCGCAGAACACCGGGATGTAGGATGCCTTGATGATGGCATCGCTGATGGCCTGCTGGGGCGTGAAAGGATAGACAGCGAACACCGCATCCGCGTCGCAGTTGCGGATGATGGCAAGGTCGGTGGTGAATACAAAGCTTTTCAGCCGCCGCCCGTTGATGACGATGCCGCTGGCGGCATACACCTCCTGGGGCATTTTCAGGATGTTGTGGCGCAGGCGGCTTTCTACGTTGGGGGAAGTTTTCTTTTCAGCTGCCATGGGCAAGTCCTCCGTTTCTCAATTGTTTCAAATAGGAACTATATTATAGGAAAACAGGGGAGTTTATGCAAGAAACATCCTGTGAACAGTCTGCAAATAAAAATCGACCCTCTCCGTCAGTGCTTCACAGCACCGGAGAGGGTCGTTCCTTTAATGTGTTCTAACGTATTCTAAAATATCCTCAGGCACGCCGGCCAGTGCATCGGCTCCGGCGGCAGTCAGCTCTGCGCGGCCCCGGAAGCCCCACAGCGCCCCCATGGCAGGCAGACCGGCATTGTGCCCGGTCAGGATATCTACGTCGCTGTCGCCCACAAACAGGGTGCTGGCAGGGTCTGCGTGCAGGTCCTGCATCAGGCTGTAAACACCGGTGGGGTCGGGCTTGGTGGGTACGCCCGGGCGGCTGCCCCGCACCAGAACAAACCGACCTGCCCCGAAATAATGCTCGATGATCTTGCCGCACAGCGGGTCAGCCTTGTTGGAGAACACCGCGCACTGCACGCCTGCGGCGTTCAGCGCGTCAATGAGGGCAGCAATGCCCGGGTAAGGCGCGGTCTTGTCCTCCTTGTGAGCATCGTACCGGGCGGTAAACTCCGCCAGCGTAGCGGCCAGCTGCTCCGGTGTGCGGGCATCGGCGGGCGAAAACCGCTCCACGAGCTTCGGGATGCCGTTGCCCACCATGTGCTTGAACTGCTCCACCGTAAACTCCGGCCACCCGTGCTGTGCGCACACCCAGTTGCCTGCATCAGCCAGGTCGTCAATGGTGTTCAGCAAAGTGCCGTCCAAATCAAATAATACTGTATGAATCATAACAATTTTACTTCCCCTAAAAACAATAACGTTATCTTTATGCCAAGGGCTCCCCTTATTGGGGGAGCTGTCGCCGATCGGCGGCTGAGAGGTTTAATTCGTTTCCATAAATCTGAAAAATTTCTCCGCATCCCGCAGCGGCACGCTCCTCACCTTGAGTTTTACCCAGCCGGGAAAGGTCAGGGTCAGGTTGGTGCGGCCAACGCTGGCAGCCCAGGGGCTTTGTGCTGCGGTCAGGCAGACATCCGGGTGCAACACACAGATGCAGTGCAGGTAGAGCCCCTGCTGCCGCCGCAGGGTCATGCGGCCCTCCCGCAGCCAGAGCCCCTCCCGCCGGTAGCCAGCCGCGGCCCCGGCCAGCAATGCCCCAAAGAAGAACGTGGGGATGAGCAGGGTCACGGTCAGCTGGGGCAGCACTGTGGCCGAGACCAGCGTCAGCAGGAGGCAGAGGGCAAAGGGAATGCCTGCCGGTGCAAAAAAGATGAGACTGCGCTGCTCGGTGCGGGCCAGCAGGTCGGGCGGCATCCGGAACTCCGGCAGCAGCTCCCGGAACAATGCTTCCTCGCCGCTGCGGCAGACGAACAGCGGCAGCTCGGGGGAGCAGCCGCCCGCCGTTACAAAGACCGGCCAGCGCTTCATCAGCCGGGCAGCGGGGGAGATGCGGACATCTGCAAAGCTGATCTCGCTTGTCCGCACCCGGCACTCGAAGTGCTCCAGCCAGCCGCCCCGGCTGCCGATCTGGTCGGTCGTGTGCCAGACGGTGTAGTGCACGGTCTGGGCAAAGCTGCGCATCAGGCTGGCCCCCAGCAGAAAGCCTGCGGCCGCCAGCAGCCACGCCGCGCCTGCAGGGAGCCACCGCGCCGCGAATCGGGCCAGAAAGCTCACCTGGATCTGGGCAAAAACGGCAGGGTTCCAGTCCGGAACATCCCGGGTCTGGTGCACGGCCAGCACGAACAGGGCCAGCGTGGAGAGGTCGTTGGCCCCCAGAAAGCCCAGCGCCGCCCGCTCCCCTCCGGCGGGCCGGTGCAGGGTAGGCTTTACCAGAGGCATCAGCTGGTCTGCCACCGCCTCGGCATCGGCTTTGGGCAGGCAGACCGAAAGGGTGTGCTTTTGCGCCGCGCCCACTGGGTAAAGGGTCAGGCGGCTTGCCCCGGCCATCCGGTAGAGCAGGGGCCGGTCGATGGTCAATGCAGCCAGCATCTCGCCCCGCAGGGCACGATCCAGCCGGATGCCCAGCCGCCAGTGCAGATGAAAGGCTCCGGTGTCATCCATGCTCCAGCTGCTCACATGCAGGATGCCCCAGCTCACGGCGCAGAGTAAAAGGAACAGCAGCGCATCCTGCCGCAGAGCCGTGTGCAGGGCTGTCCAGTTCCGCTCAAACAGCACCTGAACCAGCGGCAGCAGATAGACCACCAGCGTCTTGCGCAGAAAACGCAGGACGGTAAAGGGGTGCAGGCGGCGTTCGTTCATCGGATCTCCTCCGCAAGGGCATGGGTGAGGGCAGCGGCCTGCTCTGCCGGAACCGCCGGTAAAATAAGCCGTGTGCCCGGTGCCGTGATGACGACCACCGATACCCCTGCCAGCCGGAGCAGCGGCGTGCGCAGCCGGAACAGCCCTGTTACGGCCCTGCGGCGGACCGCCCGCCGCAGCGGGAAGACGATGCCGGAGTACACCGTCAGGGTCTCCGCGCCCAGCGCGGCGGCATAGCTGCAGGCGCGCTGGTACACCACCGCTACCAGTGCGGCCCAGAGCAGGCAGAACACCACCCCGGCGGGCAGGCTCTGCCAGAACACAAAGGGAGCCGCCAACAGGCCCGGGATGGCGGCCCAGCAGCAGAGCACAGCCCGGCCCCGGGGCGGGATGATGAGCGCCGTGCGGCGCAGCTCCCGCTCCGTCACTTGCTGTTCAGCTCCCAGGCATCGGTCAGCAGGTGCAGGGTATCGTCCTGCGTCAGCACCAGGATGCGGTCCCAGGGCAGCAGAACGGTGTTGCCGTGGGGGATGATGAACTCGGTGTCGCGGGTGATGCTGACCAGAATGGCATCACCGGGAATGGGCACATCCATGATGGCCTTGCCCGCAAACTTGAAGTTCTCGGGCAGCAGGATCTCGTTCAGGCTGGCTGTGCCGCCGCCCAGGCTGAGCAGCTGGCGGATGGTATCCGTCTCGATCTCCCGTTCCAGAATGTGGCTCAGGTTGTCGGTGCCGCAGACCACGGTGTCCACGCCTAAGGTGTGCAGCAGCTCCCGGTTCTTGGGGTTGGAGGCCCGGGCCACGGTGCGGTCCACGCCGAACTCCCGCTTGGCGATCTGGCAGGCCACGAGGTTGTCCTCGTCCGAGCCTGTCACGGCCACAAAGGCGTTGCAGCTGCCAACATCGGCGGTGCGCAGGGTGTCCACGCTGATGGAATCGCCGCAGATCACGGGGATGTCCAGCGAATCTGCCAGCATCCGGCACTGGGCCTCGATGGGTTCAATGATGACCACCGAATGGTGGTTCGTCAGCAGGCTCTGGGCCAGATACCGCCCAACACGCCCGCCGCCTGCAATACAAACTTTCATATAAAAACCTCATAATACTTAAAGTATATAGAAACTTTGCCTGAACCAGCTCTTGGCTCCCCCTTTGGGGGAGCTGGCAAAGCCGTCAGGCTTTGACTGAGAGGGTGAGCCAGTTTCCATTATTTCGCCAGCGCACGGAACACTGCCTGCTCTGTCAGGATGGTGGGGCAGATCGTGTCCAGCTCGTAGGTCTTGTGGTAGAGCACCTGCAAATGCGGGTCAGAGACGCGGCAGATGACCTTTTCGCGCCGGAAGATGTTCTTGGCGATCTGTGCGGCCATCAGGTTCACGGAGTCATCCTCGCACACAGCGGCCACAGCGTCGCAGTTCTCCACGCCGCCCTGCTTGAGGATGTCGGGATCGGTGGGGTCGCCCACAAGGGCCGTGCCGCCAAAGGAATAATCATCAAAGCTGTCCAGCCGCTTGAGCTGCTCGGGGTCCTTTTCGATCAGGGAAATATCATGGCCGATGCGTTCCAGATCCCGCACCAGTGCCGCGCCCACCTGGTCGCAGCCGATCACCAGAATATTCATGGATGTCACCTCATTGTTCAAAATCTGTTGTTGTCTGGCCCGGCAGTCCGTGTCAGAAGGAAACACAGGGAAAAACGTTGTGTCCAGTATAGCATATTTCCGGCGGCAGATAAATACAGAAAAAGCAGACAGTGCTCCTGTATAAAATTTGTGATTTTTCGTGCGCAGGCTCTCAGAATATGATATACTGGAAAGCGAACCCAATCTGAATGTGTGCAGAGCGCCTGTGCCGCTTTGCAGGGAGGAGAACCCATGTTTCTTGAAATACTGAAAGCCATCCTGATGGGCATTGTGGAGGGCATCACCGAGTGGCTGCCCATCTCGTCCACCGGCCACATGATCCTGGTGGAGCAGGTGGTCAAGTTCAACGCCAGCGAGGAATTCATGTCCATGTTCCGCGTGGTCATCCAGCTGGGTGCCATTCTGGCTGTGGTGGTGCTGTTCTGGAATAAGCTCTGGCCCTTCGGCCTGCGCCATGGCCGCGTCTGCTCCAAACCTGCCGTCTGGCAGCTCTGGTTCAAGGTGGTGGCCGCCACCATCCCGGTGCTCATCATCAGCCCGCTGGACGACTGGTTTGAGGCCCGCTTCTACAATTACATCACGGTCGCCGCCATGCTGATCTTGTACGGTGTCCTCTTCATCCTTGTGGAGAACCGCCGCACCGCCCCGCATGTTACCCGGCTGGAACAGATCACCTACCGCGAAGCCTTCATCATCGGCGTGTGGCAGATGCTGGCCATCATCCCCGGCACCTCCCGCTCCGGTGCCACCATCGTGGGCGGCCTGCTGCTGGGCCTCTCCCGTGCCTGCGTGGCCGAGTTCACGTTCTTCCTCGCCATCCCGGTCATGGCCGGTGCCTCGTTGCTCAAGGTGGTCAAATTCGTCCTCTCCGGCGCTGCCATGACCGGCACCGAAGTGGCCGTTCTCGTGGTGGGCTGTGTGGTTGCTTTTGTGGTCAGCCTGGTTGCCATCCGCTTCCTGATGGATTACGTCAAACGCCACAACTTCAAGTTCTTCGGCCTCTACCGCATCGTTCTGGGTGCCATCGTCCTGGCTGTGGCCGCCATTACGGCCATCGCATAAAACAAGATTACAAATGCATCTCAGGGCCGCCCAACGGGCGGCCCTTTTGTGTTGCCCGCAAGGTGTGTATTTGTCATGTTGCACCATATAAAATGAAGATTTTTGCAGAAACCGACAAAATTATTGGATTCCCTTGACAGAGTGGCCGGGGGGGGGGTAAGATTGGCGTACCAAACAATGACATTTGGGGTTTTTGTTTTGGAATAAAATTTTATGGAGGACTTTTTTATGAAGATGTTCAAAAAGATTGCTGCAACCGTTATGGCTGCGGCGATGTCTCTGGCAATGCTCACCGCCTGCGGTGGCGGCGGTGGCAGTACCGCTACCCAGTATAAACTTGCAAAGGTCTTTGCTAATTCTGCACAGACCGGTAAGGTTTATATGGAACTTAACACACAGGGTATGACGATTGTAGAAGCAACCAGCAAAAATGGTGCATATATGAGCGTTTCTCCGGATAATTCTAAGTTTAAAATGGAATTTGCTCTGAATAAGAGTGGATTCTATGAGCTGGGAGATCAAAACGGTAAGCTTATTGCCGTCGCGCTGGATTCGGATAACACTTATGCGCAGTTGAATATTGCAATGCCGACGCAGGATAATCTGAAAGGCATCAAAGTTGCTCCCGAGTATAAAGTGAATGGCGTTTCCTACTATGCAGAAATTCTGGAGCAGGGCGGTGTCAGCTATGCTTACTGCTTCGAGGGAGACGATTTGAAGTGCCTCGTTTTCAACGGGAATTTTGGCAATGGAATTCAGCAGATTGTTGCAAAGGTTGTAAAGACGGATACAACTTTTGGTGCGGAGTTTGATAATAAGATTGCACTGAACGGCTACACGGTTGTTTATCCAAAAGGCTAAATAAAAACCTAATAAACTTACAACGCCCCGCAGGCTCACCCCTGCGGGGCATTTTTATGCAAAAAAATCACCCTGAACCCAACTTTACCTTTATTGCGCCTCTATTCCCAGTGTGTTATAATCAAAACCAAGAGAGAACCCTGCGGCGGGGAGTGCGCCGCAACTGCAAAACGGAGGAGAAAACAATGGAAGCATCGACTGTTTACTATACCGACTTCCGGTGTCCGGTGGGCACCAGCCTGACGGAAAAGCTGCGTCGGCTGTGCCTGGCGGCTGGCATTAAGAACATTGATATGGACGGCAAGTTCGTGGCCATCAAAATGCACTTTGGGGAGCTGGGCAACCTGGCGTTCCTGCGCCCCAACTACGCCAAAGTGGTGGCTGACCTGTGCAAGGAGCAGGGCGGCCTGCCGTTCCTGACCGACTGCAACACCCTCTACCCGGGCAGCCGCAAAAACGCGCTGGAGCACCTGACCTGCGCCCAGCTGAACGGCTTCTGGCCCATGACCACGGGCTGCCAGATCCTCATCGGCGACGGCCTGCGGGGCACCGATGAGGTGGAAGTGCCGGTGCCCAACGGTGAGTACTGCAAGACGGCCAAGATCGGCCGCGCCATCATGGATGCAGATGTCTTCATCAGCCTGACCCACTTCAAGGGCCACGAGGCCACGGGCTTCGGCGGTGCCATTAAGAACATCGGCATGGGCTGCGGCTCCCGCGCGGGCAAGATGGAGCAGCACTCTTCCGGCAAGCCCGCTGTACAGGACAGCCTCTGCCGCGGCTGCCACCGCTGCGCCAAGGAGTGCGGCTCGGATGCCATTACCTACAACGAGCAGAATAAGGCTGTCATCGATTACGACAAATGCAAGGGCTGCGGCCGCTGCATCGGTGCTTGCAATTTCGATGCCATTTACTCCATCGACAGCAGTGCAAACGAAGAGCTGGACCGCAAGATGGCCGAGTACGCTGCCGCTGTCTGCTATGACCGCCCCTGCTTCCACATCAGCCTGGTGCAGGATATCAGCCCCAACTGCGACTGCCATGGCGAGAATGATGCCCCCATCCTGCCGGATATCGGTATGTTTGCCTCCTTTGACCCGGTGGCACTGGATCAGGCCTGCGTGGACGCCTGCCTGGCAGCACAGCCCCTGCCCAACAGTCAGCTGAGCCAGAACCTGGCGAAAGCAGACTGGAACTGCTACCACGACAACTTCAAGGACTCCAACCCGAACATCGAGTGGAAAGCCACTCTGGAGCAGGCGGAGAAGATCGGCATGGGCACCCGGAAGTATACGCTGAAAAAAGTCTAAAACGGCAAAACGGCAAAAAAAGAGGCATCGTGCACTGCACGATGCCTCTTTTGCTATGTTGCTCAAAATTCGCCCTTTGCCTCGGGGGTCAGGCGGTCAATGACGTCCTGCAAAGCGTCCCAGTTCTTTTCGGAGCAGCCGGGCAGGTCGGCCGGGTCAAGGCCGGCATCCTCGATGAGGCCGGAAAGGCTGTCCTTATCGGTCAGCAGGGCGTTGGCGTCGTCCTTGATGAGAGGCCAGGCCTCGGCAAAGCTCTCCTGATCGATGGAATCGAGGCCGTCGTACCATTGGCTGAACGCGTCTTCAATGGCGTCGGTGGTGCGGCTGGTCAGGTTGGTCTGCTCGGCCCACTGGAGCAGGGAAGCCGCCGCCAGCACGGATTTCAGGGAACAGCCGGAAACGCCGGGGCCCCAGCCCAGGCAGGGCTCAAAGGCATCGGACGTGCCCGTGATGCTGAACAGCGAGTTCTCATCAAAATTCGGGCGCAGGCCGGAGGTGTTGGCCTCGTTGGTGGTGCTGGGGACGCTCTCGCTGGACGCACTGGCCGAGCTGTTGGCCGGGGCGGAAGCGGAGCCGGTGCTGCCGCTGGCGGCGGTGTCGCAGCCAGCCAGAAGGCAGAGGGCCAGTGCCGCGCAGAGCAGCAGCGAAACGAACCGTTTTTGGATCATGGCGGATTCCTCCTTTTATCAATGCCCGGCGCGCCGCCGGGGGAGCATTTTGGGTCTTACTTCTAGTATACTGTTCTCCCCGGCGGTTGTCAATCGGCGCTCGTGGGACGAATTTCAACTGCGATTGACCTTTAAAGCAGAAGCAGTTATAATAGGCACCGAACGTGAATCCAACAAAAATCCAATGGATATAAAACCAAGGAGCATCGTATGAACCACGAATTTTCCATCGACGGCCTGTTCGACTTCCTGAACGCCGGCGTCAGCGCGTTCCACTCTACCGCGGCGGCGGCAGCCATCCTCGAAGAGAACGGCTACCAGAACTGCCCTGAGAGTGCTGCCTGGCAGCTGGCTCCGGGAGGCAAATATTATACCACCCGCAACGGCTCTGCCATCATGGCATGGCGGATGCCCAAGGGCCCGCTGACCGGCTGGCACGCGGCGCCAGCCACAGCGATTCGCCCACCTGGCGGGTCAAGAAACTGGACTGCGCCGAGGATAAAGTGTTTGCCAAGGCGGAGACCGAGGGTTACGGCGGCATGATCATGCCCTCCTGGCTGGACCGCCCCCTGAGCGTGGCCGGCCGCGTGCTGGTGGAGACGGAAAGCGGCATTGAAAGCCGTCTGGTCCACCCGGACCGGGCCGTGGCCTGCATCCCCAACCTCTGCATCCACTTCAGCCGTGACCTGAACAACGGCATGAAGTATAACCCCCAGGTCGATCTGCAGCCCATCTTCGGCGCGGCAGGCGGCAGCCTGCGGGAGGTGCTGGCGCGGGAAGCCGGTGTCAAGCCCGAAGAGATCGTGGACGCCGACATCGTCCTCTGCACCCGGGAGAAGGCCGAGCGTCTGGGCCTGAACGGCGAGTATTTCATGTCTGGCCGCATCGATGACCTGGAGTGCGCCTACACCACTCTGTGGGGCTTTTTGCAGGGCCGCGGTGAGGAAGAGGGCCGCGGCGATGTCTGGGTCATGTTTGATAACGAGGAAGTCGGTTCCTCCAGCCGTCAGGGGGCCTGCGGCACCCTGTTTGCAGACGTGCTCTCCCGCATGGAGGAGAGCCTGGGCGTGACGAAAGAGCAGAGCATCCGCGCCCGCACCAACACCCTGCTGCTGAGTGCCGATAACGGCCACGCCACCCACCCCAACCACCCCGAGAAGAGCGACCCCGCCAACCCCGTCGTCATGGGCGGCGGCATCCTGCTCAAGACCAACGCCAGCCAGAAATACACAACCAGCGGCTTTACCGGGGCCGCGTTCAGCGCCATCTGCAAAAAAGCGGGCGTCCCCGTCCAGACCTTTGCCAACCGCGCCGATGTGCCGGGCGGCTCCACGCTGGGCAACCTGCTGGGCCATCAGATCCTGATGCCCATGGTGGACATCGGCCTGGGCCAGCTGGCCATGCACTCCGCCATGGAGACCGCCAGCTGCGCCGATGCCGAGTACATGGCAAAGGCCGTGGCCGCCTACTATAACACCCCCATCTTCCAGCCGAAAGACGGGGAGTGGAAGCTGGGCCTGTGAGCGGCACGGTCGGGCGGTTTGCCCCCAGCCCCAGCGGGCGGCTCCACTTGGGCAACCTGGCCTGCAGCCTGCTGGCCTGGCTGAGTGCGAAGCATCAGGGCGGAAAGATCGTCCTCCGCATTGAGGATCTGGACGCCGAGCGCTGCCCCCGCAAATATGCCGACCAGCTGGAAGAAGACCTGAGCTGGCTGGGCCTTGTCTGGGACGAGGGCGGCAGCCACGGCGGGCCCCACGGCCCCTATTACCAGAGCGAGTGCGCCCCCGTCTATGAGGAGGCCTACGCGAAGCTGGCCGCACAGGGGCTGGTGTACCCGTGCTTCTGCTCCCGCTCCCAGCTCCATGCCGCCAGCGCGCCCCATACCTCGGACGGCAACGTCATCTATCCCGGCACCTGCCGGGATCTGACGCCGGAGGAGATCGCGGAGAAGCGGAAGCACAAAGCCCCGGCTTACCGGGTCAGGGTGCCGGACGAGAATGTCCGCTTTGTGGATGGCTGCATGGGCCCCCACACCGAGAACCTCCTGCGGGACTGCGGGGATTTCTATCTCCGCCGTGCCGACGGCGTGTTTGCTTACCAGCTGGCCGTGGTGGTGGACGACGCCCGGATGGGCGTTACCGAGGTGGTGCGGGGAGCCGACCTGCTCTCCTCCACGGCCCGGCAGCTCTATCTGTACCGTCTGCTGGGGCTCAAAGCGCCCCGCTTTGCCCACTGCCCGCTGCTGCTGGCCCCGGATGGCCGCCGCCTCTCCAAGCGGGATGGCGACCAGAGCCTGGAAAACCTCCGTGCCAAGTACACGGCGGAGGAGATCGTGGGCAGGCTGGCCTATGTGTATGGCCTGCAGCCCGAGCCTGCTCCCCGCACACCGGAGAGCCTGATTACAGATTTCAGCTGGGAGAATGTGCCCAAAGATGATATCTGCCTGCCGGAAAATTTATTCTAACAAAAAACGCCTGTTCCCTTGCGGGAGCGGGCGTTTTTGGATAGATCAGGCAGATCGAAAAAATTACAGGCGCTGCGGCACGCGACTGGTGTCGTTGTCCCGGAGGGTCATGGCCGAGTCGAGGACAAGGGCCAGCAGAATGCCCATCATCACGTCAATGCAGCTGTGCTGCTTGAGCAGCACGGTGGCCAGCACGATGGACACGCAGAGCACGGCCGCCGCCGGGCGCATCCAGCGGCGCTGCGGGGCATCGAAGATGCGGCTGCGGTAGTAGGCCAGCATCAGCGTCACCGAGTTGAAGACATGGATGGAGGGGCAGACGCTGGTGGGCGTATCTGTCGCGTAGAGCAGCCGCACGGCCTGTGCGAAAATATCATTGCCATACACCTGGCCGGGCCGCAGGTAGAGCCCCGTGGGCAGGACGATATAGCAGGCCAGTGCAAAGGTCATGCCCGCAAACAAAGGCAGGCAGAGCCGCCAGAAGTCTGCACGGGGCGCTTTCCAGAGCAGATAGAACAAAGTGAACGGGATCCAGCCGAACCACGCCAGATACGGCACGATGGCGTATTTGCAGAACGGGATGAAATCGTCCAGCCGACAGTGGACCCAGATGTCCGGCACCGTGACATGGACTTCCAGCCAGTGGAAGACGGTGAGATAAAAGACCATGTAAAACGCCATGAACCAGACGGGATGGCGGGAAAACCAGTTGCGCATCAAAACACACTTCCTTTGTGCGGGGTGGTTGAAATACCTTTCAACGGCAAAAAATTATACGCCCCAATTATGAAAAATACAAGACGAAAACTGGACAACACTCCTAAAATAGTGCTCCAGATTTTGTGCAAGGCTGACGAAAAAGCCCCTCTGTCTTCTCATACGGGACAGAGGGGCAAAATCTTGCATCGAAAAATGTGAAACTTTAAATCACGTGCTGTTCCAGCCACTTGCCCCGCACAAAGCGGACCATAAAGCAGACGGAGCGGAACACCCAGTCCAGGAACATGCCCATCCAGATGCTGAGCAGCTGGCCGTGGAAGCAGAGCACCATCAGGTAGCAGAAACCCACCCGGAACACCCACATGGACACGATGCTGACCGACATGGTAAACGAGGCGTCGCCTGCCGCGCGGAGGATGTTGGGCAGGGTAAAGCTGGAGGGCCAGAAGAAGATCGAGAAGATGTTGAACCACTGCATCACCTGCAGGGCCATGGCCTGCGCTTCCGGCGAGAGATGGAAGAGGGTCAGGGCCAGCTTGTCCGCAAAGAAGAACGCGGACAGGTTCATGATCCAGGCACCCGCATAAGCCAGCAGCAGCAGGCGGCGGGCGTACCAGACAGCCTGCTCTTTCTCGCCTGCGCCCAGGCACTGGCCCACCACGGTGAGCACGGCAAGGCCCACGGCGCTGGCCGGGATGTTGAGGAACGTGGAGGTGGTGTTGGCCACGGCGTTGGCGGCAATGGCGGCGGTACCCAGGGTGCTGGTCAGGCTGGCCACCGACAGCTTGCCGATCTGGAACATGCCGTTCTCAATACCGGCCGGGATGCCCACCCGCAGGATGCGCTGGATGAGCCTGCCGTTGGGCCGGAGAGCGGCAAGACCCTCTATGCGGAGCATACAGCCGGGCTTTTGCAGCAGGAAAAGCACCGCGATGCAGGCAATGGCCCGGGAGATCAGGCTGGCGAGGGCCGCGCCCAGCACGCCCATCCCGAAGCCAAAGATGAGGATGGCATTGCCGCCGATGTTGACAACGTTCATCACCAGGCTGGACATCATGCTCACCTTGCTGTTGCCCTGCGCCCGGAACAGTGCCGCACCGGCGTTGTACAGGCCAATGAACGGGTAGCTCAGGGCTGAGAGCAGGAAATAGGTCTCGGCGTAGCGCATGACGTCGGCGTCAATGGAGCCGAAGATGCCCCGCAGGATGGCGTGCCGCCCCACCACGACCACGGCGGCCACGGCCAGGCTGAACACCGAGAGGATGAACAGGATCTGCGCGGCGGAGGCCCGGGCGTTTTTCTCTTCCCGGTGGCCGATGTACTGGCTGGCGACCACCGCGCCGCCGGTGGCCAGCGCGCTCATGATCTGGATCATCAGGGTGTTGAACGTGTCAACGAGGCTTACGCCTGAGACAGCCGCCTCGCCGACGGAGGAGACCATCAGGGTGTCAGCCAGGCCAATGGTCACACTGAGTGCCTGCTCGGCGATGAGGGGCAGCAGCAGGGCCGTCAGTTGCCTGCGGGTAAACAGCGGTTGGGAATTGAATTTTGTGGACGTCATGGTTCCTCCTATGTGCCCTCTCAGTCTCGCTTCGCTCGACAGGCATCCTCCTTTTGTCGCTTGCGGGGATTGCCAAGGCCTCTCACTTTGGGAGAGGTGGCATCGCGCCAGCGATGACGGAGAGGGCTAGCATGGTAAAGTATCAATCGTAACTTAATCATACAGCGCCCTCTTCCAAAAAACAATAGATGTATACAAGTTTCTCGCAAAATTTTAAGGAAAACTCCCGCTCCATGCGGTTTACCCCCGCCCGCACTTGTGTTAAAATGGGATGCAGAGGGAGCGCCTGTCGGCTCCCCGGCAGCCGCTGTGCAGGAGCGGCCACGCAAAGCAAGCACACACGAAGCGAAGAAGGAAATTGAAACAACCCACAAGGGGGAAAGAACAACCATGCCAAAAGCAGCCCACAAAGTCGTGGTCATCGGGCATCGCAACCCGGACACCGACTCCATCTGCTCTGCCATTGCCTATGCGGAGCTCAAGAATAAAACCAGCTCTCTGGTCTGCGAGCCGCGCCGCGCGGGCCGCATGAACCAGGAGACGGAATTCGTGCTCAAAAAGTTCGGGGTCACACCGCCCCGGATGTGTACCGATGTCAACCCCAAGATCCGGGACGTGGATTTCCGTGAGATGCCCGGCATCAACGGCAACACCAGCCTGCGCAAGGCCTGGGAGATCATGCGCGACAAGCAGATCGACACCCTACCCATCACGGACGCCGGCAACGAGCTGCTGGGCCTCATCACGGTCAAGGATATCGCCACCGCCAACATGGACGTGTTCGATACCGAGGTGCTGGCCAAGAGCCGCACGAGCTATAAGAATATTCTGGAGACGCTGGGCGGCACCATGGTGGTGGGCGACGAAAACGCCGTCTGCACCACGGGACATATCAAGATCGGCACCGCCACCCCGGAAATGCTGGAAAGCGCCGTGGAAAAAGGCGACATCGTGATCCTGACCAACCGCTACGAGAGCCAGCTCTGCGCCATTGAGAAAGAGGCCTCGCTCCTCATCATCTGCAACGGGGCCAAGGTGGGCCGTACCATCCAGCGCATCGCCGAGGAAACGGGCGTGGCCATCATGTCCGTTGCCTGCGACAGCTACGCCGCCGGTAAGCTGATGAGCCAGTGCGCGCCCATCTCCTATTACATGACAAGAGACGATATTGTCAAATTCACCCTCGTCACCCCGGTGTCGGACGTCACCCGCGTTATGACCAAGGTGCGCCACCGGTATTTCCCGGTGCTGGATGAGGACGGCAAATACTGCGGCATGGTCAGCCGCCGCAACATCATTGCCCTGCGCAAGCGCCGCATTATTCTGGTGGACCACAACGAGGCCACTCAGGCCGTGGAGGGTTTTGACCAGGCCGAAATTCTGGAGATCATCGACCATCACCGCATCGGCAGCCTGGAAACGGACGGCCCGGTTTACTTCCGCAACCAGCCGGTGGGCTGCACCGCCACCATCATCACCCAGATGTACGATGAAAACGGCGTGGAGATCGAGCCCAAGATCGCAGGCCTGCTGCTGGCAGCCATCCTCTCGGACACGCTGGTGTTCCGCAGCCCCACCTGCACCCCCATTGACGTGGCAGCCGCCAAGCGGCTGGCCAAGATCGCGGGTGTGGACATCGACGAGTTTGCCCTTGAGATGTTTGAGGCAGGCGAGAATCTGGCCGGCAAGACCGCGGAGGAAGTCTTCCTGCAGGATTTCAAGGTGTTCATGTGCGGCGATGTCCGCTTTGGCGTGGCACAGGGCAGCTACATGACCCGCAAGAACCTCCAGGCGGCCCAGAAACTGCTCCAGCCCTACCTCGAAGAGGCCCGCAACAAGCAGAATGTGGAAGACCTCTACATGCTGCTGACCGACGTGCCCAAGGAGGAGAGCGTGGTCATCTGCGCGGGCCGCCATGCCGACGAGATGCTCCGCAGCGGCTTTGAGATCGAGCCCGCCGCCGACGGCAGCTGGACCCTGCCCGGCGTGGTCAGCCGCAAAAAGCAGTTCATCCCCGCCTTGATGACGGCATATCAGGAGCTGTAAAACCTCTCAGTCAATGCTTCGCATTGCCAGCTCCCGATTAGGGGAGCCCTTGGCAGGCCGGGCAGGCTTGCGCGTATTGGAAAACTGCCGGGCCCTGCGGTGAGACGCGGCAACAGCAGGAGGTTGACAATGTTTGAATTTTTGAAAGACAAAAAAGGGGAGCCGCCCGCTCTGCCCGAGGGCACGGTGCGGCGGCGCTATTCCATCGAGGGCCAGGTGCAGGGCGTGGGCTTCCGTTACCGGGCCCGGTATGCGGCCCAGAGCCTGGAGCTGACCGGCTGGGTGGAAAACGAGGACGACGGCTCCGTCACGCTGGAAGTCCAGGGCGACTCCGTCAAATTCCTGAAACTGTTTGCCCTCATCCAGCGCAGCGATTATATCCAGATCACCGCCATCCGCCAGAAAGACATTGCCCCCGACCCCTGGGAGCGCGGCTTCTCGGTGCGCGGCTATTAAACACAAAACTTAAAGCCCCCGGAACACCGTGTTCCGGGGGCTTTTCAGTTTAGCCTGCAAAGTTTTTGTGGAGGGAGAGCCGCCCGGAGGGGAGCGTTCCGGGAAAGCTGGGGAGCAGCCAGAGTGCCGTCGGCCGCCAGACCGGATGCCTGCGACGCAGGTCCAGCGGACAGAGAAGCGGTTCCTGGCTGGCGGGAAATAGGGCCGGTGCACAGAGAGCTTCTTTCTTCTGGTTTCTGAACATAGCATAGCATACAATCGTGGTAGAATTGTGTAATTTGCGGAAATTCTTGGGGCGATTTTTCCCAAAAAAGAATGTCAAAATGCAGCAATTTTATTGACACTTTGCGCAGTGTGTGCTAAAATCAACTTAATTTTGAGGGGTTTGCCCGCGCGTATTCGTTTACGCACCGGCACAGGCCCCGGAAGATTGCCAGAGCCGCAGCGTGTTGCAAAGCACCGCTCTGGAAATAGGGGAGCGCCTCGCGGGCCAGCAGAGCAGCAACAGCTGTTCGGTTGGCCCGTGCTTTTTTATTTCGAAAGCCTACGCCAAGGCTTATGGTGTAAAGACGAAAGAAGCACAGCTGGCCAAGGGTGTCGGCGTCTCCGCCAAAAAGCTGGAGGATGGCACCTACTGCTTTGTGCTTACCCTTGATATGCTCGCCTGACCCTTTTACAGAATGGAACCCCATCCCGCCCCGAGGAGCACCCCGCTCCCCGGGGCTTTTTGTCGTTATGGCAAAAGCGTGGCAAATGTGGTACAATAAAAACTGGATTTTATCGAAAGAAAGGAAGCTTCTGATGCAGCTGTTTGAACTGGTCAGCCCCAAGCTTTTCCGCCCGCTGGCGGGGCCCAACCGGGCTTATTATGCGGAGCTGCTGCTTTTGCTGTGGGAGGAGTGCCGCCACACGGCGGATTACAGCCTCTCCCGGGCGGAAGCCGTCTCCCGGGCGGAGGATTACTTTGCCGCCGTGGCAAAGCCGCTGGCGCTGGATGCTGATGGGGCGGGGGATGAGGACGAGCAGCCCACCCGGGACCCGCATCTGCTGGCGCTGGGCTTTCTGCTCCGTCTCCGTCGCACCGGCTGGCTGGAAGAGCAGCCCGGCAGCTATGAGGAAGAGCCCACTCTCGCCTTTGTGCCCGAGGTGACCCCGCTGCTGGAAGCATTGGAAGAGATCCTGAACCCCCGGGTGGTCACGTATACGGGCAAGCTTTACAAAGCCTGGCAGCTGCTGCGGGGCATCGGGGAAGAAAAGAGCCCCTACGAGAATGTCCTGCACGAGGTGGCGTCCGACCTGGAAGCGCTGAACAGATCCCTGCGGGCCCTCAATGCGTCCATCGGGCATTACATCGACCGTCTTACCCGCAACCGCACCCCGCAGGAAGTGCTGGAGCTGTTTGACCAGTATGAGGAAAAGGTGGTGGCGGCGGCGTACCACCGCTTCAAGACCAGTGATAACCTCTTCAATTACCGCGCCTACCTCGAAGAAGGGCTGGACGAGTGCGAGAACAAGTACCTGCCCCAGCTGGCGCTGGATTATGCCCGGGTGGAGCGCTGCGCCCCCGGGGAGGCCGCGCCCCGGGTGCGGGCCATCATCCAGAAGCAGCGGGACGCGCTGGAAGAGATGAGCGGCCTCATCCGCCAGATCGACGACAGCCACATCCGCTACCGCAAGCGGGCGGTGCAGCGGGCGCAGTTCCTGCTCCTGAGCGACCGCTCGGCCCAGGGCAGCGTCACGGCGCTGCTCCGCCGCTATGCAGAAGAGATCAAAACCCCGGACCAGCTCTTTGAGCCCGACGACGGCCCGGTGGCAACGCGGCTCCACCTCTACCCGGTGCAGGTGTTTGGCGCAAAGCCCCTCTACCCGCCGGCGGCTCCCCGCGGCGAGGCCCCGCTGGCCCCGGTGCGGCAGGCCGCACTGGACCCGGAACAGCTCAAAAAGGAGCAGAAGCTCCTGCTGGATTACGCTCGGATGGCCGTGACCGAAGAAAACGTGGAGCTGCTGGCCCGGCAGGCGCTGGCCGCCCGGCCGCGGGTCACGGCGTCCACGCTGGCCGCCGAGTACCCGGACGATTTTGCCCGGGTCATCGGCCTGCACACCTATTCTCAATCGCCCCGGCGGGACTATGACATCACCCTCACGGGCGAGTGGGTGGAGCGGGGCGGCTTCCGCTTTGAAGAATTTGTATTGACACCCCGCAGGGAGGACGGAAACGATGGCCGAACCGAATAAAATGTTGGAAGAAACCGCAAACTATCTCCTCAACCACTGCTTTTTGCTGGGCGGGGTGGAAGACCAGCGGGCAAAATATCTCTATGTGCAGGATCATCTCCCGGAGGTGCGGGCCGTGTTCGCGCCGCTGGGTTATGCGGTGCTGCTTTACCCGGCCCCGCTGCAGGCGGCAGCGCTGGTCAATGAGCACGAGGGCAGCCAGGCCCGGCTGCTGAAATACGAGAGCATCCTGCTGCTGGTGCTGCGGCTGCTTTATCTGCAAAAGCGGGAGAGCCTTTCCGCCAGTGCCGATCAGGTGCTGGTGACGGTGGAAGAGGTGCAGGCGGAGCTGCAGAAAATGAATCTGCCCCGCCGCCTCGACCAGCCCACCCTGGAGCGGCTGCTGCGCACCCTCCGCCGCTACAATCTGGCCCGGCCGGTGGGCCGCCTCAGCGGGCTGGACAGCCGGATCGAGGTTTTCCCGACGGTGCTGCTTGCCCTGCCGGACGCCGACCTGGCCGATGCCGCCGCCGAGAGCAGCCGCACCCGGAGCGAGCTGGCTTTGTACGAACGCCCTGACGGGGACGGCGCTGCGGAGGTAGAAGAATGATCGAATTAAAACGCCTGAGACTCATCAACTGGCACAACTTTGAAAACGTCACCTTTGATTGTGCCCGCCTGACCTATATGATCGGCGTCAACGCCGTGGGCAAGACCACGATTTTGGACGCCATCCGCTATTGCCTGACCACCAACCGCAATTTCAATGCCCTGGGCAATAAAAAGAGCGGCCGCA
>OGJJ01000651.1_pt1 | contig 30218 bp, 28 predicted proteins | sample 1572081 | NCBI WGS metagenome assembly OGJJ01 (sample SAMEA2582122, study PRJEB24529) | metagenome | biome: Human gut stool | place: China | collected 2011
ATGTTAGCCGGACGTCTGATTTCTGTAACGTTCATATGAATTTCCTCCTTTATATTTGATTAATAGCTGTTCCTTTTTAAGAATCTCTCGCCATTTAACATCTTTTACATATATTCTATTGGCTTTCCGAGCTAAAATTTCCAATTTTTACCAATTTGTTCCATTTTATTATAACTAACATGGAAATATTTGACAACCTATATTTAGAGAACACTGCATCAATTTTTCACTTAATTCCCTTAAATTCTGAATCGCAATGCCTGTATGTCGCCGATGACAGTCCTCAAAAATTTCTACAGTAATGCATCAGAAAATCAAACAATTCTTTATTTGTTTCTCCATTAATTTGCTCTGCTTCCAGGTACTGCGGCAATGGTATTCCCTGTTGACATTCCCCGCAGATATCAATGCCCAGAATATTTCCGCTTTTTAAAAATGGCATCAGCAGCCGTTCCAGCACAGGCAATGACATTTTTCCCTGACTCCAATTTGTCTCTGAATATTCTTCATCCAAAATATCTTTGTCAATAGAAATATAAACCGGAAGATTCCTTTTTATCCTCGAAATTTTATTTTCATCTTCTACACTTTGAATCTCTTCTTCTGAAAAAGTAATCAGCTTTTCCTGCAATTCTGCGTCAGACACCAGACCTTCTTTTTCACGATATACCTGCAAAATATCGCTCTCCTGCGGTCCAATCAATATCAACTGCTGTAACCATGGATTTGTTTTTAATACTTTTCCTGCCCAGTCACCACAGCTTGTCATTTGCTCAATCAACGGTTTTTGCATATCTGTATGATGGTCAAGCAAAATTAAAGAAAATTTCTGTTTAATCAACGCCGTCATGATGCCTGTTACATAGTGATAATTTCCAGAATCCAGAAAATGAATTCCGCGGATTCCATACGGTTCAATCCTCGCTCTGATCTCTTCTTCTGCACGTTTAGAACAATATAAATCACATTCCGCAATATCAGAACAGTCCAGCCAGTGAACTCTATCATTCTTTGGTATCTTCTCGTCACAATAGACATGTGAAAAATCTAAAATCAGATGATTCGTCGTCATATTCATTCCTTCCATCAAAATTTTCTTTTATGAGAGCAGTTTTTCGGTCCACTCCACTTCCCTAAAACCGGTCAGCACAGTATCTCCATCCACAACCAGCGGACGCTTCACAAGCATACCGTCTGTTGCAAGAAGTTTTAACTGCTCCTCCTCGCTCATATCCGGTAATTTATCCTTCAACTGCATGCTTTTGTATAAAAGTCCGCTCGTATTAAAAAACTTTTTCAATGGCAGCCCACTTTTTTCGTACCATTCTTTTAATTCCTCGTAAGTTGGATTTTCCTCTGCGATATTGCGCTCCGTATATGCGATATCCTTACCATCTAACCATTTCTTTGCCTTCTGACAGGTGGAGCATTTTGGATAACAGATCAATAACATATGATTTTCCTCCTTGGATTGAATTTCTATCAAAACTAGATCACGATGCCGTTGCAGTGATCTACCTCATGCTGGATAATCTGGGCAGTCCAGCCTATATATTTGCCGTGCTGCTTCTTAAAATTTGTGTCCAGATAGTCTACTTCAATTTCTTTGTATCTTGTGCATGGTCTTACTCCATCCAGCGAAAGGCAGCCTTCCTCCGTCTGAAAAGCCCCGGTTTTCTTTGTGATCACCGGATTGATCATTGCAAACTGAAATGGTCCTGCTGCCACAACAATAATATTTTTGCTCACTCCGATCATGTTCGCCGCCATCCCGACGCAATGATCTAAATTTGCTCTTAAAGTATCCAACAGATCCGTTATCACCTGCTTGTCTGCTTCGGTCGCGTCCACTGATTTCTGCGCAAGAAACATTGGATCGCGTGTGATTTTCTTTACCATTCGTTGATACTCCTTCCCCATTTCAAATTCTCTTTGCAATCTCAATTGCAACATATAATTTATCCATGTTATGGCTGGCATCCGCAAGCCCGGAAAAATCATAAACTGCCTGATCTAATACATCCCCGGTAACTAGAAAATTATATAACTCCCATCCATAAAAGTCACAGACTGCCTGAACTCCGGCAAGTTCCATCTCCACAGCAATGCAGCCCTCTTTTTTTCTCGCATCAAATTTGGCTTTTGTTTCCCGATATATTGCATCCGTTGTCCAGACTTTTCCTAAAACATTTGGAAGTTTTAATTCATCAAATATCGCTTTGACTGTTTTTGCATTTTTCACCTCTATGTAATCTGCCGGAGGCGCATAATGATAACTTAGTCCCTCTTCCCGATAACTGTGTGTCGGTATCACAAATTTACCTGTTGTCAGCCCACTGTCTAATGATCCTGCCGAGCCGAACATAATGAACTTCACAGCACCAGTAAGCCAGTTCACATCTATTACATCTCCACCTGCCAGCGCAGAACCGATATGACTTAAATATCCGGCAATTTTCATTCCCTCTATGTCAAAAACATACACTGGTGTAATCCCATTGCAACATCTTATCACACCAACTTCCTGATGCTCATATGTATCAAGCATGTATTCAAATATCTGTTCTGAAAATATGATCATACACTTATCGCATAAATGTTTTTGTTCGCCATAAAAATCTTTTGTTCCAAATAAAACCTCTGAATTATCAAATGCATCTGTTATCATTTTTACCCTCCCATTCTGCTATAAACTCACTCTGTCCATTTATTAAAAGCTTTTTCTTCTTCATATCCACTCTCGCCATAGCACCATACTGCAAATCACATCTTGGAGCAGCATGTCCAAAATTCACATTCCTGTCTTTCGATTTTCCTATCATTACTGCGTTCTTAAATAGAACCAGATTAGAACCATTCGATAAAACAAATGCCGGAAACCCGCATAAATACAGGCTTTCGGCATTTCTGTCCGTTATTCAAACTCGCAAATAAAATCTCATCACTATACTTTTTAGTATTGGTATTATGGTTCTATTTGGTTTTATATGTGTTCTACTGTCCTAAATCCATAGGCTGTACTGAACGGTGTTATCAATTTGTTATCACATCTCTGTTATCAATCAAAGATTCTCGTGATATCCTGATATCGGTTAACTACACGATAAATCTCTACATATTCGTTACCGACCTTGTAGATAATCACATAATCTTCCCATATCGCATATTTATAATCTGTCCGAAAGCTGACCCGTTTGGAAAGATCCGACCCCATTTCAGGAAACATCTGAAGATTTTCAAATTTATCATAAATCTCTTTTATCGTCTTCGCAGCATATTCCTCGTTGTCTTCAGCAATATAATCCCGGATATTTTTCAAATCCTTTGCAACAATCGGATTGATCCGCAATTTTAACATCTTATTCCCCCACAAGTGCTTTCAATTCATCCAGCTCAAGCCAGCCTTCTCCGTCTTTCACTGCTTCTTCGGCTTCTTGCAGCTTCATCAGAAGCTTTTTCTCTGCACGATCACGCTCATAATCTTCAATATCCATGACTACGAAACGTCCTCTTCCATTCTTGGTCAGATATACCGGTTCTCCTTTATGACAGTTTTTCAGAACTTCATTATAATTTCTCAAATCAGATACTGGTAAAATATTTGCCATATTCTTTCAGCTCCTTCCTTTGATTTCAAATTGTTTCTTCTACTTTTATTATACACAAAAAGCTGTAAAATTCAACGTAGATTTTAACAGCGGTCACGTTCCCATCACCCATCCAATTACCGTGGACATAAGGATCATTACCATGGAAAAGAGGAAGGAATTGACGGAGACCAGGGTTGCCCGCTGTCCGGAGGGAATCATGTCATTTAAAAGAACATCCGTCCGCACTTCCAGGAAGTCATCGGAAAAAGCCCCCAGGAAACCTCCCACAATCATCACATATGGATTTCCCGTAAAAGTCATAGCAAAAGCAAACACCACGCCCATGGTACTCCACAACAAAATTTTGCGATAGAGGCTGCCGGAAAAATGCACTACCATTCTGGCTCCCAGGGCAGCTCCCAGTCCCATAATGAAAAGTGCCGGTCCAAGCAGCGCATTTTCCAGTCCGGCAAGGGGAAGTTTGGCCTGGAGGAAAAAGAGAACCAGGGTAGACACCGCTCCCACCAAGGCATTGACCATCATAATCTCTTTGGCCGTTTTGTTTTCTTTTAAGAATTTCCAGCTTTCCGTAAACACATTTACCAGCCGTTCTCTTGCCTGTTTTTCCGCTTTCTCCGGCTGTATTTCGTGAAGCCCAAATCCTATCAGTATGGCTCCAACTCCAAACAGGCAGTCCAACAGATAGGCTTTCCGGTACCCCAGATAAATCGCCAGCCCCGCGCAAAGGGTCGCCGTAGAATTGGTAATCCGGTAGAGCATCATTTCTTGGGAAACGAACCGGTTGTAATCCCTCTCCCGACCGTCCTGCTTCAGACTGTCGTAGGCTAATGCCTCTCTTGTGCCGGAAGCCAGATTGTAGCTAAGGGCACTGCACCCGATGGCAAGCGCCGTTGTCCAGAATCCGCCGGACAAAATCATGAGCACGGAAGATAGAAGGGAACATATTTGTCCCAGCACTAGGGTTTTCTTTCGTCCAAACACATCGGCAGCCACACCGGAAGGAATCTCAAAGCAGAAGCTTACTATATGAAAGATACTCTCCAACATACCGATCTCCAACATAGAAAACCCCCGCATTGCCAGAAGTGCCACCCAGGACGCTCCCGCTATCTGGAAATATCCCACGGTAGTCATGGCGTATAACTTCTTCATCTGCCTTTTACTATGAAATTTTTGCATAAAAAAATCTCCTTTCAATTTCACATAGAAATTTGATAAGGAGATAATGGTCTTATTGGTATTCTAAGCTATTTACCGAAAAAAGAGCGCACTATCCCCGTAAACAGCCAAAAAGTTACCTTTCATGAGGTGAAGATTCGTTGTTTTCCAGCTCATAGTGCGCTCCTTTCTTTCCAAAGATAGGGTAAGTGTATCATATCGTATGCAGCAAGTAAAGTAAAAAGATTTCAATGCCGTGGAAGATCCCGCGATGGCATTTTCTCCGAAGGAATTGATTCCACTCTGGATAAATACATTGGAAACAGAGAAGAGGGCTCCCTGGATTCCCGCCGGGATCCCGATCATCACCAGGGAGGAACTTAATACGTTGGAAATCACCGTGGCAATCGCTACACCTGCTACGCCCAAGTGAAAGACAATGACTAAAATCATTTACAGCTTATCCAATACTCGCTGCACAAAGCTGCTGGTGTCCTCCCGGATTTCCCGCCAGTCCAGTTCTTCCAGACTGTAGAGATACGATGCCTGTCCGTGAAAGACATCCGGCAGTTTCTTTGCCGGTACCACATTTCCCTTGAAATACCCTTCTGCCAAGGTCTCTTCGTCCCGACAGATCACCAGTTTCTTCATATCCATGGCAAAGCCCTTCTCTGCCTCCTCCCAGGTAATCTGTGCCGTGATGGTATAGGTTTCCTGCATATTGGTGGTATAAGTGCCTGTCATGTCGATCCAGCGTTTACTCTTCGGGTTGCGCACCAGTGTCAGCTGCGCCTGTTCCTCATCCGGGAGCTTATAGGTCATCACACAGGTACCCACATTTTCCCCGTCAATGACCATGCTCATCCCATCGATCACATCAGACAGATCCATTTCCATGCGGCGGAGATGATTTTTTTCCGTCAGATACATGGACACTACCACATCGTAATCCGGGTTTTCCATGCCTAACAGTTCCCAGATAAAGTGTCCGCAGCCTTCGGGAATCGTCACCACAAATTTCTCACTTTTCGTTCCATCTGCATCTTCCAGAATCTCTCCGGTATCCTCCATAGAAATCTGGGTCATCAACTGCACAATATTGGCACTGTTATCATGAAACCACTTCCGGTTAATGTCGGAGGTCAGTTCCGGCATCTTCATAAACAAATCAATTCCCGTGGGAAAGGCATAGCCAAAATCACCTAAAAGGGGTGCCACCAGATAAACCGTCTCATCCTCCCCATAGAACTGAATGTCACCGGCCGTTGCTGCAAGTACCTTTAGGGTGGAATCCATTGCCATCCGTCGTTGTTGAAAAGACCGGGCAGCATCCAGATCCACAGAAATCGATGCCGCAACACCATCAATATTTACCAGTCCCGCCTTTCCGCTAACCTGCACATCTCCGTTCCCGTAATCACGGAACAATTCCATGATGTCGATGTTATATAACAGATATTCCGGGCTTTTCAAGGTTGTCTCGGAAAAGTGTACCACAGACAAGAGCATCCGCACCCTGGGACTTTTTGACAATACAAACCCACATGCACCGAGTACAAGAACCAGCACAAGCACCAGAATGGCAAATCTCTTTTTTCTGTTTTTACGGTTGGGCTTAATATTTTCTGACATTCTTCCTCTCATCATAAATCTGGGCGTAGTTCTCATAACGAATCCGGCTAATTTTGCCGTCCTCCAGCGCCTGTTTGATGCCACAGTCCGGTTCATTGATATGGGCACAGCCCGCAAACCGGCAGTATTTTTCATAGGGCAGAAATTCCGGATAAAATTTCCACACATCTTCCTTTTCCAGGTCGTATAACTCAATAGAACTAAAGCCGGGCGTATCCAGAATAAACCCACCCTGCTCTAAAGGAATCAACTGGGTGTGACGGGTGGTCTGTTTGCCCCGTTCAATCTTTTTGCTGATCTCCCCGGTTTCCATGGAAATTTCTTTTTGCAGACGGTTTACCAGGGAGGACTTACCCACACCGCTGGGACCTGCCACGGTGGAAGTTTTATCCTTCAGACATGCCGTCAGTTCTGCCATGCCCTCTCCGCTTTTGGCACTGACAAAGTAAACGGGATAACCGCTTGCCGCATAGACCTCTCGAATCTGCTGCTTTTCTTCCTCCTCGGCGATGTCCATTTTATTGAACACCAGGACGCAGGGCAGCTGCTGACGCTCCATCTGAATTAAAAATCTGTCCAGAAGATTATAATTGATTTTGGGTCTGGTAAAAGCAAAAATCACTAATGCCTGGTCTACATTTGCCACCGCCGGACGGATGAGGGCATTGGTTCTGGGCAAAAGTTTACTGATATTACCTTTATGTTCCACCTCGTCCAGAATTTCCAATTCCACATTGTCTCCCACCAGAGGCTTTTTCTGGTCCTTGCGGAAAATGCCCTTTGCCTTACATTCATAGACAACATCACCGGTATCTACATAGTAGAAACCGGCGATGCCTTTCACAATCTTTCCTGTCATTCTAGTTTTCCTTCGTAAACGTAATCGGACGCTCTATGGTCTTTTCCACACTGCTTCCATCCTCTGCGGTAGAGAAATAGTGGAAAGTCACTTTTCCTGTCTCCGAACGTATGCCGCTATAGTTAACAGAGAAGGGGAAAGATGTGGTCGCCATATCCATCAACACCGTTCCGTTGGACGCAATAATCGTTACCTGGACACTGGTGCCGCTCTTGAAACCAGGATCCTCCTCCAGTGTCGGTCCCTGAATAGTGCCGCTGTAGGAATAAGTTGCAGACGATTCTCCCAGGGAAATCTTCACGTCCACCATGGTTCCCGCATCCACATAGCTGTCCACCGTATAACTCTGATAGCAGATCTGATTCTCAGGATACTGGGTACTCTCTACATATTCCACGTTTCCCAGTGCCAGTCCCAGTTCTGTTAAGACTGCCATCGCCTCGTCCTCCTCTTTTCCCAGGAGATTGGGAACCTGCACTTTATTATCCTCTGTGCCCAGGCTGACATGGAGGGTGATGGCGGAACCTTCCGGTGCGCTCTGCCCTGCCTCCGGGGACTGACTGATCACTTTGCCTGTCTCCACATCTGCGGCGTATTCCTCGGTTTTCGTCACAGTAAAGCCGGCTTTCTTTAACTCAGACTCTCCTTCCTCGTAGGTTTTGCCCACTACAGAAGGCACACGGATTCCTTCATTGCCGGAACTGACGGTCAATACCACCTGACTGCCGCTGGCAACACTCTCTCCGACTTTCACATCCGCACTGATAACCGTGTCTGCCGGATATTCGTTGGAGGTCACATACTGGATTTCCGGAATCAATCCCACTTTATTTAAGGCAAGCTTTGCTGCCTCCAGAGTGGAACCCTCCACATCCGGCATCAGAACCGAAGCACTTGCACTCTCAGAAGTCTCATTCCCGGTTGTGCCAAAGGGAAAGACTCCGATGGCTTTTCCTACCAGGAAAAAGATAATACAACCGATGATAATGGCCGCAACGATCGTGAGAACCGTGGTGATCCGTTCCATCTTCGGATCGTATTCCGGGTCAAAGTCTTCCTCCTCTTCTTTTTCTTTTCCTTTATTTTTGTTTTTATTCTTTTCCTGCTGCTCCACGTCCTTCTTCAACCGCAGGGTTGCTTCACTGTCATGCTGTTTGGACTGGCGTTTAATCTGGCTCATCTCTGAATCCGTGATTGTCCTGGTACTGGCTTCCTCATCAGGATCTACCATTTTCACAAAATCCTCATCGGGATTGGTCAGGGATTTTTTCAAGTCCTCGATCAGTTCTGCTATCGTCTGATAACGACGATCCGGGCTTTTCTGACAGCATTTAAATACGATCTGTTCCACACTGATGGGAATTTCCGACACAAATTCTCTGGGCGAAGGCAAAGGCTCCTGAATATGTTTGATAGCGATTGCCACCGTCGTTTCCCCATTAAAGGGCACTCTCCCGGTAAGCATCTCAAACAGCGTGATTCCTAAGGAATAAATATCGCTTCGCTCATCGGAATAGCCGCCGCGCGCCTGCTCCGGGGAAGTATAATGCACCGACCCCATCACATTGGAGGTAATCGTGTTACTGGTGGCAGCCTTGGCAATTCCGAAGTCTGTCACCTTTACTTTTCCCTCTTTGGAAATAATGATATTCTGGGGCTTGATATCCCGGTGAATAATATGATTGTTATGTGCTGCCTCAATTCCCATGGAAACCTGAATCGCTATGCTGATGGCTTCCTTTACGGAAATCCGGGCTTTTTTCTCAATGTACTTCTTGAGGGTGATTCCCTCTACCAGTTCCATGACAATGTAGTAGATACCGTTTTCTTCTCCAACATCATATACGTTTACGATGTTGGGATGCATCAGTCCTGCTGCCGCCTGGGCTTCCACCCTGAATTTGGATACAAAATTCGCGTTCTCGCTAAATTCCTGCTTCAATACCTTAATCGCCACAAAACGGTTCAGCTTATGGCATTTCGCCTTGTATACATCCGACATTCCGCCTGTGCCGATTTTCTCTATGATTTCATATCGATCTCCGATGATCATACCGACCTTAATCATGTTCCACCTCGTCTGCGGCAGGCTCGATCAATATCACTGCGATATTGTCCTTTCCACCGTTATTGTTGGCTGCTTTCACCAATTCCTCTGCCTTTTCCACGATATCCCGCTGTCCATGAAGAATCATACGGATTTCCTCGTCCTCAAGCATGTTGGTCAGTCCGTCTGAGCACATTAGTATCAGTTCATCTTCCTGTAATTCTACCTGAAAGAAATCCACATCCACAGAAGGTGTGGCACCGATTGCCCGGGTAATGATATTTTTGTCCGGATGATTTCTCGCCGCTTCGCGGTCGATGCCTCCCAGCCTTACCATCTCCTCCACCAGAGAATGATCCCTGGTAATCTGCCGGATCTGCCGCCCCACTACATAGAGACGACTGTCCCCCACATTGGCAACCAGAAGCTCCCTGCCCTTGCAAGTGGCTGCTACCACCGTGGTTCCCATTCCTGCCAGATTCTCATCCTCTCTGGCGAGAAGTCGTACCTTCTCATTGGCTTTCTCAATGGCAAGCCGAAGAATCCGCACCGGATCCGTCTCCCGGCATTTACCGATCTCCTCCACGATTGTTTCCACGGTACATCTGGAGGCGATGTCTCCTGCTTTATGACCTCCCATTCCATCCGCAACAATAAAAACGTTCGGCAGATTTCCCACCGGGCGTTCGGAAGTATATACAAAGTCCTGATTCAGTTTTCGTTTTTTTCCGATATCCGTAAGGGAGAAAGTCTTGATCAACGGATACGCCTCCTGTTCTGGTTTTCTGGTACTGCCAAACAGTACCCCGCATCTTATCAATGGTAGCATACACGGGGCAAAAATGCAAATTTATGGATGTTATGCCTGCTTTTTCCTGACCAGACACCGCTTTTTATAAAAGGAAATACCATAGCAAAGCACCTGATCATAGCTGTCTTCAAAAGCTTTCGCATACATTTTTTCATCAATCTGTAAGAGCGCCTTCTGGCAGTCTATGTCCATCTCATCCAGTGTTCTGGCATATTTTGCCTCGAATATCGCCACTCGCCCATGGCGGAAATCCGTAACGATCACATCACTGCGTCCTTCCCCATGCTCTTTATTGGATTCCACCATATACCCAGCTCCCGCAAAAATGCCTGCTAAAAAAGCATGGTAGAAGTCTTCTTTATAATCATGGTAGCTGATCGTTACCCGAAGTAATGCATTCATTTCACGGGTTAGTGTTTCACCGTCTCCATCCCATACTGCCTTGAAAAGCTGTTGTCTGTTCCATCCTTTTGCATTATCTGCAAACCAGTTCTGCACTGTAGTTTCAAAAATTTCCCGGATTTCTGCATTGGGAATCATCAGTGCTGCGAAGCCTTCCGGCAGTTGTTCCTTTAAGTCTTCCGTTCTCACTTGTGTCAGATATCCGGTAAGGTAAAGAACGCTCCACAAATTTTCCTCCGAGGAATGAATATAATCATAGGTGAGATCTTCTTCAATTCGTTGAATAATGTATCCTCCCGCCATCAATTTTTCCAGTTTACCGGTAACACTGCTGCCTGCAACATCGATAAAGGAACGAATAATGGCATTGTCACTGGTGTTCTTCCAATAGCTTGCAGGCTTTTCTTGGGGATTTCTCTGCAAATCCCGAAGATAGTTCATTACATCCCAAGGGCAATACACATCGAACTGTCCAAAATGGTAGCCGTCGTACCATTTTTTCATATTTTCAGCCTGTTCCTCCATCCGTGCATCATTCAATAACCGATCCACATCGGTTTGGGTAAAACCAAAATATTCATTCAGCCGTGAGGACGCAATCGTATCCGATACAAAATTATTCGTTCCCGTGAAAATACTCTCTTTCGCTATTTTCAGGCAACCGGTCAAAACAGCAAATTGAAGAGAGGTATTGTCTTTCAAAGTAGTGCTCATCAATGCTTTGATAATTTCCAGCATCTGAACATAATAGCCATGACTGCTGGCTTTTGCCACCGGAACATCATATTCATCTAATAAAAGAATAACCGATTTTCCATAATGTAACCGCAGTGCAGAAACCAGCAGTGCCAGACTTTTTTTCACTTCTGTAACAGAGGCAGTCCCCTCTATCAGCTGTTGAATTGTATGTTTATCGTATTCGTTAATTTTTTCACTGGAAAGCAGATACAAATGCTGTTTATACAAATCGGTGATGGTGGATGCCAGCATATCATAAGCACTTTCAAAGGTCAGTCCATCCACATCCTTGAAGGACAGAAAAATGGTGGGATACTGATTCATCCAGCGCGCACAAAGGGTATGGTCTCTGCTGATTTCCAATCCCTCAAATAATTTCCGGCTATCTCTGCGAATATCAAAAAAACTCGCCATCATACTCATTCCCAGAGTCTTTCCAAAACGGCGGGGTCTGGTAATCAGCGTCACTGCAGTGGATTCCGCATTCAGAATTTCTGTCAGCATGCCGCTTTTGTCCACATAGTAATATTCATTTCTGCGAATCTGCTCAAAGTCAGAGACACCTACCGGAATGTTCATCTGCGTCATAGGGATGCTCCTCTTATCTTCCTTCTATTCTGGCAATGATTAAGTCATTCATCACATCATAGGAGTTCCAATACTCTTTTTTGATTTTTATTCCACTATAAAGAAAACATAGCTTAATTTTATCCATAATTACTTTCGGTGTAAAGCCTGTCTTGTTTTTAATCGTGTCTTCCGTGATCGATACAATCTCATGTGCAGCCAGATTTCTGATATTTTCTTCCACAGAACGTAACTCCTGAACTAACTTTTTTAACTCAGCATTTGTCGAAAGACCATTAATCAGGCTTACTAAATGAATCGAATATATATTTTTGTAATCAAAATTTTTAAATTCTCTTTGTAGTGTTTCTAAAACCTTTGTTCCTTGCAGTTTATTTCTATCCCATTTACGCACACCATAGGATATTGTACAGTAATCATCTACTGTAATTCCTAGTTCTGCTTTTATTATCAGTTCCAGCATATCCACTATAATAGGGGTAATTCCCCTTACAAAGTCCACATATGCTTTTCGTCTCAGTTTAATATCCAGACTCAAAGCATATTCAAAATATTTTGTTTCATTTCCGGAATGTATGGGAAAACAATTCAGGTCATATTGCTTTTCTATTTTTTGAACCGTTTTAAAATCTAAGAGAATTCTTGCCTGTGCCATTTTCAGCAAATGTCTGTACTGCTCTGTGGCTTTTTCCGGCAAAGATGTGACAACCTCTAATGCTGCTGTATAATTATATGCCTGTAAATGCTTCTTTATAATTTCCTCATATTTAATCAGAGCTAATGTCGGACATTCAACCTCTCTGCAGCGGTTCTCATATCCATCCAAATTATCTTCATTTAATTCCCATAGTGTTACCACATCATAATGTTTATGTAGGTGTTCATTCATTCCCCTCTCCGGTGTAACCACCTGGATTGTTTTGCATGAAAATTCTCCCAGCGTCGTCAGCACTAACAATCCACTTTTCATCGCCGGTGTTCCTGAGGAAATATTAAGCAGTAAGGTATCCGTTTCATCTAATTGCCGCATAATCTCCATAATAATTTTTCTGAAATCATGGTAAAAGAAATCAAAGTCCTGGACATCCTTTAAGGATGCTCTCTCAATTACGTGATACTCCATACTTCGATTCTGCATTTCGGCTAATTTATTCAAACAATACAAATATCTGTTGTCCTGTTTTTGATTTTCCAATATTTCCTTGGACATATATAAATAAATAGTATCTGGTTGGTATACACGACAAATATGTAACAATGAGCCATCCTTACAGTTCGTTAATGCGATGGGATCTGTTCCCCCCACGGGAGAAAATAAAATTGTTTTATTCACTTTCTATGTTCCTTTCAAATCAATATGATATCTTCCTGTTCCCAGTCATTGCTAATTCCCCATGCAGTTACCTGCCCTTTTCCATTAATGCGATAAATGCGCACGCTGTCCTCTTTCTCTATATACGCCGGTACTGCCTTTACTAATTGATTATACTTTTTTCTGGTTATCATTGCCTCAAAAGCAGATTTTTGTACTCGATTTCCATATCCCTGCAAATATTTGGCAAACTTGTTTCTTTTCTTATTGTCTGTAATATCATAGATAATCAAAATAAAAACCTTGTCTTTTTTATCTTCCTCATGGGTATCGAAAAAATATTCTTCCAACATAAAATCACCTGATTCTAATTGGTTCATAAACCGAGACATCTTCTGTTTCTATTGCTTTTACTAATTGCTGCATTTGCAACGAAATACTTCGTCTAAAACTTACCGCATAATCAACATAGGTGAGATATTTGCTTTCTACTTGAAACTTTTTCTCCAACCTTGACAAATACTTTTTTAATGAGTCCTTCGTCATGAAAACTCCCGGACGATCTATTTCATTGTAAAACTCTGAACGGCTGACTTCATGACCATTTATCATACTCATAACCGTGGAGTCAATCAATACCGCTCGCCATTCCTCCATCATGTCACTGGCTAAAGTCGGATGTTTCTCTGCATCCCGGTGCATAAAGCCAAAGTATGGATTTAAACCTTTTGTTTCGATTGCCCCACATACCTCATTCATTAAAATAGAATACCCAAGACTTATCATTGAATTAAAGGCGTCCAATGGCGGGCGTTTACTTCTTCCTTTAAATGCAAAATCTTCCTCTACACATCTGGATAAACCTTCAAAATAATATTTTGCTCCTGTTCCCTCGTATCCCATAAGTTCTTCTATCTTATTTGTTCTTTGGGCTTTGGAGATACAATTTACCATCATGACTTCTATGTCTTTTATATTAACTCGTCTGCTTTTCGCATAACGCCGTAATACCACTAACTGATTTTGCATTTTTGCCTGAATGATTTTTCGGGATAACTCTAATGCAAAAGGACTCTCGTACAACCCTGCCTGTTTCCGCTGCAACTGTGCCTTCACATGTCCCGTAGACATCAGTCTCCCATAATATCTTCCACCCTTTGAAAAATAAGACACCGGTATTCCTCTTTGCAGGCATTCTTCCATACATTGTGAAGTAATCTGCACACTTCCTAAAACAGTAATCCCTTCCAAAGTTTCTGCAGGAACACTTCTTAACATTCCATCTTTGTATTTTACCACAAATCTATTTCCCTCAATGCCAACAATCGTTCCATTCTCATTTACATATAAGTAACTCAAAATTCGCAACCTCCTTTCCTTCTGCTTGCTGCTCTTCTTTTCAATGTTTCCACTCGAGTACACATCTGTTCCAATGATAATATGAAACTTTTGTCTCCTCGCGGAGATTATGTTTATTACATTTTGTTGAAGAAATGATCAAAAGCAGCAAATGTTTGTTTCTGTCTCCTTACGGAGTCTACATTTCTTAATAAATGACAACGAGAGAACAACAGTATCGAATCAATGTTTCCGTCTCCTTACGGAGTCTACATTCCTTAATGCATATAGAGTTTACAGATGGGAAGTTATTGAAAGTTTCCGTCTCCTTACGGAGTCTACATTTCTTAATCATGTCTGGCTATTATGATAAATGGTATAGATACGTTTCCGTCTCCTTACGGAGTCTACATTTCTTAATGTATTTTGCGATATGTATGTAAAGTAACTTGTAAGTTTCCGTCTCCTTACGGAGTCTACATTTCTTAATGAAGACATCACTTCAATCTTCAGTGAACAAAAACGTTTCCGTCTCCTTACGGAGTCTACATTTCTTAATCTTCACAACTGGCAAAGGGATGAGCAAATTTTCTAAGGTTTCCGTCTCCTTACGGAGTCTACATTTCTTAATGAAAAGCCAGAAATCACCCCATATCAATATGGGTTTCCGTCTCCTTACGGAGTCTACATTTCTTAATACCAAAATTTAATTTTAACGCTAATTATGGGTTAGTGTTTCCGTCTCCTTACGGAGTCTACATTTCTTAATTAAAAATCAGATTAACTTTACAAAAATGAGCAAGGTTTCCGTCTCCTTACGGAGTCTACATTTCTTAATAAAAGTGTGTCAAGTTTATAATATACTATCATAGTTTCCGTCTCCTTACGGAGTCTACATTTCTTAATAAGAATGCCAGTTTCGATGAATAACATTAAAAAGATAATGTTTCCGTCTCCTTACGGAGTCTACATTTCTTAATAGAGCATGACAATTTATATGATAGTTTACTTTTGTTTCCGTCTCCTTACGGAGTCTACATTTCTTAATCGACATTGGAAGAAGCTACAAAAGAATTTGAAAGAAAGTTTCCGTCTCCTTACGGAGTCTACATTTCTTAATCACATGAGCCGATAGATGTTACATTTTCTCCAGTAGAGTTTCCGTCTCCTTACGGAGTCTACATTTCTTAATAAAGAAAGGAGAATATAAATGGAAAGAGAATATAGGTTTCCGTCTCCTTACGGAGTCTACATTTCTTAATAAAATGAGAAAATTTAAAGGTGCGGCTATTGACCGTTTCCGTCTCCTTACGGAGTCTACATTTCTTAATAAAAAACACTCAACTCATTACGAAAAAAGCATGAGACCGTTTCCGTCTCCTTACGGAGTCTACATTTCTTAATTTTTCTGGCTCACATGTCTCTGTGTTGATGCACAGTTTCCGTCTCCTTACGGAGTCTACATTTCTTAATTCGTTGAACATTATTTATAGAATGTTTCACGTGAGTTTCCGTCTCCTTACGGAGTCTACATTTCTTAATACAACCATTGATATTATCGACATTTTAAAAAGTTTCCGTCTCCTTACGGAGTCTACATTTCTTAATCCTTTTGGAAGCCCTTTATTGGGCTTTCAATCAGTTTCCGTCTCCTTACGGAGTCTACATTTCTTAATGTTAATAACATTGTATGCGAAAAGCAGGAGGAAAAGTTTCCGTCTCCTTACGGAGTCTACATTTCTTAATAAAGAGTGTTCGGAAATCGCACTGCGATGTATGGAAGTTTCCGTCTCCTTACGGAGTCTACATTTCTTAATAATATGTCAGATATGTTTGGTGCAAGATATGCTGTTTCCGTCTCCTTACGGAGTCTACATTTCTTAATACAAATCTTGAATTACTATGGGAGTTACAAATCGTTTCCGTCTCCTTACGGAGTCTACATTTCTTAATTCTATATAATGTGTTTTGAAACAATTAAATACAGTTTCCGTCTCCTTACGGAGTCTACATTTCTTAATATTTTATAGCAGACAGTGAGGAAGAAGCAAGAAAGTTTCCGTCTCCTTACGGAGTCTACATTTCTTAATCCATGCTTGACAGTGTAAGTTATATCCCATTTGTTTCCGTCTCCTTACGGAGTCTACATTTCTTAATCAGAACCTCGGATATAAAACAGTAGTTAGTATAAGTTTCCGTCTCCTTACGGAGTCTACATTTCTTAATAAATCCAAGCTGTGCTTTAACATCAACCGAAGTAGTTTCCGTCTCCTTACGGAGTCTACATTTCTTAATATAGTATGAAATACTAACACCCTAGCAGGTTTATGTTTCCGTCTCCTTACGGAGTCTACATTTCTTAATGGTAAAAAAGAATGGTTACAAATTTAATCAATGGTTTCCGTCTCCTTACGGAGTCTACATTTCTTAATCGGCTTTTCAGTCTTATAATAGCCGTGTTTGTGAGATGTTTCCGTCTCCTTACGGAGTCTACATTTCTTAATAATGATCGTAAAAACTAGAAAAGAAGCATGGGACAAGTTTCCGTCTCCTTACGGAGTCTACATTTCTTAATCATATCCGTGTAAATATCGGAAAATGCATTAAACGTTTCCGTCTCCTTACGGAGTCTACATTTCTTAATCAGGAAGAAAGCATTCAGTAAAGAATATAAATGGGTTTCCGTCTCCTTACGGAGTCTACATTTCTTAATAGGATTAAGAGTTAACGGAAAATTGGAATGTGGTTTCCGTCTCCTTACGGAGTCTACATTTCTTAATTTTAGAGCAGATTAGTTATAGTAAGTACACTGGAGTTTCCGTCTCCTTACGGAGTCTACATTTCTTAATTCTCTTGCGGTGACATCTCCAGCAAGAGGAGTTCCAGCAGTTTCCGTCTCCTTACGGAGTCTACATTTCTTAATAAAACCGAAAGGAGTGTAGAAATATGACGAGTGTTTCCGTCTCCTTACGGAGTCTACATTTCTTAATCCTCTCTCTTGAACCCCTCATTATTACTGGGCTCTTAAGTGAATTTGCGTGGCAAATTCAGCCATACCAATTCCAGTTACGGGATTGCAAGAAAAAGCACATGCAATCCCAGTAAATTCAGGCATCGTGGCAAAACTAGCTTATCTGTGTCGCAGATAGCAATTTACACTGTCCCATCTGTAACAGCTGTCCTTCATATTTTGTGCATTTTAAAATATGTGGAGACACGCCCATTTCTGCATCTCTATAATGTTGGTGTGCCCTTGGTACTTTCGTATTCTCAAATATGGACTGCGTTGCTCGCAAGCCTTCTCTTTTTTCAAATAATGGATAGACAATCGTTTTTGTCAAAAATCCTGTCCCACCACCGAGAAATACAGCATCAGCTTGTAGTAAATCAGCCGTTCTGAATGCCGTCAAAAAATATTTGTTATAAGCATCATTAAATTTACTAATTGCATGTTGTATATCCTCTATGCTGAATCGACACCGTTGTTCATCCAATGTCAATAAAAAGGAAATGGCGGTTCCTGGTTGGATACACTCTCCTAACAGATTTAAAGATTTAACCGTTCCATCCACATGCGTTTCAAATTTCTGACACAATATCATCCTATCAAGTTCTATCGGTGTGCTGTCTCCCACAATCATTCCTGATAATTCGTCATTAACTGCATCCGACGGTTTCGTTTTTTCCCGATGTAATGTACGAAATGCTTCTATCTCAATTTGACCTGCCTCTTTCTTCAGATAACTGTTTCGATTTACTTTTCCCTTATATCGAAACATAGCATTTTCCAAATTTCGCTTATCGTTCGCATAAGCATCTGGATTTGAGATAATATCGTCCGCTAAAAGGATCGTCCGAAGCATTCCCTTGATTGTACTGCCAGGAATATATGGTAACCCACAGCCGTCTTTTATATGCTCCACCACAGTTGTCTTGGTTCCTCGTTGCAGAGATGTGTCCCCACATTTTAATGTGTATTTAACACATGGAAATATTTCTTCTAAGTCTATCCTGTATTGCCTCAACCACTGTCCCACGTCCTGGCGAAAATCATTCACTAAATAATTTTCAAAATCTTTTTGTAAATGACGCTGTTTCATAAATTGATACAACTTCACCTGATCCAGGATCCCTACATGCTCTCTGTCAAGAAAAACATATTCCTTTTTGGAAATTTCTCTGCCACTGCCAACAAATACAGGTCCAATAGTCTCCAACACTATGTTATATGCTTTTAAATTTCTTTGCATGGTGCCACCTCCACGAATAAAGGCTTCGCATATCGATAAACCGGATGTTCTCCTACTGATGAAACATCATAAACTGCTCCCTTATATTTCATAGTAAAACAAGAACCAGCTTGGCAAACATACAAATCTTTTTTTCTCATTTGCTGCTTTGCATAATTCGCTGAAGATACAAATCCACTTCTTTTCTGAAGTAAATACGTAGCCTTTTCCATTGCCGCATCCAGTTCTTCCTCCGTTGGTAATGATACAGACAAGGTCATGTATTTTTTTGCTTTCTGATTTAGTCTGACCATTAACTCCTCCGGTAATCTTTTGACCTTATAATATAAAAACCGTCCAAGACCCGTATTTCTTTTTCCACCAATTCCACTAAAGGATAAGCCTTCCAGTAATTCTTCAAAAAATGCAAGAAATTCCTCCTTTTCATATCGTACGAGCACATATAGACCACAACCATCATTGTAATAATAAATTCCAATTCGATATGGCTGTGCTTCTTCTTCTCCTCTGATAGCTACTGATACCTTGCTATCAAAACTCCCCAATTGCTCCAAGTCATTTGTTCTCTCTAACGGTAATGTACCATTCAGATAGTTTTCAAAAACAGATAACGGAACATAATCCAATTTTTTATATGCCTTTTTAACTACCGAATCTCCTCTTGCGCTATTCTCAATATGTAGTATCGGTTTGGGAAGATAATACTCGTCTTTTATGTATGGAAATGCATCTGAAAAAAGTAATTGTTCTGTCTCGACATAGCGAACCAGTTTTTCTAAGCAGTCTTCCCCCTTTTTTATTGCTTCTATGCATAAAGCCGAAAAGAAGGTATCTGCCTGAAAGGTATACTGTGTACTCTCCAATGCCATTGTTCCAAAATGCACCCCATTGGGGAATTCCAATTTATATATGGTATATTCCATAAATATCCTCTTTTCTGTTTTTTAACCTATCTTCTGAAAAATACTGTCGATTTCTGACTGAACTTTCTCATCCAATTCTCCTATAACCGTATCAGCATTTACATCTTTAAATTTAATTCTTCCGTATCCTCTTGACCCATTTCCTCCCAGATAATCATATCCCAGCAGTTTCATTCCTTCCGCAAGAGTTTCCATATCCTCAATAATTTCCTCATCCTTTTGATTCTCTATTTCATAAATCATATCTAATTCAAACTCTGACCCGCGGATCACTCGTTCAATTTGTCTCGGATTAGCTACTGCTGTTATTCGGTTTATGGAGTTCTCAAATTTAATCTCCGTTAAACTCTGTGCTCCACGCTGCCGAAACTCCTCTGTATTGATCATAATCATGTCTGCAATCTGAATCCTGCTTCGTTTCACCTCTCCCTTCTTTGCGCTGCCAAATAATCTTGTTAGTCTTTCATTATCGTCATCAGGTTTTCCAACAACACTCTCATTGAACTCCTTTGCCAGCAATGTTCTCATTTTCCCTTTTAAAGAACTTCCCGGAATCATGGGAATATTATCTCTCGCATCCTTGATAACCGGTGAATCTACTGCTCCAATTGCTGCAAAAGCGGAGGATCCGCCTATGTGCATTCCCGTTACCACTTCTATCGTTCCTGTTATCTGAATTTTTGCATACATACTTGCCACCTAATTATCCTTTCCTCCGTAAAATTTGTGGAATGCTACCAGCGATTCCATATACCTGCTGAATAAAATATAATTCTTCCGGCTTCCTTTTATTTCTTTGAGAATTTCTACTAATTTAGCATCTGTCACAAAATCTCTTACTGTCTGCTCACGTCCTGCCTCATATACAAATCGAATTCGAAGATATTCAATTCTTCCATTTAACTCGTCACTGAGTTGATCTTCCTGCAAGATTACCACTTCATTATAAATATCACTTGCCATCGCTAATAAATTCCGAATCTTTGAGGTAGTAACCATGGGGATATTTTTTCCTGTTTTTGGATTGATTTTATTTTTCAAATGAAGAATTACTTTTTCTGCCTCATCTGCATAATTATTTTCATTGATATACATTCTTATTCCTCCGTTTCTCTCATGAGATAAGCATATAATGTAATCGCTGTCTTTAACTGCCTGCAATTTCTGTCTCGTTCCTGCTTATCAGATGTACTCAGCCACTGATACATTTTTGAAGAAAATTCCATATATAATTTTTTTTGCTTTTCTGTTGCTTCCTTGTTTGGTTCTAGTCTTGCAATCAAGTACACGATTCTGGCAAAATTGATTTTATCTGTCTGCGTTCTAATCAACTCCAGCATTTTATACAACAGAGATTTTCCTCTGTCCTCACACTGTTGGAAAAACTGGTTGATAACTATAAACTTTTCTCCGATGACCTCTTCTTCAAACTCCTGCCAGCTATATGTTCCATCACTTATCTTTGACCAGCCTGTATCCGTGGTTTCCTTATGCTCTGCACCATCTTCTAATAAGGTTACTGCATTTTTTCCCTGCTTGTGTTTGGATTTTTCTTCTTGCTCTGCAACCTCCTGTGCACTTACACTGATGGGATAGGTATGCTGATAAATTCCAATTCCTGCAGAAATTGTCAGGGTATTTTCCGTATAGGATTCCAAAGCATGCCGAAGATCAATAGCCAATTCGATCACATCATCCCAGGCTCCCGCAATAAATACATCATCTCCACCCGAATATACGATCGTTGCCTTACGTTTATCTTTTTTAATTCCACCAATTGTATATTGCGGTTCCTCCAGGATTTTATTGATATACAGTTTGAAGAAAAGAGAGAGCTGTCGGGATAAAGTTGCCGTTCTCGATAGAGTTACATAGCGATTATTGTTCTCCGGATTGTCAAATCCTGCCACAATTGCATGTCCGAGGTTATCTACATCCGCCCGCAATATTGCGATTCTATGGATTCCCTTTGCCGAATTTGCAAGTTCCTCAAAGGTACTTCCATTGGTATAGTCTCCTACCCATAATTTTGTTGCCACATGTTTTCCCGTATACATTTTGTTTTTCCCATAAGCTCTGACAAAGTATGCATCATCTGCCATTCGCTTTCTGAGAGATTCCTCTGTATCCGTAATTAACTTACAATTTCCCGGCAAAGGTAAACCATCCGCCCGATTATCTAAAGTTACCGTAAATATCTTTGCCTTTAAAATCTTTGCGGAAAACTTTTCAATTGCTTCACAAATTTCACATCTTCCTTCATTATTCACATGCCCGATTTGCTTACATACATTGCATTCTCTACCATAATCACTTGCCTTTGTCTGATTTAGCATACGGATATCGTTTGCACTGTATCTTCTTCCTTTTCGTTCTGATATCATTTTGCTCATCGTTTTGAATAACTCACTATAACTTCCATTCGGCACATTATTTAGCTGATTGCAGCTACACTCCATATAACCACCGGCAATATACAAGGATATTTGAAACCACTGCATATACCACTGGTTTATTTTTTCAAGGAAAGCATGGAAGGTATTCTGAACCTGTTGGGTATTTGGCAATAACAAGTAACAATGTCCACCACCTGCATAAATCAAATTAGCTCTGGATAATTCAAGGTCCTGCAAAAGCATATCAATAATATGTTCCATCATAATTTCCAAGTAGAATGACCTGGAACGTAGCGTCTTCAATGCATTTTTAGTTGAAATAGTATAAATGAATTTTTGTATTCCAGAAACATCCAGAGATGCCAACAAGAACGCTTTCTTGTCATAAAAATCTTTCGCATGGCTAAAGAGTTCTTCTTTGTAATCTCTCTGATTCTCATCGGATAAATATGTATAAATGCAACTCGCTACAGCCGCTGTCAGTTTCAGATGGTCATATAATGAAATATCCGCTACTTCCTGTTTCGATGTAGAAGAAGGTACAAAGGATAAATTTGCTTCCAGCACTTCTAACAGGGAATTAATATACTCTGAGTCCCATGCAATTCCCTTAAGATTGTCAGAGATATTTTGCAAAATTATATGATATTGTACTTCATCAAAAGTTCTTTGCTCAGAAATAGGATTATTTATCTCACCATCAGGATTTAACATCATTGGTTTATAATACATATTTTCATGATTTCCATTCAGCAGATTAAAAACCGGCTGTAATGTCGTATGAATTTGAAATCCCTGTTCTTTTTCCTCTTTCTCTCTTCTATCTACTGCTGATGCGATATTGTCAGCAATATAAACGATATACGCAAAAGAATCCTTTTCTATTGCTGCGTTTTTAAGTTCATCTGCATGGTGATAGCGAACACAATCTAAAATTTCCCTGTCATCTATTCCAATTTGTCCCTTTAAATAATCATAACCACTTTGACTGTGTTTTCTTCCGTCTTGTCCCTGACGATAAACTACTTTGCCGATATCATGCAGAAGTGCTCCTATAATCAGTTTAACCTTTTCATCTTTCAATTCTTTTCCCTCCTTCCACTATTCTGAAAGCTCCCATCCCCATTGCCGTCTTTACCCCAACACCTGCGTATTCTCCAAATTTTAAAAGCATTTTAGCGTAAGCGGCCATCGTATCAGCCCCGCTCACCTTTAATAAAAAATCTCCAATAAAACCAGGAATACAAATTCCTTCTACCGGAAATTTAACTGTTCGCAAACGATACTGTAGAATTTCGCTTTTTTCTGTCAGCATTTCCAGAACATCTTCATCCATTAATTCCATGTCCGGTGATACCGCGCTATATTTATTCATAAGGCTTTGAAAGAATAGCCTGATATCCGGCAACACAATATACTTTCCTCTTTGTTTAAAGGATGCCGCCGTTATCATTTCTATTCGGAATAAATGTTGAGGTGCCTCACTATAAAATTGTTTTACAAGTTCTTGCTGACTTGTCTCTATTATATTTTTATTTAATATATGAATGGTTCTATCCTGCTTTTTTAGAGAGAATTCTGTAAAATCATCTCTTAATAGCGGATCTATTATTTCCTTTCCAGCTTCTTCATCCAGTGCGTTCACACACCAAAAAACCTTATCCTGCGTTTTATAAAGATATTGACTATATGGATGTCGCTGTTGCATGTGAAGAAAATCTGCATATTGTTCTGAAATATGCTCAAATAGAACTCCTTGCAAATTAGACGAATTTTTGTAAGAAATTTCTTCATCGTCTAACTCTATAATCAAACGTTTCAATTTTTCCCCTCCTGCATACACAATATATGGAATATTGTACAACAATTCTTTTACAGGCACAACACGTCACATACGCTTTTCCTAATCTCCTCTACCAACCAATGTACTGTTGTTCCCGGGCACATTTCTGATGGTTTTGTTTTACCTTCACGTTCACATTGCTCTAACTTCTGTTGTGCTATCCGTATTGCTTTCTCCTCATCACCGGCATTACAAATTTTCTCATACATCCTCTCATCTGCTTTAAAGTATTTTTGCCCGGTTTTACTTTCATAAACTCGCCTAAATTCCGAACAGCATGTCCAAGAGTCTTGGATTGCTGGCATAGCTCCGAAATAGGCATACATCCAGATTTCAAAACATGGATTAGACCATCCTACTTGTATTGCTTTTTTCTTTGCCTCAACGATGATGTCATCGAACCCTATCACCTGATCTCTGTCAAACACGATCCACGGAATACGATACTGTGCCTCATAAGCTGTGAGTTCCAAACATTTATCAATCATGTTTCTTGTCTTTGTTTCTACGACTTTAATGACAAGTTTATTTCTGACTTCTTTCGGCAATGATTGATGTACCCCTGTAAAGAAACAACGTTCTGTTCCTTCTGTGTCTGTCACAATCAAGTAATATCCCAACTCCGGTACTTTGATTGTTCTTCTTTGTTCTCTTGTTTTTCTGTTTCCTGTTCTATCCCCTTTTGCCATGATTTATCTCCCCGTTTCTCTTCGATCGTTGCTAAGCCATTGCCTCCCGGATTCCCCGCATCCTTAAACATATCCATACTCTTTAAGATTGGAATTGCTCCATACTTACCGATCAAATAATTCTTCTCATAGCTCTCATCCTTGCGAATACGTGTCCCATCCTCATCCACAAAATCAGCAAGTGAGTACAATGTTGAAACACCTCGGTCATCTTTCTCAACAAACCAGATTTCATCACGACGCAGTAACTGATTAGACAATTGCCAAGTGTCATGCGTTGTAAATACAAGCTGCGCATGATTCACATTAATCTTCGGGTTCAAGAATGTAAGCAAGAAATTTCTTACCAAAAGCGGATGCAATCGGGCATTCAATTCATCAATGAAAAATACGCTTCCCTTCTCCAATACTTCCTGCAGTTCCGGATAAAGAGCAAACATCTTCAATGTTCCCGCTGACTCTGCCCCTAAAGGTATCTCAGCCATTTCATCAGAATCTATTTTCTTATGAAGTGCATTGATCTTATATTTGTCTTCCTTCGATTCACCATCATCCGGAACTTTTTCTACTCTGAAATCCTTGATATGTTCATCAAAAGAAGCAAAGTATTCTACAACCTTCTGCTGAACATTCTTATCATCCACAAAACCTCGCGGCAATCTGCGTGACAAGAAAAAATTAGTCATAGGATCACCAAAATCAGCAAACTCATTTGTCAAAAACCAGTCTCTGATTGCCTTACATTTGCTTATTTTCAATTTTGCCCCTAAAGAGGCAATCAACACCTGCCTTTCAAGTGCAACCTTTATATTTTCTCTGCTGTTCTTTGGTAAGCCCGTTAAATCTAATTCACTGTCAGAACTTCCACGATAAAAAACCATACTGTACATTCTGGCAGTCTTAGCTTTAGAATTCAACCATTCTTCCGCTACGCCTTCCTTATCAACGCAGAATCCATAATTGTATGTCTTCTCGTTCTTATCTCCCGGAATTGTGAAATAGACCTCAAAGCTGGATTGGGCATCTGCCGATGTAGAATCAAATAAAAACGGAGTAGGTCTGTATTCTTCAAACTTCTCTTCCTCATCTCCGTACTTGAAAGAGTCAACTACATACTCAGCCATATATGCAAATGCACTGTATATATTTGACTTACCACTAGCATTTGCTCCATAAATAGCAGCAACCGGTAATACCTTTTCGCATCCAACAGTCACTACTCTGTCAGAGAATTCCGTCATCTTAGTAGCCGATAAATCCAGCGTAGCCTCATCTCTAAAAGATTTAAAATTTTTAAAACTAAATTGTATTAACATAATTACTACCTCATTATCTTTTTCTATTTTTATTATATGCGTTTTAGCCGCAAAATCAACATACAACTGTGATTTTTTCTCATAAAAAATGTATTTATTCAAAATATTGATGTAATATTTTTTATGTAAAAAGCAAGGCTTTTACGCCTTGCTTTCATGCCAATACATATTTTAGTTCTTACTATTTTCAAAATTTCTGCCTATCCCAATTCATGCATCATTTTGGACGCTCTTCAATATGCCGTCTACGCAGCTGTCCGCAGGCACCGTCGATATCCCGTCCCATCTCTCTGCGGACGGTTACCTGCACGTGTCCTTTTTCCAGGCGGTTCTTAAAGGCTTCCACCCGTTCTCTCGTAGACTGCACGTAGTCCCGCTCCTTGATGGGGTTAACTGGAATCAGATTGATATGGCAGTTTAAGGGGTGCGCCAAAGCAATCAGCCCTCTGGCATCCTCCTCCGTATCGTTGACGCCACCCACCAGGGAATACTCAAAGGTGAGACGTCTGCCGGTACAGTCAAAATAATAGGCACAAGTCTCCATCAGCTCTGCAATGCTGTATTTGTTGGCGATGGGCATCAGTTGTCTGCGTTTCTCATCCGTTACCGCATGGAGAGATAGTGCCAGGGTTATCTGTAACTTTTCCTCCGCCAGCTGACGCATTCGGGGGACCAGTCCACAGGTGGATACGGTGAGGTTGCGTTGGGAAATATTTAACCCATGCTCATCCGTAAGCAGGGTAATAAACCGTAACAGATTATCATAGTTGTCTAATGGTTCTCCCGTTCCCATGACCACCACATTGGAAACCCGTTCTCCCGTAATCTTTTCGATACGATAGATCTGGTCCAACATCTCAGAGGGCAACAGGTTCCGTTCCAGTCCATCCAGGGTGGAGGCGCAGAAGCGGCAGCCCATGCGACAGCCTACCTGGGAAGAAATGCATACAGAATTTCCATGCTTGTATTTCATCCACACACTTTCCACCACATTGCCGTCTGCCAGTCCGAACAGGAATTTTTTCGTGCCATCGATTTGGGATTCCTGTACTTCTACCGTCTGTAACGCGGTATAATCTCCAAAAGCCTTGCATTTCTCCACAAGGCTTTTGGGTAAGTTAGTCATTTCTTCATAGGAAGCCGCCAGCTTCTTATGCATCCAGTCGTAAAGCTGACTGGCACGAAATTTTTTCTCTCCCTGAAGAATTACCCATTCCTGTAATTCTTCATAGGTCATTGATTTGATATCCCACATATCTGTTTCTATCTCCAATTAAAGGTAATCATTCCATAAATGTAAATAAATAGAATGGCTATAGGCACCAGATACCGGAAAATGGGACGCATCCAGTTTTTAATCTTGATTCCTTTGCCGGCATTGACCTCTGCCATGAAGTTCTCCCACCCCCAGCCAAAGGAATTGCTGCAAAACAAAGCAAGCACCATAGAGCCTAAAGGCAGAATATTGTTAGAAACCAGGAAATCCCAGAAGTCCAGCCAAGTAGAGCCTTCTGCAAAGGGCTGGAAGTGAATCACACTAAAGCCTAAAGCAGTCGTCAGGGATAAAAGGAAAATACCAATGCCGCAGATCAGGCTTCCTTTGGGACGGCTCCAGCCTGTCAGTTCCCGCACCATCGCCAGAATATTTTCGCAGACTGCCAGTACAGTGGACATAGAAGCAAACACCATAAAGAGGAAAAACAGAGTCCCCCACCAGCGTCCACCATTCATGTGGTTAAATACCGTTGCCATGGTATCAAACAGAAGGCTGGGACCGGCATTCACTTCCAGTCCGTAAGTAAAACATGCCGGAAACATAATGAGTCCTGCCACGATGGCCACAAAGGAATCCAGAAGAATAATATGGGTGGATTCTCCCAGCAATGTTCTGTCCTTGTCGATATAGCTTCCGAATATAGCCATAGAGCCCATTCCTACAGAAAGGGTAAAAAATGCCTGATTCATGGCTCCCACAATCACCGTGCCATTGATCTGGCTAAAATCCGGAATGAGGTAAAAAGCCAGTCCTTCCGCTGCCCCAGGCAGGGTAAAGCTATGAATGGCAAGCACTGCCATAAGAATGAGAAGCGCGGTCATCATGTATTTGGTCACCCGTTCCAGTCCACCCTGCAAATCAAAACACAGAATGACAAAACAGACTACAACCGCCACAAACAGATATTTTACATTTAAGACCGGGTCGGAAATCATACTCACAAAACCAAAGTTTTCATTCTGACCTGTTAAGAATTTCACGAAATAGTTAATAATCCAACCTGCTACCACGGTATAAAATGCCATCAGTGCGATATTTCCAAAAAGAGCCACATAGCCGTGAATGTGCCACTTATGCCCCTTTTTCTCCAGCTTCTGATACATATGAATCGGACTTGCCTGTGCCGCACGCCCCACCGCAAATTCCATGGTCATCGCCGGAAGCCCCAATAAAATCAAGCAGATCACATAAATCAGTACAAATCCGCCACCGCCATACTGTCCGCACATCCAGGGAAACTTCCATACATTTCCGCATCCGATGGCGCACCCTGCCGAAAGCAGGATAAAGCCCAATCTCGTTCCCAATCGTTCTCTGTTTTCCATTGTTTACCCATTTTTACGGATGTCTCTGCACCCATAACCCTCTCTTTTTTTGTCTGTTTTTTATTTTTTCCGCAATCGTGCCAGGAAAAATCCATCACAGTCGTGGATTCCCGGAAGAAGCTGTAAGTATCCCTGTTCCGTAGTCTGTCCTTGTAAGACTTCCGGCAGATAGGGATTCAGGCTTTCTGCCGCAAAGCCGAAGTTTTCTGTTAAATATTTCACCTGTTCCTCATTTTCTGCTTTATGAATGGTACAGGTGCTGTAAATCAATACCCCGCCGGGCTTCACATATTGCCATACCTGATCTAAGATACGCCTCTGTAATTCCACCACTTCTGTCATGCTTTCCGGGGTAATGCGGTATTTGATGTCCCGTTTTTTTCCGATAACTCCAAGACCGGAGCACGGCACATCTGCCAGCACTACATCAAACTGCTCCACTGCCGTCTCGTCTGCTACCGTGGCATCCCAGGTTTTCACCCCCAGATTGGTCACCTGCAGGCGTTGGGCATTTTCCTGAATCAGCTGGGTCTTATAATCGGTCACATCCCTGGCTTCCACGGTTCCGGACTTTCCGTTATAGTTCTGTCCCGGAACTCGTCCTGCCACAAAATCCGCTACGTGAAGGCTTTTTCCTCCCGGTGCTGCACACACATCCAGTACCTTTTCTCCGCCGGTCAGTCCTGCAATTTCGCCCACCAGCATGGAACTTACATCCTGGACGGTAAACTGTCCTTGGGCAAACCCGGGAAGATTACGCAGGTTGTCTGTTCCCCACAGCTGATATGCATAAGGAAGATAGGGATGCTGTTTTGCCTTTACTTCTCCCGGCTTCCAGGAAGCATCCCGCACACGCACCGTCACCGGATGCACCTCCAAGAGTCCCTTTAATATCGTTTCTGCCTGTTCTGCTCCCTGTTCTTTGGACAGTAGTTCCACAATCCATTCCGGCATGGAATACCGGACGGAAAGTGCCTGCAGCGGCTCCTTTTCCGGGTCAGGATAGGAAATGGTATCTTTTCCCCGTACCACACTGCGAAGTACTCCGTTCACAAAGCCCTTTAAACTGGTAAAGCCGTGCTTTCCCGCCAGCTTGACAGCTTCATTACAAACGGCAAAATCCGCGGTCTGCTCCATATAGAGGATCTGATAGACACTCATACGCAACAGACAGCGGATGAAGGGCTTCATCTTTCGTACCGGAACCTTGGAAAACCGGTTCAGCACATAATCCAGTTCGATGCGCCGTTCCAGTGTTCCCTCGGTCACTCTTTTCAGGAAAGCCTTATCCCGGCTTTCCATATAGTCATATTTATCTAAGACCTGCCGGATGAGAATATTGCTGTATTCCTCACCTTTTTCCACTGCCAGCAGGATCTCCAATGCAAGTTCTCTGGTATCCACAAGCTTCTCCTTTAATCGCGTCTTCTGCTTCCCGCTCCGGAAATCATAATGAGACGGAGTAACTGCAAAATAGAACTTGCGGCTGCTGCCACATAGGTAAGCGCTGCTGCCTGCAGGACTTTTCTGCAGCTCACCATCTCGTCCCCCTGGAGCATGCCAAACTTGCGAAGCATCTCCAGTCCGCGGTTTGATGCATCGAATTCCACAGGAAGTGTCACCAGCTGAAACAGGACACCAAGAGAAAACAAAACCACACCTACGGTTGCCAGAACGCTTCCGTAGCCACCAAAAATCAGACCC
>OGJJ01000655.1_pt1 | contig 30124 bp, 29 predicted proteins | sample 1572081 | NCBI WGS metagenome assembly OGJJ01 (sample SAMEA2582122, study PRJEB24529) | metagenome | biome: Human gut stool | place: China | collected 2011
CGTGAGAAAGTCCGGCAATACGTACCAGGTCGGAAAAATATTTCGGCTTGGTATCCACAAGCATCTGCATGGCGAAATCAGTACCAAACTCCGGAATTCCCAGGCAGCCAAGCTTGCAGCCGCCAATATCCTCCGGCTTAATTCCAAGAGCTTCGGTGCTGGCAAACAAAGACATGACCGCCTTGTCATCAAGGGGAACCTCTCTGGCATTTAAATCTGTCATATCCTCAAGGGTACGGATCATGGTGGGATCATCGTGTCCCAGTATATCCAGCTTCAGAAGGTTTCCGTCAATGGAATGGTAATCAAAATGGGTGGTGATAAATCCACTGCTGGAATCGTTCGCCGGGTACTGGACCGGGGTAAATTTCTCTATTTCCTCTCCCATTGGGAGTACAATAATTCCGCCAGGATGCTGTCCGGTGCTTCGCCGGATACCGGTACACCCCTGTACAATACGGTTGATCTCGCAAGAACGCTTGTGCTGTCCCCGCTCTTCAAAATAATTCTTCACGTAACCGAAGGCCGTCTTATCCGCCAGGGTTGCAATGGTTCCGGCACGGAAGGTCTGTCCATAGCCGAAGATAACCTCCGTGTATTTATGGGCTTTACTCTGATATTCACCGGAGAAGTTCAAGTCAATATCCGGTTCCTTATCTCCCTTAAATCCCAGGAAGGTTTCGAAAGGAATATCAAAGCCCTGCTTGGAAAGGGGATGACCGCATACCGGGCAATCCTTATCCGGCATATCACATCCGGCACCGCCACCGTATTTCTTTACCTCCGGGGAATCAAAATCATAATAGTGGCAGTTGGGGCACACATAGTGAGGACTGAGGGAATTAACCTCGGTAATACCTGCCATGTTCGCAACGAAGGAGGAACCTACAGATCCACGGGATCCTACCAGGTAACCATCCTCCACCGATTTCCACACCAGCTTCTGGGCGATAATATACATAACCGCAAACCCGTTGCTGATAATGGAGTGCAGCTCCTTCTCCAGACGATCTTCAACGATTTTCGGAAGCTCCGGTCCGTAGATTTCATGAGCTTTATCGTAACAAATTTTCGTCAGTATGGCATCGGAATCCGGGATGACCGGGGGACATTTATCCGGCCGAACCGGGCTCATCACATCAATGGTATCTGCAATCTTATTTGTGTTCGTGATGACTACCTCTTCTGCTTTTTCCCGTCCCAGGTACTCAAATTCTGCCAGCATTTCTTCCGTAGTACGCAGATATAACGGCGCCTGCTCATCAGAATCCTCGAAGCCTTTTCCCGCCATGATGATCCGACGGTAAACCTCGTCCTCCGGGTCGAGGAAATGCACATCACAGGTGGCAACTACCGGTTTCTGGAACTGTTCCCCCAGTTCCACGATTTTCCGGTTAAAGTTCTTAATATCCTCTTCCGACTGCACTGCCTCTACTTTTTCCGATGCAATCATGAATTTATTATTTCCCACCGGCTGGATTTCCAGATAGTCATAGAAATTCACCAGACGGGCAATCTCCGTGTCGGAGGCCCCGTCCAGCAGTGCCCGGTACAGTTCTCCCGCTTCACAGGCACTTCCCAGAAGAAGTCCCTCCCGGTATTTCACAAAAAGGCTTTTGGGTATACGGGGGCGTCTGCTGTAATAAGTCAGATGGGATTCGGAAATCAGGCGGTACAGATTCATCCGTCCGATGTTGTTCTGTGCCAGTATGATGGCATGGTAGGTTCCCATCTTTTTGATGATATCCGGGTTGGACTCTCCCATGGCATTGACCTTTGCCAGGGTGTCAGCGCCCTCTTCCAGAAGCATTTTACATAGTTTTATGAAAATCTCCGCGGTACATTCCGCATCATCCACTGCACGATGATGATTTTCCAGAGAAATATTCAAGGTCTTTGCCACCGCATCCAGGGTATGTTTCGCCTGGTTTGGCAAAAGCATCCGGGCGATGCCCACGGTATCCACATAGGTAATATCCGTCTTGATGCCCTGTCGCTTCGCATTTTCCAGAATAAAGCTCATATCAAAATTGGCATTGTGTGCCACCAGCACACAGCCCTCGCAGAATTCCAGAAACTGCGGCAGGATCACATCAATCATGGGGGAATCCATCACCATGCTGTCATTAATGCTGGTCAGCTTTTCAATCCGGTAGGGAATGGGCACATCGGGATTGACAAAGGTGGAAAACCGGTCAAGAATCTCTCCGTTTGCTACCTTTACCGCTCCGATTTCGATAATGCGGTTATGAATCGGAGAAAAGCCGGTGGTCTCGATATCAAATACCACATAGGTCTCCCCCATCAGGGTCTGCCCCTTCTCGTTAATAACAATGTCCCGCAGGTCATCCACCAGATAGGCTTCCACACCGTAAATGACTTTAAAGAAGTCCTGTCGATCGGGATTCAGGTCTCCCGCTTCCTTCCGCTTTGCTTTCTCCGCTTTCCATAAATCCTCCCACACATGGTTGGCATCGGGGAAGGACTGTGCCACGCCATGATCCGTGATAGCAATTGCCGGCATGCCCCACTTATATGCTCGTTTTACAATGTCCTTTGCCTCGGAAACGCCATCCATGTCGCTCATCTTAGTGTGACAGTGCAGTTCTACACGTTTTCGTACACTATTATCCTGACGGCTGGTGCGGAAATCAGGAATTTTCTTGATTCCCACCAACGAACCGATGGTCAGTTCATTATCAAATTTATCCACCATGGTCATGCCCTGCAGCTTCACAAAAGCACCGGGCTTGATGCCACTGGTGATTTCCGCCACCTGGTCATTCCGGGCAAACAGCTTGATGGTCATAGTGTCCGTAAAATCCGTCACATTAAAGATCAGAATCGTCTTCTCATTACGGATTTCCCGCTTATCCAGATCCATAATCATACCACGGACAGTGACCTCTCCCATCTCACCCAGGATTTCATCCATACGCATGGCTTCTCCCTCGAAGTCTCTGCCATACAAGACATCGGGATTGTCGGAGCGTTTGACCGGGCGCACGAAATCTCCCTTCTTCTGACCACCGGAAAATTTGCTGCCTCTGCCTCCGGCTGCTCCACCTTCGGAGGGCGCAGCTCCTCCTTTTGCTCCCCCGGCTGCAGATTTGGATTCGGTACCTGCCGCGGGCTGTGCCTCTTGTCCTTCTTCTCCGGAGGCTCCCTTCATACGGGCAGCAATCTGGGCAACCTCCATTTCAATGCGACGCTCTTCCTCTTCCTTCCGCCCGGTTTCTTCCGGAACACGATATTCTTCCTGTAAAACCACATCCAGTCCGCACCGCTCCCCGATGATCTTTTCCAAAATACGGGTCAGTTCCGGCATCTTGCCTCTGGCCAGTACCGTGTCCTCCACACACATGTGGATGGTTTTTTCATCGGGATAGGAAAATTGTGCTTTCCGCAGCACATTATGTAAAATATGGTCGTACTCCCGCACCTCCAACATAATACTGTCCATGTACGCATCCATCAGTTTCTGCAGATTATACTGGGCAGACAGTTTATAACGCTCATACATTTTTACCTGCATGGAAAACTGAGACAGAAGCTGTTTTTCGATCTGTCTCTCCACGGCAAAGACGATTTCCTTGGGAATCAGTCTTTCACTATAGATATAAATGCGCAGAAAATCTTTTTTGGCGGTGGAAAGTACCCGCTGTACTTCCACCGGCTCAAAATAGTCCTTCTGCGCCCGTTCCAATTTCAAGGTTGGAAACACCTCAAAAAATTTTTTTGTCATATTAATTCCAATGCTCCAGTTCCTCGCGGAGTGCATCTAGCAGTTGATTTTCCGGTACCTTACGGATGATTTCTCCGTGCTTGATGAGAAGTCCTTCCCCGATACCTCCGGCGATGCCCAGATCTGCCTCTTTCGCCTCACCGGGTCCATTGACCACGCAGCCCATCACTGCCACTTTAATGTCCAGGGGATAATCCTCCACCATGGTTTCCACCTGATTGGCCAGCTTGATTAAATCAATCTGGGTACGTCCGCAGGTGGGGCAGGACACTACCTCCACACCACCCTTTCGCAGCTGTAAGGTACGCAGAATCAATTTGGCAGACTTAATCTCCTCCACCGGATCTCCGGTAAGGGATACCCGGATGGTATTACCGATTCCCTGATTTAAAATCAGTCCAAGTCCGATTGCTGATTTAATGTTTCCACTGGTAAGTGTTCCGGCCTCCGTAATTCCCACATGTAAGGGATATGGCGTTTTGTCTGCCAACAGTTCATGGGCTTTGACACACATGAGTACATCAGAGGATTTGATGCTGATGACCAGATTCCGGTAGTCCATGTCTTCAATCATATGCACTTTATCCAGAGCACTTTCTACAATTCCCTCTGCCGTCACGCCATGATATTTTTCCACCAGATCCTTTTCCAGAGAACCGGAATTGACACCTACACGAATGGGAATATTCCGTTCCTTTGCCGTTTCCACCACAGCCTGCAGTCGCTCCTTCGAACCGATATTGCCGGGATTGATGCGGATTTTATCCGCTCCGTTCTCCATGGCAGCGATTGCCATGCGATAATCAAAATGAATATCCGCCACCAGAGGAATGGAAATCTGCTTTTTGATTTCTTTGATAGCCGTCGCTGCCTCCAAAGTAGGCACGGTACAACGAATGATTTCACAGCCTGCCTTTTCCAGACGGTGAATCTGTTCCACGGTGGCTTTTACATCCTCTGTTTTGGTATTGGTCATAGACTGAATCAAAATCGGATTGTTTCCTCCGATCTTGCGATCTCCAATCTGTACTTCCTTTGTCTGCTCCCGCAATGTCATATCAAAAACCAGCCTTTCTAACGGCGAATTCTGCCTTTTTCTTACTACAACTAGAAATAATTCTAGCATTGCCCCCCATGGGTGTCAAGGCAGCCGCCTCCCGTATTTTTCAACCATATTTTTCCGCTGTATGGTTCAACTTTTGCAGTTCCCGCAAAACAGCTTCCATATCCTTATAACGCTTTTCCGGTCTTTCCCGGGTACAATGTTTTATAAACCGGCTCCATTTTTTCTGTTCATTTTCTGTCCGTCTTTCTTCCGGGATTTGCTTAAAAAGTAACTCTGCTATTTTCCCAAATGCATAAATATCACTTCGTTGATCTGTTTTCCTCCTAAGATCAAACTGTTCCGGTGCCGAGAAGCGGGAATTGCCAATCCCGTCTCCCGCTTTCCCCAGTAAAATCACTCCGTCAAAATCCAGAAGACACACTTGACCGGTCTGGTCAATCAAAATATGCTCCGGCTTTAAATCACGATAGAGAACAGGAGGTTCCTGCTGGTGAAGATACTGTAGAATTTCTCCAAGCTGTCGCAGCAGCGAATAGATCTGCAAAAAGTCAAAAATCCAGTTTTCTTCCAGTCTTTTCTTTAAAGAATCTCCTTCTATGTAAGGCAGAACCAGATGATAGTTTTTCCCTGCCCGGTAATGTTCCAATACCTTGGGAATCCCCGGATGCTGCAGTTCCTGCAGACAGTTTAATTCCGTTAACGCATGACGCAGGTAGGCGGAGGAACAGTCTGTACTTTTTATGACCACGCGCTGCATCCGGGTGACATACGCTTTCTCCCCTGCTGTCCTTTCTTCACTGACCCGCTCTCCGTATTCCCGCAGGGCCTCTGACAGAATCCGATCCGCTAAAAATACATGCCGTCCTTCTTTGTCCTTCTCTCCGATTTCTTCCCGGAGTATGTAGTTCCATTTTTCCATGATCCTGTCATGCCTCTTTCTTATCTGGGAATGTAAAGGGAAACAGAATGTTTCCAAACGTGTTAAAAGAATTTAAGACAGAAAAACGCCTCCCAGTTGTAGTGGGAAGCGTTCTCTTTTGTATATAGAGATAGTATACACATTTCTCAAGAGCTGTCAAGCCGACTCTTTTCTCTTTTTGCCTCTTTTTTGCTGTTCCAGATTACACGGTAAACTGAATCATAATATCATTCAGCTGTACAATCACCTGATTCAATTCCTGTACTGCGGTATGTATACTGTCCATCTCCTGATTCTGCGCATCAATCTTGGTCAGAATATCCTGGCTGGATGCAGACAATTCTTCTGTCTCCGATGAGACATTGGAGAACTGATCCACTATCTTTGATTTATTACTATCCAACGTTTCCACCGCACTACCCAGAGCCTGGATGCCTTCTCCTACTTTTCCGATTTCTTCATTGATCTGACAGAATACATCCTGTGTAGTGTCCATTGCTTCCATACATTTCTCTGTTTCATCCTTCATGGAAAACATCTGACCGCTGACCGCACCGATTTCATCCTGAATTTCTGTGATAATCTCTGTAATATTGGCAGTTGCATCACTTGTAGCATGTGCCAGCTTTCCAATTTCCTCAGCGACGACTGCAAAGCCTCGTCCTGCTTCCCCTGCTCTTGCCGCCTCAATACTTGCATTCAGGGATAGTAAGGAGGTCTGTTCTGCAATATTATTAATGGTCTGGGAAATATCATCAATGGTTTTGGAGCGCTCTTCCAGCTTAGTAACTGTCTGATATGCTTCATCCTGCAGATTTCTCGTCTTGCCAAACTGGTCAGCCAGCACTTCCATGGACTTCATTCCTGTCACGCTGTGGCTCATGGTATTTGCAGCATTCGTATTCATGCTTTCCGCATTCTGTACGATTCGATCAATCTCATCCGCAAAATCATTTAAAGAAGTATTGGCAGCCTGAATGTGTTCTGCCTCATCCGAGACGGCACAGAGAATTTCATCAATGGTATTTTTTACTACACTATTATCAGCAATAAGGTGAGATACCGATTCATTGACGCTGTTATACTGTTCAAACAGCCGGGTGGCAGAATGATCCATCTGCTGGATAATATCACTGAGTATTTTCTGTAATTTCAGAACCGCATGGTTCATCTTACCCAATTCATCTTTATGTCTGCTCTCTTTCAGATTGATATCCTTAAGATTTAAGTTCTGTAAATGCTCAATCTGTTTCTGCATTTCAGAAATCGGTTTGGAAATCGTCCCGGTATAAATTACCACAATGACTGCAGCAACGACTGCGGAAGCCAAAGTGATTAGAAGTAAAATCCGTACCAAACTGTCAATCACTCGGTTATAAGAAGATACCGGGGTAACCAACACCTCTTTCCAACCGTTTGCTTCAACCAGTCCTACTTTGACATATTTGTTCTCTCCGTCATAGTCTTTGATGGCCGCCCCCGTGTTCATCGCTTTTTCATAAGCCCCATCCAGAATATCTGCGGTGGAATATTGTGCATCCTCACTTGCCATATATTCGCTGTTGGGATGCATAAGGACAATGCCCTCACCATTGACTAAAAAGCCGTAGCTTCCATCGGAAGAATCTACCATTTGATTCATCATCTCAAACAAGGTACTGAGCATCAAATCCATGTTGACCACGCCTTCCAGACCGGATGCCGTCTTAAAGGATTTGGATACGCTGATAATCATATTCCCAGTTACAGCATCAACATAAGGGTCTCCGAAATATTTCTCTCCCCCTGCTGCTTTGGCATCGGTATACCAGGGTCTGCCGGTGCAATCCCAGCCTGCATCAGGATACCATCCCGTTCCATCAATAAACTCCTTGTTTTCAAAGCCCACATTAATGTCGGAAGCATTAGGATTGTTTTTTGTAAACTGCTCCATTACCGCCCTTACTAAAGCATCGTCAATCGTCTTCTGTGCTTCCAAATAAGTACAGGCAGCATCCACATCATGGGTGCTTTCCTGCAGCCAGCTTTCAACCATTGCTGCATAATACTCCACCTGTGTCCCGTGAAGATCATCATTGGATTGTGTCAGTCTATTCTTGGTGGTAATTCCTGTTACCAACATGGACACCAAGAGACATCCCACACAAATCAAAGAAAAAAATACGGTTAGTCTTACTCTGATACTTTGCATCTCCTTAAAGCATTCCTTTCTGTTCAACTTGCCTTGATTTACAAAAAAAATCTATTTTTTAATTTTTTGTTCAGCAGATTTTACCATAAAGTTAAATTTTAATGTTTAAATTCTAGCATATTTCACATAAATTGTACATGCGAGTTTTTGTTGCGGATTATAAATATATTGCTAAAAAGAGAAATCATCCAATTTTCGAATGAATGTGTTATCTATTTTTCTTAACCGGTCACCAGCCGCATAATATCGTTATACATCACTACAACCATCAGCACCAGTAATGCTGCCATGCCGATAAAATGTACAAGTCCTTCTTTCTCCGGCGGAACCGGCTTACCACGAACCACTTCGATCAGCATAAAAAACAGCCGTCCTCCATCCAGTGCCGGCAGAGGTAACAAATTCAATATCCCTAAGTTGACGGACAGAAGAACCACAAGATTCATCATATTGAGCAGAACGGTCACAAATCCACTGGGTGCAGTAGCTTCATAGGTTTCTCCCACCGTCTGTGCGATTGCGATAGGTCCACCCAGATCCTTGATGGAAGCCTGACCGGTGACCAGCATCCCAAGACTTTTAAATGTCAGGTCTACCCAATACTTCACCTCATAGGCACTATATTGGAACAGTCGCAAGCCCTTCACAGCCTGCGCTCCCTGGGTGCTTACAATTCCGATGTAATAGCGGGCATCCGCCTCATCATAGATCGGGGTTACTGTAACCGTATTCCGGGTTCCATCCCGGTCATACTCCACCGTCAGTTCCTTGCCTCCATTGAGTCCTACATACATACTGAACTCAGAGAAAAGGTGGATTTTCTTTCCATCCACGCGGGAAATCACATCCCCCGCCTGCAAACCTGCCTGCTGTGCAGCACCGCCGTCCGTGACACTTCCCACCGTGGGCAGGGTCACCCCGCAGGCTGCCACGATAATCAGTGAAAACACATACGCAAGAATAAAGTTAAAAACCGGTCCTGCTACCACGGTTGCAATTCTCGCCCAGACATTCGCCGCTGGAAAAGAACCCTCCCGTGGACTCTCTCCCTCCTTTAAGTCCATGCCATCCTCACCATCAAAGACACAGGCTCCGCCTAAAGGCAGCAGCTTCAGACTGTATACCGTTTCTCCTTTTTTTACGTGAAAAAGGGTAGGTCCCATTCCTACGAAAAACTCTTTCACACGAATGCCATTTGCCTTCGCCAGTAAGAAATGTCCCAACTCGTGGGCTACCACCATAATGGTAAAAATAATCAAAAATAAAATTATTGTTATAATCACAAAAAATCTCCCTTTGTCAACATCTTTTATAAGGAAAGTCCTGCAATGTACTCGTAGGTCTCCTGTTCTGTCTCCAGAATCTGCTCTACTGTCGGATTCTCTGTCACTTTATGTTCTGCCATGCAGCTTCTGATGATTTCCGGAATATCCAGAAAACCAATCTTGCGATCCAGGAATTGGCAGCATTGAAAACCGTAGGCATGCTTCCCTGGGTTCTGGCAGCCTGCAGCGCCAGTTTCAGACCGGTGAAGGTTTCCATATCCGGTGCTTCAAAGGTCAGCTGACCCAGTTCAAAAAAGTCCACCCTTTTTCCTTCCATGAGTCTGCGATCCGGATAAAATAAAGCGTACTGTATCGGCAGCTTCATATCCGGTGTACCTAGCTGTGCCATAATCCCGCCATCCACATATTCTACCATGGAATGAATGATACTCTGGGGCTGGATTACCACCTGAATCTGGTCCAAGTCCACATCAAACAGCCACCTTGCCTCCATGACCTCCAACCCTTTATTACAAAGGGACGCAGAGTCAATCGTTACCTTTTTACCCATGGACCAGTTCGGGTGCTTTAAGGCATCCTCCACTGTCATAGCTTCCAGTTCTGCTCTCTTTTTGCCGCGGAAAGGCCCGCCGGAAGCAGTCAGCAGAATCTTGGAAATCCGTTTTTTCGGTTCGCCATTCATGGACTGGAAGATTGCACTGTGCTCGCTGTCCACCGGCAAAATAGAAACGCCGTGCTTTGCTGCCAAAGGCATAATAATATGTCCGGCAGTCACTAATGTCTCCTTATTGGCAAGCGCGATATCCTTGCCTGCTTCAATAGCCGCAATGGTAGGTCTGATACCTATCATTCCCACGATTCCGGTGACTAATACCTGACTGTCTGGGTGAGTTGCTACTGCTAACAGACCCTCCATGCCACAGGTAACCTCAATCCCACTGCAATCAGAGAGCCGTTGTTTCAGATCCGCTGCTGCCTCCTCCGTCTGCATGCATACCAATTGCGGCTGAAACTCCCGCACCTGTTTCTCCATCAATTCCACGTTGCGTCCCGCAGCCATCGCCACCACTTTCAAATCCTTATTATTTCGGACGATTTCCAATGTCTGTGTGCCAATGGATCCGGTAGAACCTAATATTGCAATTTTTTTCATCGCTACTCCTTCACCCTATTTCAAAATTAACACGGATAGAAAATAAATGATAGGTGCTGTGACTATGACGCTGTCAAAGCGATCCATAATCCCGCCATGTCCGGGAATACAATGCCCATAATCCTTGATATTGTGATTACGTTTAATAGCAGAGGCAGCCAGATCTCCCACCATGGAAATCAAAGCTCCTACACCACAGATCAAGGCAAAAACCCAGGTAATATTCTGATCCGGAATTTTCTTTTCTACCAGAAGTACTGCATAAAGTACACCTAAAAGAGTGGCTCCTACCACGCCGCCCACGGCTCCCTCAATGGATTTTTTCGGAGAGAGTTTGGGGCTCATCTTATGATTTCCTATGGTCTTTCCAAAAAGCATACCCACACAGTATGCACAGGTATCACATCCCCAGGATGCCAGGAAAATCAACCATACCAGGTACTCACCAGACTCCAGGGTACGGGTCAGATAGATAAAAGACAACATCACCGGTGCATAAAGAAAAGCAAAGTAAGCACTCATCACCTGATTGGATTGGAACTTCGGATAGGAAAATACATACACAAACAATGTGGCAATAAAGGCAAACACCACCACCATCACCAGAATAGTCTGGGAGGCACCTGCAAGCATGGCTGCATAGTAGGCGATTATCGCCAGAATTCCCACCATTTCCAGTCCATTTTTCCGGTACAGATAAACGGAGTGCTCCCCTTCCTGAGTGTTGACCTTGCAGGCTCTGGTCAGTTCCAGATAGCCCAGCAGGGAAATAAGAGCCAGAATTCCCGCCAGCGCCCAGCTGCCATAGGTAATCGTAATCAGCGCAACTAACACTAATGCAATTCCACTGAGTAATCTTGTCTTAAACATTACTTTTTTAATCCCCCATATCGTCTGTCTCTTTGATTATATGCCGCAATGGCCTTAATCAACTCTGCTTTATTAAAATCCGGCCATGCCACATCTGTGAAATAAAATTCTGTATAAGCCATCTGCCATAACAGGAAATTGGAAATCCGCTGCTCTCCACAGGTACGGATCAGCAGATCCGGTGCCGGTAATCCTGCGGTATCCAGTGCTCCGTCAATCGCTGCCTCATCTATAGAATCCGGTGTGCGTTTTCCTTCTGCCACTTCTGCAGCCAGTTTTTTGACTGCTCTGGTCAGTTCATCTCTTCCACCGTAATTGATTGCAATCTGGAAATGAAGCCCGGTATTTCCTGCTGTGGTTTCTTCCAGTTTGGCAATACTTTCCTGCAAGTCCTTATCCAGACGGGGTTTGTCCCCGATCACACGGACACACATATTATTTTTCATGGCACGTTTAATACTGGTCTTCATGTAATCCCGAAGCAGGTTCATCAATGCTGTTACTTCATCCTCGGGACGGTTCCAGTTCTCTGTGGAAAACGCATAAACCGTCAGATATTTTACTCCCAGATTCCATGCATATTCGCAACAGTCCTCTACTGCCCTGGCTCCCTGTACATGTCCGTATTTCCGTGGCATTCCCTTTGCCTTCGCCCATCTGCCATTACCATCCAGTATGATAGCCACATGATTCGGCGCTTGTAATTCCATAGGTTCATTCTCTCCTTGCTCTTCTATTGAAAACCACAAAGGAGAGACACCAGAGCTATGTCCGTCTGTCCCTCCCCGTTTTCTTTTTGTTGTATCAGGCAGACCGTATGATACTTACACGGTCAGAATTTCTTTGGATTTCTCCTCAACAACTTTGTCAATATCCTTGATATATTTGTCAGTCAGTTTCTGTAACTCATCTGTCATATCCTTGATTTCGTCCTCAGAAACTTCTTCTTTCGCTAACTTCTTGAAGGCATCATTTCCGTCACGGCGTACATTTCGGATCGCAACCTTTCCTTCTTCGCCCTTCTTCTTAACATCCTTAACCAGTTCTTTTCTGCGTTCCTCGTTAAGCTCCGGGAAAATCAGACGGATTACATTTCCATCATTGGTAGGATTGATGCCGATATCAGACATCTGAATTGCTTTCTCAATCTCTTTTAACAGACTCTTCTCCCAGGGTGCAATCTGAATCATGCGGGGTTCGGGAACGGTTACGTTACCTACCTGCTGAATAGGGGTAGGTGTTCCGTAATAATCCACTTTCAGTTTATCCAAAACATGGGGGTTCGCACGTCCGGCACGAACTGTTGCCAGATCTGCTACCAGGAACTCATATGCTTTTTTCATCTTTTCGTCGTAGTGTGCTACTCTCTGATCCATCATCCAATCTCCTTATTATACAGTAACTTTTGTTCCTTTAAAGCTGCCTTTTACCGTGTTTACGATGCTGTTTTCTTCATTCAGACCAAATACCCACATAGGCATCTTATTATCTCTTGCCAGAATGGAGGCTGTCATATCCACAACCTGCAGGTTCTTTGCAATCACTTCGTCAATGGAAACCTCTTCGTATTTCTTCGCTGCGGGATTGGTCTTCGGATCACTATCATAAACTCCATCCACTGCTTTCGCTAAGAGAATCACATCCGCCTCCACTTCAATGGCACGAAGTACAACACCGGTATCCGTAGAGAAATAAGGGTGACCGGTTCCTCCTGCAAAGAATACCACCTGACCTTTTGCAAAGTATTTATTCGCACGATCCTTGGAAAACAGTTTCGTAAAGGAACCACATTCAAAAGGTGTCAAAATATTGGTCATCATTCCTACGCTGCGGAAGATTTCAGAAACATAAATACAATTCATAATTGTCGCAAGCATGCCAATCTGGTCTGCTTTGGTACGGTCAATATTCTCGCTGGTCCGGCCTCTCCAAAAGTTTCCACCGCCGATTACAATACCGACCTCAATGCCGTCATCTACCAGCTGCTTTACCTGCTCTGCCACCTTGCGGACAGTCTGTTCATCAAATCCGGTCTTCTTCTCTCCTGCAAGAGCCTCACCGCTTAATTTCAATAGAATTCTCTTCATTTTCACTATTTCCCTTTCTTTAAGTCATCAAAGAAGGAGGTAGGATTTACCTCTGCATAACACTGGGAACACATACCTTCGATTACCGCACCGTTATTGATCTGAACGGATTTGGATTTGATATTACCCATCACAATGGCAGATGCATCCAGAATAACCGGACCATGCACATCGATATCGCCCTTCACCGCACCTGCGATTACTGCGCTCATCGCTGTGATATTTCCGATAATGACGGAAGACTGTCCGATTTTTACAGAACCTTCCGATACAATTTCTCCGTTAATACGGGCATTATCCGCATACACCTCTGATGCTCTGGAATTTCCCTGAATGCTGCCGGTCACATTTAATTTACCGGATACTACGATATTTCCGGTGATGCTTCCCATTAAATCCATAGAACCAATGGATGTAATATCGCCAGTGATTGACATTCCCTGTGTGATTGTTGCTGTTTCATCTGCTGTTTTTAAAGCGTCCATTCTCTTTGCAAACCCCTCACTTCTTTTTTCTGACGGTTTCTCAGGGACTTTTTCCGGCTCATTCTCTGCTGTCACTCTATCAAGCATCGCACTCAGATCCGGCAGTTCTGTCTCCTGTTCTCCGGCATCAACAGCCGTTTCTTCGCTTCCTGGCATTGCAGTCTCTGCGTCCATGTCCTTTTCGGCTCCGTCCTGCATCTCTTCCTGCGTGTTTTCTGCATCCTCCGGCAACATCTCGTTCACTGCCTGAGACAGATCCTCTTTTAAATCTGAAAAGAAACCCATTGTATTATGTCCTCCATTTCTCTATGGTAGCACCAATCTTAATTGATTCTGTGCTGCACCGGTGCTGTGTCCCCGGTAATCGGTAAAATCTGGGTATGTTCCATTGCCTGAAGCTGTTCAATAATCTCCGGCAAGGCTTCTACGGTAGTCTCCTTAGCTGCACTGTCATGAAAGAGAACCACATAGTTCTTATGTGCGCCATTGATACCGTTCATTACATTATTGATAATCGTCTGCGTGGATAACGGTGTACCGGAAGCATCCCCCGAGGAAACATTCCAATCGAAATAGGTGATTCCCCTTTCCTCAAGGCACTGTATCAGATCCGACATCGGGATTTTACATACTTTATTGGAACTGCCTCCCGGAAAACGATAAAAGCTGCTCTCCAATCCGGTAATAGAAAACAGATAATCCTGTAAGGATGTCAAATCCTCTTCAAAGGCTTCCTGCGAAGCATAGACCTGTGCATATTGGTGGCTATAGGAATGCATTCCCAGTGTGTGCCCCTCTTCCACGATCCGTTGGTACGCTTTCACTGAATTCTCGTCTGTCTTGCCGATTACGAAGAAGGTTGCCTTTACATTATGCTCTTTCAATATATCCAAAATACGGTTGGTCTGTGAACTTGGTCCATCATCAAAAGTCAGATAAACCGATATCACATCATCATTTTTTCCATCCTGCTGGAATTGCTCCTGGGAATCTTCTACCGATGATGCCTCTGCATTTTCTTTTTCCTCTGCCGAGCCTGGATCTTTCACCGCTTCCGAAGCGGCATCTGTCTCTATTCTATCCTGTACCTGTCCGGTCTCGTATGCTTTCAGTCTGTCTGACAGTTCTTCTACCTGATGTTTCAGGGTAATCACCCGCACTCCCAGAAAAACCGCACAGAAAACCGGAATAACAATCATGCACAGAATCGAACCCAGAATCAGCTTTTTCAGACGGTTCACTCGTCTGCGCCGTCTGTCTCTTTCTGTTTTTTCCTGGTTCGATGACACAAAAATTACCCCTTATCATAATTTCCGTATTATTGTATCATAGATTTTCTACATGTTAAAGCAATAATTTTTGAAAGGCTTCCATTTCTTTGCAAAAATCCTCATACTGTTCCTGTAAATGTTCTCTCTTTCCATTTCGCAATGCGTCCAGAACCACCACAATTTTCTCATTCAAAGGTACAATTCCCAAATTAGCGGTTACACCTTTAAGCGCATGTGCCGGGGCAATTGCCTTCTCGTATTCTCCCGCCTCCATACATTCCTTGAGACGATTGTAGGTATTTTCCTGAAGGAAATCATGAATACATTCCAAATACAATTCTTTGTCTCCCAATACTCTGGTCAGCGCTCCCTCCAGATCTACGCCATACTGCTCCAATTTTTCCCAAATATCCATTTTCTTACTTCCTTTCCACTCATTTAGGATCTTTCTATGACAAAAAACCCCTTATTTATTCACATCCGGCCTTTTCCAGATATTCATAAAACGCTTTGGCCGGCATGGGTCTGGCATAATAAAATCCCTGGGCATACCGACATTTGATGGCACGAAGTAACGCAATCTGCTCTTCTGTCTCAACGCCCTCTGCCACAACCTCTAATCCCATCCACTGGGCAAGTTCCACTACGAAGCGGATTACTTCATTCTTATCACGGTCTCCGCTCTGTCGATCCTCTTCCGACTGTAAAAAGCGCATGTCCATCTTCAAAACATCAATGGACAGTTCCGTCAGCATATTTAAAGACGAATATCCGGTCCCGAAATCATCCATCTCTACTACAAATCCAAGCTTCTTCAACTGTGAAACCGTTTCAACCAGATGATGCGGATCCTCAATGTAGGCACTTTCCGTAATCTCCAAATGAAGGAATTCCGGCTGCAGCCCGTACTCTTCCACCATTTCCGATAATACCTTCGGTAAATCCAGCTTGTAGAAATCTCTCCTGGATACATTCACAGAAACCGGCAGCATAGGTATTTTCTGTCGTTTGAGTACTGATCCGCTGCCAGTTTCGCACGATCACACATCGTCGTTACCGCCAGGGAACTGTCTGTAGCATGGTAAATACCATATTTCAGGCGGAGCTTCATTCCCTGTGTGGCGTATCTGTCCAAATATCTTCTGATATCATTGACCAGGGGCTTCAATTCTCCATGATGGGGATATAGAAGCATGAAACGATCTGCATTGAACCGGGCACAAATGCCTTCCTCATTTGAAACGACACTGTTCAGCTTTTCGGCAATATATTGAAGAAGCCGATCTCCTTCTTTCATACCGTACACATCATTAAACAGTTTAAACCGCTCCATATCCACAGAAATAAGATCATAATAATCTGTGGGTTTGGCACCGATCATCTCTTTCGCCCGCTGATAAAAATACTCCTCATTGTAGCTGTCCGTCAAGACATCCCAGCTGACCGCATTCATCATCCGCCGAGTCTCACAGGTCGCAATCTGATTATGTATACGTTGTTTCACAATAGCCGGAACATAGGGGCGCGTGACAAAATCGACCGCTCCCAGAGACAAAGATTCCAATTCCGTCTCTGTCTCATTGATAGAGGTCATCACAATATCCAGGAGAACCAGGGAAATACTTTTTTGGTAGCGATTTAACAGTTCAATTCCTTCTTTCCATTCATGGCGCTGAGAAGTTCATATTCATCCTGTAGCAAATCCTTGAGTATCGCGTGGTTCATTTCCAGATCATCAATGACCAAAATTTTCCTTTTATTGTTCATGCTTTTCCCTGTATTTCCCCTAAATAAATTCAGATATTTTCTTATATTATAAGTGCATTTACTCTATTTTACAATAATTTTTCATTGTTTTTCCGTTATTTCCTGTTCACTTACAAAAATCGTGCACATTTTCATAAATTTTTAAATAGTGGAACGTTCTGTTACATGATATAATGGGTTGAATCTTAGTAAACGAGGTATCTACAATGAAGAAGCCTTCCCGAAAAACAATATTAACCTGTAGCCTTTTACTTCTTGCAGCGCTGCTGCTGGATTTATTTTTTGCATATCCGCAATTGCGATTTTCCTATCATGCAGAAGGCGAATCCGTTGATTTATTTTCCCCCTACTATTCTTATTGCCTGAATACAGATTTCGATGAAACTAATCAAATCTTCACACAAACCGACGAGGATCCCCAGTTTTATCTCACGGGAATGGAGCAGACTCTGGGTGGTATCACCATCTGTTTGTCAGAAGCCTTGGAACGCGATATGCGCGTGGAGGTTTTCTATCAGACCATCGACATGCCCGGTCTGTCAGCACGAAAGGCCGTTTCTACTACGCTCTACGCCGGTGAAATTTCCTGCAATGTGAAATTACCCCTTCGTACCTATCAGGCATTACGCCTAGATCTGGACGGTTCCTACCGGCTTGACTCCATCACCGGCTGCACCGGAACCATGCAAAAAACACCGTTGGTTGACGGTGCTTTCCTTCTGGTATTATTAAAATGGCTGCCTCTTTCCATCGTGGCTGTCCTTCTGATTTTTCTGGCTCACCGTGACCGTTATCGGAAAACCGGAACCATTGTGAAATCGTTATTTGTTTTACCGGAAAATGATACCCGCAATCACGGCTATGATTTTCTCCGGGTGCTGGCTGCCCTGATGGTAATCAGCATGCACGCCTGCCGCAATGCTCTGGCTGAGATGGTAATGGAGGGAGCAGGCTACCACTTTGTCAATATCCTGTTTCTGGCAGCCCTGTCCTGTAACACCCTTTACATCATGTTAAGCGGTGCTCTGCTGTTACAGGATCGTCAGGAAACCGTGTTACATTTTTATGCCCGGCGTTTCGGTAAAGTAGTGATTCCACTTCTTTGCTACTATGTACTGTTTCTGGATTTCAATCACATTTTTGACGAATCTCTGGGAAACGGCATTCTGGTATCCTTACAGATGATTTTGTCCGGTGCTCCCAGTTTTGCTCCCCAGTTCTGGCTGGTGTACACCCTGATTGCCCTGTATCTGTTTACTCCTTTCCTGCGGAAAATGTTAAAAATCCTCAACACACAGATGCTCCAGACTTTGGTTTTACTCATTCTGATTTTAAACCTGCTGACCTCCTATCTGCCTCTTTTAGGAATCAGTTTCGGCGTGACTTCCTCTCTGGCATCCTGGCTGGGGGCTTATATTCTCGGCTACTTTATGACGACAAAAGAAGCAGCCAGAAACAACCGGTTGTATCTGCACATCGGTGTGTTCTGCCTGCTTCTCTCCATCCTGATGGCTTATACCATCCCGGAAAATATTGCTTATATTTCCAACTGTGTACCCACCACACTGTTTATCTGCTGCGCTCTGTTTGCCCTGGTTCGCAGCTGCGAAGGCTTTTTTGCAAAGCCGCATCGCATCCTGGGATTTTTCTCACGCTATAGCTATTCCATCATTCTGGTGCATTGGTATATTCTGTTTGTAGTCGTGGAATCCCATCTGGGTATCACACCCACCAGAGGACGGATTTTCGGTGGCACTCTGGCCACAATCGTCCTTACCTTCTTTCTGTCTGCTGCCTACGGCTTTGTCTTCGAGAATCTGGTGATTCTGCCCTTACAGTATGTATGGAACCGGTTCTGTGGCTGGATCGCAAGGGCTTCCAAACAAGCTTAATGTTTCTTTTCCTTTCGTTCCCCAGCCAGAGGAAGAAAATCACATTGAGACAAATTCTTTTTATATTCACGTAAACTTTTTCATTTAAATTTTTCCAGGAGCCCATACAGAAAGATCGTAACCGCCAGCAGATCAGCACTGCCGCCCGGGCTGATATTCTCCCGGATAAAGCAGGCATCCAGTTCTTTTAATTTCTGTTCTGCATCCTTCTGGTAAGCGCCACCTTCCTTCAGGAAAGTCTGAAAGATATGCTGCACGTTTTCCAAGGTATGCACATTTCTCCGGGATAAAATATTACTGTCCTCCACATGACTCATCAAGGTACACAGGGTCTGGAGCTTTACGGCATTCCAGTCTCTTCCCTCTTTTACCCCTGCTGCCATCACAGGAAATGCCAGCTTGCAAACAGAAGGAAAGCCAGCCACTGCCTCTCCACGGATTCCTCTCGCTCCATAGCGTAACAGCACCTGTTCTCCGTGGGTTTGCTCCTCTGTCTCTTTCCATTCTTTTCGGTAAAGTTCCTCCAGTTCCTGCTGCAATGGTACACTCACCATTTTCTGTTCCATGGCAAACAAACCAGCCTCCGTCACCCGAGTACGCTGGTCTGCCAGAAGAATGGCTGCCCCGCTGCATAAAATACCCAGGGAGAAAATCAGCCCTTTGTGGGTGTTGACTCCCTGGGTCACAGTAAACATGGCTTTTTCCGCCTGCTTTCCGATTTCTCTGATTCCTTCAAAAGCTTTTTCCGGGGTTTCCCCATGCTTCCAGGCATAGGCTGCCATCCGGCAAAAGTAAGGCTCCAGTGCCTCTGCGCTTCTTTCAAAGGTATGGAAATTCATATCCCGATGGGCACCATTGGAATAGGAATCCACTAACCCCGGTTTCGGAGTGGTAATCAACTCCTCCATCAGTGCCCATCTCGCTATTTTCCCCAGTTCCCGTGGAATCCTTCTTTCCTCATCCATAGCTTTTCTATGCCTTCTTATTCCGTAAAAGTAAAGGGCTTCACCTGTCGTACCACATCCATAATCGTTCCGTCACGACTTTCAATAATGCCTACCACACGCTCTCCGAACTGTACTTTTTCCGGCACACCGGTAATACAGTAGGCAATGTCCCTTAGTTCCTCGATCGTCTTAAAAGGCAAGTCTACATCCTTCATACAGTCAATCAGGTCCTGCCGTCTGGGATTGATGGCAATACCATAATCTGTCACCACCACATCAATGGACTCGCCCGGTGTCGTCACGGTCGTGACTTCCGTACAGACTGCCGGGATTCTTCCCTGTACCAGCGGTGTAATGACAATGGAGCATTTGGCACCTGCTGCCGTGTCCGGATGTCCTCCCTGGGCTCCGGTGATGACGCCGTCAGAACCTACCACTACATTACAATTGAAATTCACATCTACTTCCAGGGTTGCCAGAATCACAAAATCCAACTTATTTACTACCGCGCCTTTGTTGAAAGGGTCTGCATATTCTCCCGCAGAAATCCGGAAGTGCTTTAAATCTTTCACAGACTCCACTGCTGCCAGATCAAAATCCTGGGTATCTAACAGGCAATCTACCTGATTATTGATTAACAAATCACACATGGGCTTTGTCAGTCCACCTACGCCAAACCGCATGCGGATATTTCGTTCTTTCATGATTTTAGCCAGAGATATGGTGGAAGCAATGGAGGCTCCTCCCACTCCTGTCTGATAGGAAAATCCATCCTTAAAGTACGGGGTATTTACCACAAACCGGGTGCAGTAGTCTGCCATCATCAGTTTTCGCATATCCGTGGTGGGTTTCGCAGCTCCCGTAGCAATTTTATCCGGATCACCGATGGCATCCACCTTCACCACATAATCCACCTTGGTCATGCTGATGTGGGCAGGAAAGTTGGGAAAGGATACCAGCGTATCGGTAATCGCCACCACCTTGTCCGCGTAATCTCCATCCACCATAGCATAGGAAAGCACTCCGCAGTCACTTTTTCCACCGATGCCACGGCAATTTCCGTAATCGTCACAGGTGGGGGTTCCGATAAAGGCAATATCAATCCGCGTCTCTCCGGATTCAATGGCTCGCACACGCCCTCCGTGGGAACGCATGATTGCAAGACCTTTTAATTTCCCGTTGGAAATGGCCTCCCCGATTTTCCCCCGGACACCGGAGGACTGGATATTGGTAATGGTTCCATCCTCGATATAAGGCACAATCGGATCATGGGCTTTTCCCAGAGAACTGGCACAGATCGTAATGCCTTTAATACCCATCCGGTGAACCTCTTCCATGACCATATTCACAATATAGTCTCCTTCCCGGAAATGATGATGAAACCCCAAAGTCATTCCATCCCGGATTCCACATTTCACCAGAGCATCGTGAATGGAATCCACCAGCTTGCTCCCGTGATTGTTAATGACACATTTGGTCATAGGACCGTCTTTTTTATATACATAGCCATCCCGGTAACCGTTTCCCTGAAAAACTTCTTTTCCGGTTCGTTCCAGAATTTCCTCCGGAATGTCTCTTCCCACTGCATTTATCATACTGCATTACTCCTTTGGTAGACCCCCGATGCCTTGGCAAGCGCAATCGTCCGTTTCGCTCCATCATAAAAGGCAATGTCAATCATCTTGCCATCCACAGTGAAAACACCGATTCCCTGGGCAGTCTTCTCATCAATCTCCTTTACCACCTTTTCTGCAAAAAGGATATCCTTCTGGGAAGGGGTAAAAATCTCATGAACAACAGGAATCTGCCGGGGATTGATGACGGATTTTCCATCAAAGCCCATCAGATGAATGGTTTCCACATCCTGACGAAAGCCTTCCATATCATCCAGATTGGTATAAACGGTATCAAAGCATTGCACACCGGCTGCCCTGGCTGCAATAAGCATGTTTTGTCTGGCCCCCATAAGTTCGATACCGGTTCCTGTAATGTGGGTCTGTAAATCCTTGGTATAATCTCCACCGGAGAGGGCGATTCCGAAAAGGCGCTCCGAAGCCTCGCAGATATCCAATGCCTTCATCACACCACGAGCTGATTCAAGGGCAGCCATCAGCAAAGTGGAACCTTCTTCCCGTCCAAACTCTTTCTCTGCTGCCAGTATTGCCTCCTCCACCATTTTCACATCCTGGGCACTTTCTGTCTTTGGAATCCGGATGGCATCACATCCTCCTGCTACGCACACCCGCACATCCTCTCTCCAGTAAGGAGTGTCTAATGCATTGATGCGTACAACACGTTCCACACCTCGACAATCAATTTCCTGCAACGCATGATATAGTGAAAAACGTGCCACATCTTTCTGATTCTGGGCAACTGCATCCTCCAGATCCAGCATGATAGAATCCGGTTTGTAAATATAGGGATCTTTGATCAATCCCGGTTTCTGCACATTGAGAAACATCATGGTTCTTCTTAATCGTTTTTTATTGGGATTCATGACCGGATAGCACCTCCCCAGGGTAATTGCTCCGTCTGATTCAAAGAACGGTAAACGGCCCCCTCTACCCTTGCTTTTAAGGTGCAGTCCAGTGCTCCCTTATCCACTACGGTAATCTTGATATTATCAATGCCCAAATGCTGCAAAGTATCTAAAATTACCTTTCGAATCTGGTTGCCAAACTGGTTGATCACCACACTGTCAATGGTTAAATCGATTTTGCCATCTCCCGGCTCTACAGTCACCTGAGCATCGCTGGATTCCAATGTTCCCGCGATAGCAGGTCTGGTAATGTTCATGGTTTCTATGTCCTTTCCTTTATTGATCTAATTGTTGTATCAGTTCCATCAGATATTCCACCGGTCTGGTCTTTTCAAAATCCTCTCTGTATGCTGCCACAAAGTCCCAGTCCAGTGCCGTATCTCCGAAGGAAAAAATATTGATATCTTTCGCGCAGGCATGTTCTTCTATACGGAAACTACTGGAAAACGCCACACCGTACTGCTGTCCTACCAGTGCCAGTGCCGTATCAATGGAATTTAAAGCCATCGTTTCCGGATGCATCCGGTTTTCTCTTAAAATTTCCTTAGCCAGCTGTCCCAGTCTCATATTCTCCTTCAGCAGAATAAAACACTCATTCTCCAGCTTTTTTAAATCAATCCAGGGATACCTTCTGTCCGGCTTTTCCTGCGCTAAAATACTGAATGCATTATTTTTAGAGGTACACAGTACGATCTCCTCCTTGGAAAGCACTTCATAGCGGAATCCGCCATAGCTTTCCGGTATTTTCTTCACTGTCGTAAAAAAAGCAATGTCAATGGTGCCATCGTGAAGATATCTCTCCAGAGTAGACACATCCTCTTCAAAAATATTTAACTCAAAATTAGGAAAATTCCTGTGAAAATCCGGCAGCACTTTGGGAAGAAGGGTTCTTCCTCTTCCCGGTGTAATCCCTACCCGGATTGCTCCCGCCTGGGATTTTTTTACCCGGCTGATTTCCTGTTCGAACTTTTCCTTGCGGTTCAGGATTTCTTTCGCCATATCCAGATAAAGCTCACCGGCATAGGTCGGAATATATTGCCGTTTCTTCCGTTCAAACAGACTGATTCCCAGCTCATCCTCCAGCTTTTGGAGAAAACGGCTCAGCACCGGCTGGGAAATAAACAACCGTTCCGCTGCTTTTGATATGTTTCGTTCCTGTGCAATGGTGATGACATATTCCAGTTCCTTAAAATCCATCTCACCCTGTACCTCTCTCTTTTTTGATGAAGTCTTGGTTTATAATTGCGGAACAATGTTGCGGACCACTGCCCGCAGCACATCCTTTTCATTCTGGATCTGCATGGAATTCACGGCAATGACCGCATTCTGTCTGGGCATCACGATACAGTACTGTCCGTATTTTCCATCCACACGGTACATGCCATCGGGCATCGTCCAGAAAAGATAGGCATAAGCATGTCCGATCTCTTCGTCTCCTTCATTTGCCTGGATTTGCGTTGTGGCAGCCGTCTTCACCCATTCACGTGAAAGCAGTTGTCGGTCTTTGTAAGTACCTTCATGGAGGTAAAGCAGTCCCAGTTTTGCCAAATCCGATACTTTGGAAATCATACCGCCCGCCCCGAAGCAATGTCCTTGGGGGTCTAATTCAAACACCGGGATTTCCATTCCCAGAGGCTCGAAAAGTCTGGGAGTCAGATACTCACATAAGGAGCAGCCTGCCTTTCTTTCAATGAGAATTCCCAGTAAATAAGGTCCTGCATTATTGTACTGAAACACGCTCCCCGGTTCGTGGGTCACCGGAGCATGTAAAACATATTTGACCCAGTCTTTCTCTGTTTCCCGAAGCGTGGGGCGCTGTACCCCCATCAACATAGGACTTTCAAAGCCCATAGACATGGTAATCAAGTGCTTGAGTTTCATCTTCTGCAGATTTTCAGAGGGTTGTTCCGGTGCATCCTCTTTGAAATAATCCAGTACATAATCCTCCATAGAAAAAAGTCCCTCCTGTACTGCAAACCCTACTGCAGTACTGGTAAAGCTTTTCGTACCGGAATATTGATTCTGTTTTTCCTCCGGCTTCGGCTGGTAATGAACTAACAGTTCGTCATTCTGATACACTACCATTCCATTTACGGTAAGATCTTTTATTGCTTCTAAAAAGCCTGTCATGTCAATTTCTTTTTTCATAATCTGTCTCCTTTCCGGTTATGGTCATTTCTCTCTTTCCTTTCATTCTAGCTATATGCGCATCAAAATTCCAATGCGAAAAACGATTGGTTTGTATGTGGAATTTGCATAATGCAGCTTTTCTTTTTTGCTATAATAATTCCTATCAATACAACGGAAGTTTCAACACTATTTTATCACGAAAGAGGACGAAAGACACCATGGCTGCACCCTCTTTCTGCAGATTGCTGAGGCTTTAGACATCACCTCCCGGTATTTGGGGGAGGAACCGGTAAGCCAGGTTACGGATCTTTATAACAGACAGTTGGCAGCTATCCTGCCGGAACATGGAATTTCCTGCAGGATTGTCCCACGGTTTAAAATGAAAGGTATGTCATCTGCTATTATGTTACAGGGAATTGAAATCACTTTAGAAGATATGTTACAGTGTCGGGAGCATCGTTTCCAAATCCAACAGGAGCTTCTGCAAAACCATCCCTGCTCTCTCATCTCCTTTTCTCTTAATATTCCGGGACCGGTCAAGACCAATCCCGCACTCCGGCGGCTTTTTACTGAAGGAACCCATGCGATAACGGATTCTCTTGCCCGGAATCATCTGGAGATAAAAGAACAGCGGATTTTTCAAGCAGTCACCGGAGACGAAATGTTTCTATCGGTAGAGGGATCGGCTGCTACTTTAAAAACCCTTATGATGCAAATTGAAGAAAACCATCCGTTGGGACGCCTTTTTGATATGGATGTTTTGGATGCAAACGGCAGAAAGCTCTCCCGTCCCTCCTATCGGAAATGTCTGCTCTGTGACAGGCAGGCGCAGGAATGTGCCCGTTCCAGAAGACACGCTGTGTCAAAATTGCAGGAAAAAATACAGGAATTGTTGATAAACTTTGGATATGAATGTTAAGGAAGTATCTGGAAATATTATCCGGTTCATGCTAATATTTCTTTGTAAATTCCATTTTGATCGGAGCGATACTTATGCAGATAAACTGGAGTATTTATCAAAACGATATTAATGCACTGAAACAATTGTGGGAAGCTGCCCATCTGGATTCCCTGACGAAACTTTATAATCGATACGGAATGGAAACCTGGATTACAAAGCAGTTGGAGGAAAAATCGGACAATGACCAGGCTGCCATGCTGATATTGGATGTGGATAATTTTAAGTATGTGAATGACACCTTCGGACACATGCTGGGAGATGCCCTGCTAATTGATATTGCCGATATTATCCGTGGTCTTTTTTCCGAAGACTTTTTCTGTGGTCGCATCGGAGGAGATGAATACCAGATTTTCGCTTTGAATATTTCACGGGAAGAGATCTGTAATAAAGCAGATATGCTGTGCCGACAGATTAAAGAAAAATACGAAAAACAGCATCAGAATTATAATATTTCCATCAGCATCGGTATTGCCCATTCCGATAGTATCCGGGAACAAAGCCACCGGCTTTGCTATGCGGATCTCTATAAGATGGCTGATCTGGCTTTATATCAGGCAAAGATAGAAGGTAAGAACAGATACAGTCTCTATGGAGAACGCCCTTCCAAATCCAACACCCACACCCACGCTGATCGCCATCGCGTCCAGAATCAGATTGTCCAGCTGGGAGAAAGCGGCTTTTCCATGACGAAGGTTTTGTTGGATTCTGTTATCGATGAGCTGGCACAAAAGGAAAGTCCGCAGATTACCATAGAGAAAATTTCCAAATTGATTGTAGATACGTTTGATGTGACAAGAGCCTATGCGAGCTGCTACATGCCGGACGAACAGCATATCGGCAAATCTTTTTTCTATGCACAAAATGATGACTACAATATCAAGCCTAATTTAGCCATGTCTGCACGGGACTATGAAAAGAAATGCTTTAACAGTGACGGCATCTTTTTCTGCACGGATATTGAAGAATCTGTGGAGCCGGTAAAATCCGAATTAAAACGGATGCAGGTACAGACTCTGCTGCAAATGTTGATCTACAAGGATGGAAAAATTATCGGAACCCTTGGTATCAATAACTGTGGCTATAAACGTTTATGGCTGCAAAGTGAAATTGAAGTCATGCACACCATCAGTAAATTGATGACGGAAACCATCTATGCGCTGCAGCAGGAATCTGTGGCAGATGCGAATTATCATTAATCTGCTATGCATACTCAATGGCATTGTAATTATTCTGCGTACTGATATGAACCTGTTCCATGCCTTTCGCTACCTTGTTGCTTTGTGCATGGATATTTTCAACTGTCTTATCCATCCCCGCTTTCGTCAATCCTGCACTATGCTCCATAACCGTTACCGCATTATCTGTATTGTGTACTGCTTCCGTGACGATTCCGGCAATATCCTCCACTGCTGTCTTTGTCTGCTCTGCCAGACGCTGAATTTCCTTGGATTCTTCCCTCAGTCTCCAAATGATTTCCTTGCATTCCTTCGTACTGACATGAATCTGTTCCATACTGGCTGTGGCATCGTTCATTTTATTCTGGTTTTCCTCTGACCATGCGTTGATCTGTCTTGCCAGTTCAGCCACTTGTCCATTGATATTTCCCAATTCTTCCACAATCTTTCCATTGGATTCCATGGAGTTTTCCGTAATTTCAGATAATTGTTCCACCATTTTCATCAGTTCCGCAGAAGTCTCCTGCGATTGCTTCTGCATCACTCTCATGTCGTGAATCATCTTTTCCTGTTCTTCCGCATTTAACAGATTGGACAACAGACCTGCTGTTCGTTCACATAACATGGTAAAGATCGCTGCAATCGCTATTAATACCATTGCCCTTGGCACGATGCCATATATCACCAATTTATACAGCGTAGGAAAATTTTTATCCGGAAAAATATTGCATGCAAAGCAGATATACTGTCCCAGGGATACGCCTGCTACAGACAAAACGGTTGTCAAGATATTGATTTTTCTGGAAAAATACAGACTGGCAATAGCAATTGCATAAATGTATAAAAGAACCACATGATATCCCAGTATCGAAGTCACGATTGTCGTAAAGAGTACTGCACAAACGACCAGAAGATATTTCACATATTCCCCTTGTCTTTTTCCTGCATTCACCACTAATGTGGGCACCCATAAAAGAACAGAGCCACCTATATAAGCCGCCATCATTGTTTTCATATCCACAACAAAAATACCGACCGCATTAAGCAACAATACCACGGAAAAAATCAGAAAAGTAATTCGCATTACCTTTGCAACGGCTTTCCTGCCGTTACTCTTCTTTCTGTGTTCTGCAATCTTTCGGTTAATCTTATCTGCCTCTTCTTTCTCCAGATACCACTTGATGAAATAGGACAGAATATCAAAAAACGCTGTGGAAAGCAAAATAGCTGCATATCCCGGTATGGGAAATTTGTCTCCGATAATGACCCTGGCTGCAATACACATTGCAATCTCCAGAACAAGCAGCTCTGCACCTCTCTGCCATAAGATCTGTCTGATTGTCATATCCTCCTTTATATAAATCGGTATGCAGGGTAACATACACAAAAGCGCCAATCCAAACGGCAGAAAAAATAAAGAAAGGAAATGTCGGCTTCTCCGGCAAAAATGCTTCCTATTACTGCAATCGCAAACGTACACTCTGCGACTACCGTTATATAATCAAAAATAAATTCCAGTACCGGATCGAATTCTTTCATATTCTTCCCCCTATGCTAGTTTGTTTCCATCAGATATCCTGTTATCTCTTTTGCATATTTTCTGGTAACCAGAATTTCTTCCGCATTTTCCATTCGTACATACAGATGGCCGTTTAACGCGGTATGAACCGATACAATATGATCTGCATTCAGGATCATTGTCTTGGATGCCCGTTGCATGCACTTTCTCGTCAGCTTCTCTTCAATCTGATACAGTTTGTTTTTTATCTCGTAATACGCGTCTGTTGTGTATGCAAAAAAACTGCCATCCATTGTCTCGAAATACAAAATATCTTCCATTCTTACAGGAATACACTCTTTCTGCGCTGTATATCCCAGGATTGCCTCCCCTTTCTTCTGCACGTACTCCTTGATTTCTGCAAATTCCTTTGTAAAATTTACATATTCGAGTACGACCCTTTCCTTCTCCGGATTATCTAACACTTTTTCTGTAATCTTCATATCTGCCCCTCTTCAACGGCTACAATACACGCTTTTTCCGCGATCCCGGTTATCTCCTCTTTCCTATCGAGAAATACCTCTACAATAAAAGGATCAAAATCCTGCCCGCTCCCTTGTTCAATCAAATCAAAGCACTTATCTAATGGCATGGCATCCCTATAGCATCTTTTAGCAGATACGGCATCAAATACATCTGCAACCGCCATAATCCTCGCACATAAGGGGATTGCTCCACGCGTCAGTCCATCCGGATATCCTTTTCCATTCCATTTTTCATGATGGAATCTGGCCACCTGATAAGCTATCTTCCCGTATTCGTCATCACCCAGGGACTGAAAGGTTGCTCTAATGATCTCTCCACCTTTCTCCGCATGTGTTTTCATTACCTCATACTCTTTGTCCGTGAGCTTTCCAGGCTTTTGGAGTATGGCATCCGGTATTGCAATTTTCCCTATATCATGCATAGGTGCAGCCATTACCAGATTCTTTATGTAGTCTTCTGTCAGTTCGTCCCGGTATAAGCCACGCTTCTTCAGTTCTTTAGCTAACATTTCAACATACATGGTTGTTCGTCGTATGTGTCCGCCTGTGCTGCCATCTTTATTTTCAACCAAGGTAGCAAAACCCATCACCATTTCCCTATTATGTGCCTGAAGCTTTAGAAACAATGGATTTTCCATATTCAGATAAGCACCAATAATCACAAAGGTTGGCACCAGGCAAGTTACCAGTGCCTGTGGATAAAACATCTGGCAGATCGTTACCACCATAGCTGCCGCGACACAGGTTGCTACGGTAATCAGTTTGTTATGTCCCATATTCTTTCTGCCGGTGACAAGCAGTACCACTATCCCCAGCATATACACCACAACCATTATGTAACATGCATATACCGATATTCCCATGGAATAATTGGTAATATCCCCCTGTTTATAGGTAAGCTGCGGGATAAACAGTATGACTATCCCAAGATTTACAACAAAGGGCAGAGATAGCATTCCCTTTACCCTTTTATCTTCCTCTCGTTATATCCAGAAGATACATAAAGATAAGAAAAAGAATCGCATCCAGACTGCACAAAAAGCATGCATGCAATACTGCCTATTCATCCAAAGCAGCTTATCTTCAGTCTGACAGAATAAGTTTATATTTGTTTCAACATATTTGACAATCTGTATCCATGTGACCATCACTAAGATGCATATTTGCCCCAGTCAAATGCATACTCTTATTATAATTTTCATTACGCATCATTGCCACCTTGCAAACTTGTCATACACTTCTTTTTTATGTTAAGTTTGTCTGCCTCTTCTTTTCCATACGTGATATGTTTTACACAAAACCCCCACTCATCCTGGGATGAATGGGGGTGAAGATGATAGACGGTATCAAACCAAGTGAAATTCTTTGTAGAGTTCCTGACGAACTCCAGGATTGGTGGAGGCCAGAGTAATGTCTTCAATGCGTCCTTCTTCCACTAATAAATACATTAATCGACCCATTAAATCTTCGCCGGCTTCCTTGCCAATAGCGATGCCCTCCTGCTTGCCGATGGTAATACCAGCCTCTTTACCAATGGTAATTCCTTCTTCAAGTCCATGCTCATATTCGGCTTTTCGCAGCTTCTTTTCTTCCTTTT
>OGJJ01000663.1_pt1 | contig 29804 bp, 12 predicted proteins | sample 1572081 | NCBI WGS metagenome assembly OGJJ01 (sample SAMEA2582122, study PRJEB24529) | metagenome | biome: Human gut stool | place: China | collected 2011
CAGCAGGATTTACTGGAAACACAACAGTAAACGGTGCTCCAGCAATTTCAGCACAGTTGGATGCTATCTCTACATCAAACACACTTGCAGCAGGTGTTGACGCAACTCCAGGAATGGACGATGCCAATGGAGCGACACTTACTGATAAAGCGACTACAATTCCTTCAGGTTACTCAGCTGACCCAGCCTCAGATCGTTTGACATTCGGTGTTTGGAACCTTAAATCTTACAACCAAGCTTATAACACAAATTACTATGTAACTTTGTCAGTTGATAAGACAACAAGCACAAACAATCCTGATGTTTATGTTCGTTTGGTAGACAAGAATACAGGAAGCGAAGTTGCAAATACAACATTGACTTCAGCTAACTCTGGTAAAGAAGTAAACCTTGGTAATCTTTCATCTAATACATACTACCCATATTTTGTATACAATGCTTCAACCGATGGTGGTTCTGCAAGTGTTGATGTGATTATCAAAAAGAATGAAGATGTTGCATTCGCTAATACTACAGAACAAGTATACGACTACTTGACACCTGCCAACCAAGGTGAGACTAAACCAAACGTACAAATCGGTGTACCATCAACTAAGATGAATCAAACAACTCACTATAAAGTAGTTGATACAACCTCATCAACTTATGATGCGTCACGCTCTTCAGCAGATACAACAACTCAAAGCTATAAACCAACTGGTAATGAAACAGAACTTGCTTCATATACACAGACAGGTATCCAAGGTCAAAACTATACAGCTTCAAACCCACGTTCATTTGAAGGTTATGTTTTGTACCAACAAGCTGATTCATCAACTACATCTGGTGAACTTGGGAACTCTGTAGGTACTAAGTACGCTGAGTTAAAGGGAACTCGTGCTCATTATTACGTTAAACGTATTCGTGAAGTAGTAGCTAACGATGGTTCAACAGTAACTAAGATCTATGTATTGGATCCATCAGCTGTATCTACATTCAATGAGTCAACTATGGCTAACAATACAGATACTAATGGTTACACCCTTGTTTACACTACTCCAGTGATTAAAGCAGGTGAGAAGTATATTCCTTCTGCAACAAATATGGAAACAGATAAAGTACTTGTAAATAGTAAGAATGGTGATTACCAATTGTCTGTTTCTCCATGGCATAATCCTGATAAGCCAGATGAAGGTCTTGTTTACATTACAGGTTGGTATGCAAAAGGTCATTATAACGAAGCAGATTACATGTTTACGGATGAACCGAAAGGAACTGCAAACTCAGCAACTGGTGGTAATACACAAAACGTTATCGGTGGTCGTACGAAGTATGCCTTGTTAGCTGATGGTAAGACAATTAAGACTGATTCATCAGGTAATCCAGTGAAGACAACAGGTGGATTTGGTAACCAATTCTCAATTCCAGCTGCTAATGAAAAACCATCTGGTGATACAGTACACTACTACAAGAAGACAGACGAAAAAGGGAATGTTTACGTTCACTATAAAGATACTGAAGGAACAACTATTAAAGCTTCAGTAACAGATGAAAATCAACAACCTATCAATAAACACTATGATACAGTAGAAGATAATCGTCCAGCTACAATTGAGTACAATGGTAAAACTTACGAGTTGGTACCAGCAGGTACATATACTGTTGGTGAAGTTGACTCAGATGGTCACCTAAAATCTTCAGATGATATTACAGGTTCAGTTGCTAAACAAGATAAAAATGTAACCTATATCTATAAAGTGAAAGAAACACCAAAAGAAGGTGAAGTTGTTATCACTTATGTAGATACGAAAGGTAACGAAATCCAAAAATCTCGTCAAGATACACCTAAATCACCATATGACACACCATATGATACAACTGAAAAAGGTGAAAAACCAAATATCATCAAGACAACTGATGGTAAGACATATAAAATTGTTCCTAAAGGTGATTACCCAGTAGGAGGTGTTGATGAAAACGGTCATTTGAAATCTTCAGATCCTATTACTGGTAAAGTTGACAAACCAAAATCAACCATTACTTACGTTTATGAGGAAGTTGGAAGTGTCTTCGTTCATTATAAAGATGTTAATGGAAATACGATCATGGGATCTGTTATCGATGAACAAGATCAACCACTTGAGAAGGATTATGATACTGTAGTAGATAATCGTCCTAAAGAAATTAAATTTGAAGGTAAAACTTACGAACTTGTAGAAGCTGGTAATTACCCAGTAGGTCAAGTTGACAGCCAAGGTCACTGGACAGGTGATGATGATACGACTGGTAAAGTGGCTTCAGGTGAGAAGAATGTTACTTATATCTATAAGTTGAAAGTGGAATCACAATCAGATTCAGGTTCAAATTCAGCATCTGATACAACATCAGCTTCACAATCAGAATCAGAAGTTGTATCTAACTCACGGTCTGTATCAGAACAAGCTTCTACATCACTGTCTGAATCAGCTTCTACATCATTGAGCCAATCAGCTGTTGAATCAGCAAGTGTGTCTGCGAGTCAATCATCGTCATTGAGTACGTCAGCGCAAGAATCAGCTTCTGTATCAGCAAGCCAATCAGCGTCATTGAGCACATCAGCTTCTGAATCAGCATCAGTATCAGCAAGCCAATCAGCATCATTGAGCACATCGGCTTCAACATCACTTTCTACATCAGTATCAGCATCAGCATCTAACTCTTCATCAAATTCTGAAAGTGAAACACCTAAACAAGGTGAAGTAATCATCACTTATGTAGATACAAAAGGTAAAGTGATTAAAGATCCTCGTCAAGACACACCAAACTCACCATATGATACTCCATATAACACAACTGAGGAAGGTGAAAAACCTAATACTATCAAGACTCCAGACGGTAAGACCTATAAGATCGTACCGAAAGGTGACTACCCAGTAGGTAAAGTTGACGGTGACGGACACCTTGAATCATCTGATCCAATTAAAGGTAAAGTTGATAAACCTAAATCAACAATCACTTACGTTTATAAAGAAGTGAAGGGTGACGTTTACGTTCACTATAAAGACACTGACGGTAACACAATTAAAGATGATGTCACTGATGAAAAAGATCAACCAGTTGATAAAGATTACGATACAGTAATTGACAACCGTCCAAAAGAAATCCAATACAATGGTAAGACATATGAATTGGTACCAGCCGGTAACTACACTGTAGGTAAAGTTGATGGACAAGGTCACCTTGAGTCATCAGATGCTACAACTGGTAAAGTGATCGAAGGACGTAAAGATGTTACTTATATCTACAAACTTAAAGAACAACCAACTCAACCTAAGGGTAGCGTATACGTACACTACAAAGATACTGAAGGTAACACTATTAAACAATCAGTAACAGATGAGTTAGACCAACCAGTAGGTAAAGACTACAACACTGTTGAAGACAACCGTCCACAGTACATTAAATTCGAAGGTAAAACTTACGAAATCGTACCAGTCGGAAACTACACAGTTGGTAAAGTAGATACTCAAGGTCACCTTGAATCAACAGACCCAACAACTGGTAAAGTGGTTGAAGGACGTAAAGACGTTACTTACATCTACAAACTTGTCGAAGAACCTGTACAACCTAAGGGTAATGTATACGTTCACTATGTAGATGAAAATGGTAACACGATCAAGACTTCAGTAGTGGATGAAAAAGACCAACCAGTAGGTAAAGACTACGATACAGTTGTGGATAACCGTCCTAAGACAATCACAACTGCAGATGGTAAAGTCTATGAATTGGTACCACAAGGTAACTACCCAGTAGGTAACGTTGACGGTGAAGGTCACTTGACAACAACAGACCCAACAACTGGTAAAGTTATCGAAGGTGATAAGAACGTTACTTATGTTTACAAACTTGTGAAGACTCCAAACGTTCCAACACCAAACACTCCAGTGCCACCAACTCCAACACCAAATACTCCGGTGCCACCAACTCCAACACCAAATACTCCGGTAGATCCAACACCTAATAAACCAATGGATCCAACACCAAACACACCGGTAGATCCAACACCTAATACACCAGTGAACCCAGTTCCTGAGCAACCAGCTCAACCAGCTCCAGCTCTTGAACAACTTCCAAATACTGGTGAAACAGGATCTGTAGCTTCAGCTCTTCTTGGAGCAGTTGCAGGGGTTGCAGGGGTTGCAGCACTTGGAAGCCGCAAAAAAGAAGATGAAAAATAATCTTCTATCCTAATTTGATTCGGTCATTTCAGGTATGTGGGAAATGAAAAAGGATCCAAAAAGAGAACCTCCGGGTTCTCTTTTTGTGTATTAGAAGCAAGTCTTTAGATGGAAATATATAGGGATCAATTATCAGAAACTTAACAAATAAAAAGAGAATTGTACATTTAAGTTACAATTCAATTAAAAAAGTGTATAATTATTGGTTAGAAAGATCAAAGGAGTATAGTGTTGATGTTTTTTAAACGTTCAAATGGATCATTTCGTGAAACGGATCGTGTTACCAGATTTAAATTAATTAAATCTGGTAAACATTGGCTTCGTGCAGCGACTTCCAACCTGGGCCTTTTTAAGGTGGTTCGTGGTCAAGTTGAAGAATTGGTTGTAGCAGAAGTAGCTGAAGAAACCATGAAAATGACAGAGTCTTCAAGTCGGACCGTATTGAAGGGTGTCATAGCGGCTGGGGCTATTCTTGGTGGAGCGGTCGTAACGACAGCGGCACAAGCTGATGAAACAGGTGCTGAAAAGACAACAGCATCTGAATTGGACAATGAAACTATTGCTGAAGCAGATAGTGTAGTTCTAGGGACGACTTCTGTATCGGAATCTGTTTCTGAAGAAAATGTTGCATCCACATCAGTTTCTGAGAGCGCATCTGTATCTGTTTCAGAGTCTGCTTCTATCTCTGCATCAAGCTCGACCTCACTTTCATTGAGCGAACAGGGTTCTAATGAGTTATCAGCAGCTCTTAGCGAATCAACTGTAGCTGTAACTGAGTCACAAGTTACGGAAGAAAGCAAGCAGTCACCTGCTACAAGAGATGAAAAAGCTGTCCTGGAGCAAAACGTTTCAGAAGCAGAAATTTTGAACAAGTTGGCTGGGGATTATTCGTCAAACGTTACTGTTTCAGAACGTAAAGAAGCCCTTGAATCAGCGATTGCCAAAGTCCAAACAGAGTTGACAGCTAGCAATAGCTTGATCAATGCCAATGTTTCTGCACAGGCTTATGCTGAGCAACGCGATCGTTTAGGAAAATCTATCGATGAATTAATGGTCACCTTGAATGCAGCAGGTTTTGCTGGCAATGCAACTGTTAATGGTGAAACGGCTATTCAGGCGACTTTGAATATTGCAACTGGTGAAACCAAACTTCATGTAGGATCAGGAGTAGACACTAACTATAAGATTCCAATTTACTATAAGCTTACAGCTGTTAACGATGGGGCAAAGGTGACCTTTACTTATACGGTAACTTACGATAACCCTGAAACATCTACTGTAGAGAAACCAGCAGCTTTAGCTCCTGGCTATTCGATCTATAATTCAGGAACCTCAACCCAAACGATGTTTACCTTAGGAAAGGGCTTTGGATCTCCTTCTAATGTAACAAGTTATATTACGGATTCACAAGGAAATCAGGTTTCTAATCCGAAGGCGAATACGACACCGATTGTGAAGCAAGGAGATGGCTTTACTTGGGCAAATGGCTACCAAATGAACGGCTCCCAAGTTAAGAAAGGATATGGGCTCACATCGACTTGGACGGTCCCAGTCACTGGAGCTGATACTTCCTTCACCTTCTCTCCTTATGCAGGTAAAACAGATAATAACACCAATTTCTTCAATGGTAGTAAGGTTATTGAGTCTGAGGTGGATACGACTAGTCAATCGATGAGTCTCTCAAGTAGTCTTTCAGAAAGTACATCAGAAGTGGTATCAGAATCCGTTTCTCTTTCTGAAGAAGCTTCCGCATCCTTATCAGAAGAGGCTTCCGCATCGCTTTCAGAATCACTTAGTGCATCTGAGTCAGAAGAGACCTCCACTTCTTTATCAGAGGAGGCCTCGGCTTCACTTTCAGAATCACTTAGTGCATCTGAGTCAGAAGAAGCCTCGGCTTCATTGAGCGTATCAGAGTCAGAAGATGCATCAGCCTCATTAAGTGAGTCGGTATCATCGTCAGAGTCTGCATCAGAATCTGTTTCAGAATCTCTATCCTTAAGCGAGTCAGCCTCAGAAGAAGCTTCCGCTTCATTGAGTGAGTCAATCTCATCATCTGAGTCAGCAAGTCAATCAGAATCAGCAAGTGCGTCAGAATCTGCATCTGAATCAGCTTCAGTGTCAGCGTCTGAATCCGCATCGACGTCAGCAAGTCAATCAGTCTCAGCGTCTGAATCAACCTCAACATCAGTAAGTCAATCAGAATCTGCGTCTGAGTCAACTTCAACATCAGTAAGCCAATCAGTGTCTGCGTCTGAGTCAACTTCAACATCAGTAAGTCAATCAGTGTCTGCGTCTGAGTCAACTTCAACATCAGTAAGTCAATCAGTCTCAGCGTCTGAATCGGCTTCAACGTCAGTAAGTCAATCAGTCTCAGCGTCTGAATCGGCTTCAACGTCATCAAGTCAATCGGCCTCTGCGTCTGAGTCAACTTCAACATCAGTAAGTCAATCAGAATCAGCATCTGAGTCAGCATCAACGTCAGTGAGTCAATCAGTCTCTGCATCGACATCAACGTCAGTAAGTCAATCAGTCTCTGCGTCTGAATCGACATCAACGTCAGTGAGTCAGTCAGTTTCTGCTTCTGAATCAACTTCAACATCAGCAAGTCAGTCAGTTTCTGCATCTGAGTCAGCTTCAATGTCAGCAAGTCAATCGGCCTCTGCGTCTGAGTCAACTTCAACATCAGTAAGCCAATCAGTATCAGCATCTGCATCGACATCAACGTCAGCAAGTCAATCAGTATCTGCATCTGAGTCAGCTTCAACATCAGTAAGTCAATCAGTGTCTGCATCAGAATCAGCTTCAACATCAGTAAGTACTTCAGTTTCAGTTAGCCAATCACAATCAGGCTCAACATCTGGTAGCGGTTCATACTCTAACTCAATGAGCCAATCAGTTTCTCGTTCAGAGTCATTGTCACAATCAGGCTCAACATCTGGTAATGGTTCGCAATCAGCTTCTGGTTCAGAGTCATTGTCTACATCAGAATCAGCAAGCAGTTCACAAAAATACAGCGAATCTGTAGCACTTCCAAATACTGGTGAGACAACATCTGTAACATCAGCTCTTCTTGGAGCAGTTGCAGGACTTGCTGGAGCGGTTGTACTTGGACGTCGCAAAAAAGAAGAAAAATAATCTTCTATCCTAATTTGATTCGGTCATTTCAGGTATGTGGGAAATGAAAAAGGATCCAAAAAGAGAACCTCCGGGTTCTCTTTTTGTGTGCTGTATTTTATGTTAAAAACTAGTCTTAATTAGTTACTTTTGGGGAAAATTAGTGTATAATAACTCGATATCTTATTTTTGAGGAGAGGAAATGTTTTTTAAACGTTCGAAGGGTGAGTTTCGTGAAACGGAACGAATCACACGATTTAAATTAATCAAGTCAGGAAAAACTTGGATGCGGGCATCTATCTCGCAACGAGGATTTTTTCGTATCTCTCGTGGTGATGCGACTGATAAAATCGTGAGACCTTTCGAAACTTTTGCTGAACCAGTTCCTGCTCCGATTTCTAAAGGGATCCTTGTGTTGGGGGCTCTTGCTGGAGCAACTACAATTGCTACCCCTGTGTTGGCAGAGGAAAATGAGGTGAGTTCGTTTCTCGAATCTGAAATCATTCCAACAACAGGTGTGGTTGGTCAGGACAGTTTTGTTTTGGGGACGACATCTGCTACAGATTCTGGATCAATGAACCGGTCTGTCAGTGAATCCCTATCACATACGGAGTCAGGTCGTCAGTCTGTTTCAAAAAGCAGTTCTTTATCACAGTCGGTTTCTTTGAGCGAATCCTATGTTACAAGTGGTTCAGTTAGTCATGTAGACAGTCTGTTAGCTTCTGAACAGGATCCTGAAATCAGTGAGAAAGTAAACAAGAATCAAACCACTCGCTCAGAGGAAGACGTAAAACGTCTGCAAGCTTTGGCTTTGGATTTATACACCTATCGTGCGCAGGCTTTGGAGATACCTGGAACGGAAGCTGCGATTGAGAGTGGAGATTTGTCTTTAGAAGCGATTCGAAGCGGTTTGTCCAATCCAGCGATTCAAATTGAAGCTGTTGAAAGCCAAGCAAAGAGTGCTCGGAATCGCTTAGCCAATGCGGTGCTCCGTGCTACTTCGGGTCAACGAGATCCGCGCACGGGCGATTCGTTAGATGCAGAGAATCGTTTTCGTGCGCCGTTTTTCATGAGTGGACCTGCGAATAATTATTTGATTACAGCTTACAATTCAGACCCTGTTAAGCTACAGTACATTGTAAGAGAGCGAAGTGGTGGGGTCATCTTGACCTATATGGGATATGCTCCAAATAGTGAGCGCGTTGAAGGCGTTTTAGTTCCCAATGCGACTCTGAAATCTCCGTTCGCACCTATGTTGATCGAAGGGAAAGTTGGAGGAAATGAGGTCGTAGAACCCGGAAAGACTTATACGATTACAGTTCGTTTTACCAATTCGAACAATCAGTTTATTGATCGCTCTTTCCGAATTAAAGTTTTACCCCAAAATGACGGCATTCGTAACCCGATTAGAGATGTAGCGACCGAGCTCTATGTCAACGATACTAGCAATCTAGTAGAGGTTGAGAAAGATAGGATCTGGGAAGCGTTCAAGACCTCTAATCCCCAAATTGTGAGCTCGAAGGACTTCAAGGAGTATTCTGTCTCAGCGTCAGGTGTAGTGACTATTACTTATAAAGATAACACTTCAAATGATGTGACTGTCCCTGTCAAGCACCTTCCAGTACCTACAGTTACGACGCGACTATTGGAGAAAGCGAATACCCAGACACCTGTAACAGTGACAGGTGCCAATCCTGGGTCGACAGTCGTTTTGTATAACAATGACGAAGAAGTTGGAAGAGCAGTAGCCGATGCTTCTGGTCAGGTGATGGTAGTGCCTACAGTGCCCTTGCAGTCAGGTGGAGTGAATGCAAAAGCTCTCATCTTCTACGGTGATCATCCGGTTTATTCGGATGCAAGTAATTTGGTTGCGGTAACGATGGACTCAACAGAATATAGTCAATCTGTATCGAATTCAGAGTCTATTTCGACAAGTCGATTCGAATCTGTTCGTGCATCAGAGCTTGCTTCAAAGAGTGCTCTTGTATCAGCTTCGGTATCAGCCAGCACTAGTGAGTCCGTAACAGTCTCCACCTCAGTTTCGGAGAGTGAACGAGTGTCAGAATCAGTATCGCTATCTGAATCAGCAAGCGAGTCAGAATCGGCTTCAGAGTCCGTCTCAACGTCCGAATCAGAATCAGCTTCAGAGTCAGTTTCAACATCCGAGTCAGTCTCAGCCTCTACTTCTGAATCAGTTTCTACGTCAGAATCGGTTTCTGTATCTGAGTCGGTTTCAACTTCTGAATCATTGTCAACGTCAGAATCAGTTTCTGTATCCGAGTCAGTTTCTACGTCAGAATCAGTTTCTGTATCCGAGTCAGTTTCTACGTCAGAATCGGTTTCTGTATCTGAATCAGTATCTACTTCTGAATCGGTGTCTACTTCTGAATCGGTGTATACTTCTGAATCGGTGTCAACATCAGAATCAGTTTCTGCATCTGAGTCGGTTTCAACTTCTGAATCATTGTCAACGTCAGAATCAGTGTCTGTATCTGAATCAGTGTCTGTATCTGAATCAGTGTCTATTTCTGAATCGGCATCAACATCCGAGTCAGTCTCAGCGTCTGAATCAGTGTCTACGTCTGAATCGGTGTCGACATCCGAGTCGGTTTCTGTATCTGAATCAGTTTCTACGTCTGAATCAAACTCGACATCAGAATCATTGTCAGCATCGTTGAGTAGCTCAGTCTTAGAAAGCCAATCAGTCTCAGCCTCCGAGTCGGCATCTGCATCCGAATCAGTATCAACGTCTGAATCGATATCTGCATCAGAATCAGTGTCTACCTCTGAATCGGTGTCGACATCAGAGTCAGTCTCGACATCAGAGTCAGTTTCAGTCTCTGAATCATTGTCAGCCTCTGAGTCATTGTCAGCATCGTTGAGTAGCTCAGTCTCAGAAAGTCAGTCAGTCTCTACTTCAGAGTCAGTTTCGACATCCGAGTCAGTGTCTACGTCCGAATCAGCCTCTGCTTCTGAATCAGTGTCAATATCCGAGTCAGCGTCTGAGTCAGCATCTGCTTCAGAATCAGTCTCAACCTCTGAATCAGTTTCAGCATCCGAGTCAGCATCAACGTCTGAGTCGGTATCGACATCCGAGTCTGTCTCAACGTCTGAATCAGTTTCTGTATCTGAGTCAGCATCAGCCTCTGAGTCGGCCTCTACATCAGAATCAGTCTCAACCTCTGAATCGGTATCGGCGTCTGAGTCAGTTTCAACCTCTGAATCAGTCTCGGCGTCTGAGTCTGTATCAACGTCTGAATCAGTATCTACATCTGAATCAGTGTCAACCTCCGAATCAGTCTCAACGTCTGAGTCGGTCTCAGCGTCTGAATCAGTGTCAACGTCCGAATCGGTTTCTACCTCTGAATCAGTATCGACATCCGAGTCGGTTTCAACTTCCGAATCAGTGTCTATTTCTGAATCATTGTCAGTATCGTTGAGTAGCTCAGTATCAGAAAGCCAGTCAGTGTCTGTATCAGAATCAGTATCGACATCCGAGTCAGAATCAACATCAGAATCATTGTCAGCCTCAGAGTCAGTTTCAACATCTGAATCAGTATCGGCGTCTGAGTCAGTTTCAACATCTGAATCAGTCTCAGTGTCCGAATCAGTCTCAGCCTCTGAATCGGTATCGACGTCTGAGTCTGTCTCAACGTCCGAGTCAGTGTCAGCCTCTAAATCTGAGTCGGTTTCAGCATCAGAATCAGCCTCCGAATCAGTGTCTGCATCAGAGTCGATTTCAACCTCAGGATCTGTTTCGACGTCCGAATCAGTCTCAACCTCAGAATCAGCCTCTGCGTCCGAGTCAGCGTCAACATCAGAATCAGCATCAACGTCAGAGTCAGTTTCAACGTCTGAATCAGTTTCTACTTCAGAGTCGGCATCTACATCTGAGTCAGTTTCAACCTCAGAGTCAGTATCAGCGTCGGAATCAGTATCAACGTCTGTGTCAGCGTCTACCTCAGAATCAGTCTCAACATCTGAATCAATCTCGACCTCCGAATCATTGTCAGTATCGTTGAGCAGTTCAGTATCAGAAAGCCAGTCAGTCTCTACCTCGCTTTCAGTTTCGACATCAGTCTCTGCATCTGAGTCAGCATCATTGAGTACCTCTGTCCCTGAATCAACTTCAACATCAGTAAGTACTTCAGTTTCAGTGAGTCAATCACAATCAGGAGCAACATCTGCTAGCGGTTCATACTCTAACTCAATGGGCCAATCAATTTCTCATTCAGAGTCATTGTCTGCATCAGAATCAGCAAGTGGATCACAAAAACACAGCCAATCTGTGGTGCTTCCGAATACTGGCGAATCAGGATCTGTAACATCAGCTCTTCTTGGGGTTGTTACAGGGATAGCTGGAATTGCTGGACTTACCCGACGTAAAAAGAAGGGTAACTGATCTAGTAGGAAATATCATTTTTTTCGAGTGAATCTCATAGGAGATTCGCTTTTTTACTAGTAGAATGAAGTATTTTTAATATGTTACAAAAAATTTGAAAATTAAACAATAATATAGAAGTTTTTTGTAGCAAATTACTTGAATCTACGTAGTATTCCTGTATAATTAATAATGACTACAATGTAAGGGGAATATCATGCAATTTAAGCGTTCAAAAGGAAACTTTCGTGAAACAGATCGTGTCGTACGCTTCAAATTAATTAAATCAGGAAAAAATTGGCTTCGGGCCTCAACGGCTGCTCTAGGCCTCTTTCGCGTGGTGCGTGGGCAAGTGGAGGAGACCATCATTGCCAACGTACAGCAAGATCAAATAGAAAGTCAAAAGCATAACCAAGCCTTCTTAAAAGGTTTGATTACGGTAGGGACTGTATTTGGTGGTGCTGTACTTGCTACGACTGCTAAGGCGGAGGATGCAACATCACTTGCACCAACGGTTTCCGAGACAAAACAGGAAACCTTGGCAGAAGTAGATAGTGTGGTCTTAGGAAATACCTCTACCCAGTCTTCAGAATCCAGCTCTGTTTCAGGATCAACCAGCCTTTCTACATCTGTGAGTGCATCTGCTTCAATCAGTGAATCCGCTTCTTTGTCCTTGAGCGAAGTTGGATCAACTGCATTATCAACGGCAGTTAGCGAGTCTGCTCAAGCTTTAGAGTCAGAGGTGGTTGTTGAGGAGCCGACTAGTTTAGAAGAAGCCACTGTTTTGGAGCAAAATACCTCTGAAGCTGAATTGCTTCAAGAAATTGCAGGGAATTACGCATCTAAAATGACGGACACCGATCGCCGAGCAGTGGTTCAAGCGGTCATTAACAAAGTGCAGGCCGAAGTGACTGCAAGCAATAACTTGATCCACACCAATGCCAGCGCTCAAGCTTATGCTGACCAGCGCGATCGCTTGGAGAAAGCTGTCGATGAGATGATGACGACCTTGACAGCTGCAGGTTTTGTGGGAAATACAAATGTAGATGGGAAACCTGCGATCTCTGCTCAGTTGGCTCCCATTGCTGAGGTGGCTAAGAGTAGTAGCAAAGATCTAGAGATTACACCAAACATGGATGATCGCAACGGTGCTAGTGTTGAAGATGCCCCTCTAACAGCTACAGATGTTGCCAAAGATCCTCATATCGATAAGCGCTATGTTAACCAAACACCTGAAGAAATTGCTGCTTATAAGAAGGATACGGATGCGACTCGCTATACCTTTGGGATTTGGGATTTTGTTAATAAAACAGGAGAATCACTCGGCTATTATGCGACCTTGTCTGTCAATCGTACCGATACCGATCCGAATACCCATGTGGGAAATGATGTATATTTCCGTATTGTAAAAAAATCAGATGGTTCTGAGATTTTCTCTCAAACCTTCTCTGCAAATGTCATTGGGGGCACGCAGTTCCAACTACCTAACGAAGTGTTGATTAAGAAAGCTCCTTTGGGGAATATGTTTGCCTATAGTAAGGCTGATGATGGGAAACCTGGGAATGTTTATCTAGGTACCTACGCTAGTCCTGAGACAAGTTTCCTTGTACGTGATGTATATGATGTAATGAACCCTTCGAAACAAGGGGAACTATTGACTTCGAGAGCTGAAATCAAGGTTCCATCTATGTGGGGGCACCAGTCGACTTTCTACAAAGTGGTAGATCCAGCAGGCAAATGGGTCGATGGAGAATACACGCCAACTGGTAAGGAAGAAGTCTTAGCAGAGTATACCCAATACGGGATTGAAGGTCAGCATTATACGGCCTCCAATGCTCGTGATATTGCAGGATATGTCCAGGTTCCGGTAGTGAACTCGGCTCAAAAAGCAACAACTGGGATCTTTGACAATAGTACGGTTGGCACACGCCGAGTGGAATTATATGGAAATGCGCGTGAGCATTTTATAAGAAGTGAAGTTGTTACAACCAGTCAAAACGGTGACTACATCCTTCGTTACTACGTTCTGGATCCTTCCAAAGTCTATAACGTTTCGAATCTCGATGTCGGGAATGAGGCGGTATTTGATAAGTATACCCTTGTTTATGAAAAAGAGTTTAAACAAGATGTTTCAGATGCCCTTTCTGATTTAGGTGGAACGAATAAAGTTGAAAGTAAGAACAAAGATTATTTCTTGAATGTTACGCCAAAACGGGTGGATGATCGTCATTTTGAGTTAGAGATTACCGGATGGTTTTCGGCTAAGGAAACTGTCACCTATACTGATGAAAATACAGGGAAAGAATACACGGTTCCAAAACCATTCACAGAGCTTCCAAAATCAGCTTTTCTCGGTAACAATCAGACTATGATTGTTGGGAAAGATGCGACACCTCAAGGAGCAGAAGGCTTTTCTAACTTTAAACAAACCATTCAAAAAATGGTGGTTTCAAATCCACTGACGAGCGTGAACTATTATTATCGGAAAATGACGTCGTCAGAATCTGCATCACAGTCTCAAAGTTTCTCGACTTCAACGTCGGCATCCCTAGTTTCAGATTCGATTTCCTTGTCACAATCTGTTTCGGTCAGTGAGTCCGTTTCCTTGTCGCAAGCATCTAGTTCCGCCAGTCAGTCAGATTCACAGGTTTCAACCTCGATTTCCTTGTCACAATCTGTCTCGACAAGTGAATCCAACTCGTTGGTTCAAGAATCGATCTCCACAAGTCAGTCAGAGTCGTTGATTCAAGAGTCAGTTTCAGCGAGTCAATCGGATTCCTTGGTTCAAGCCTCCGTTTCAGCAAGTCAATCGGAGTCGCTAGTTCAAGAGTCGGTTTCAGCAAGTCAATCGGAGTCGCTAGTTCAAGAGTCGGTTTCCGCCAGTCAATCAGAGTCGTTGGTTCAGGAATCCGTTTCAGCCAGTCAGTCAGACTCGCAGGTTCAAGCATCTGTATCGGCCAGCCAGTCCGAGTCCTTGATTAAAGAATCTGTATCCGCAAGTCAATCAGAATCCTTGGTTCAAGCCTCGGTTTCTGCAAGTCAATCAGAATCCTTGGTTCAAGCCTCGGTTTCAGCAAGTCAATCAGAATCCTTGGTTCAAGCCTCGATTTCTGCAAGTCGGTCAGAGTCATTGATTCAGGCATCAGTCTCAGCTAGTCAATCAGAGTCGCTGGTTAAAGAATCAGTATCCGTCAGTCAATCAGACTCGTTGGTTCAGGCATCAGTTTCAGCCAGCCAGTCGGAGTCGTTGGTTCAATCGTCCGTTTCTGCTAGTCAATCCGATTCCTTGATTAAAGAATCTGCATCAGCTAGTCAATCCGATTCCTTGGTTCAAGAATCCGTATCTGCCAGTCAGTCTGAATCGTTGCTTCAGGAATCGGTTTCCGCAAGTCAGTCAGAGTCCTTGATTAAAGAATCTGTATCCGCCAGTCAATCAGACTCGCTGGTTCAGGCATCTGTATCGGCCAGCCATTCAGAGTCGCTGATTAAAGAATCGGTTTCTGCCAGTCAGTCAGAGTCCTTGATTAAGGAGTCAGTATCTGCCAGTCAATCAGATTCGCTGGTCCAAGCGTCAGTTTCTGCGAGCCAGTCTGAGTCGTTGGTTCAAGCCTCGGTTTCTGCCAGTCAGTCCGACTCATTGATTCAGACCTCGGTATCTGCTAGTCAGTCAGATTCGCTGGATCAATCGTCAGTTTCTGCTAGCCAATCGGATTCGTTGGTTCAACGCTCGATTTCAGCCAGTCTGTCAGATTCCTTGCTTCAGGAATCCGTTTCTGCCAGTCAATCAGATTCGCTGGTCCAAGAGTCGGTATCATCCAGTCAATCAGACTCACAATCAAAAGCAGCATCAGCATCTAAGAGTGAGTCTGAAAAAACCTCTAAATCTGCTTCGTTGAGTCAGTCGGTATCCTTATCTAATTTAGCATCTAGATCAATTTCTGTGTCTCAATCGCAGTCGACATCAGCTGTTGGATCGGAGGAAGTGGTTTCTCAACTGATTTCCTTGTCACAATCTATTTCGATGAGCAAAAAGCTGTCAGAATCCGTTTCGTTGAGTCAGTCAGAATCCTTGCTTCAGGAATCCGTATCGGCAAGTCAATCCGATTCCTTGGTTAAAGAATCAGTTTCTTCAAGCCAATCTGAGTCGTTGGTACAAGAGTCGATTTCAGCCAGTCAATCAGAGTCTTCAGTTCAAGCCTCAGTTTCAGCAAGTCAATCAGAGTCTTTGATTCAAGTTTCGGTTTCAGCAAGTCGGTCAGAGTCATTGATTCAGGCATCGGTATCAGCGAGTCAATCCGATTCCTTGATTAAAGAATCAGTTTCTTCAAGCCAATCCGATTCGCTGGTACAAGAGTCGATTTCAGCCAGCCAATCCGATTCGCTGGTTCAAGCATCTGTATCTGCCAGTCAGTCCGATTCGTTGGCACAAGAATCCGTTTCCACCAGCCAGTCAGACTCGTTAGTACAAGCATCCGTTTCAGCAAGCCAATCAGAATCACTAGTCCAAGCGTCAGTTTTGGCAAGTGAATCAAATTCATTGGCTCAAGAATCGATCTCAGCAAGCCAATCAGACTCGTTGGTTCAGGCATCTGTATCGTCTAGCCAATCAGAATCCTTGGTACAAGCCTCGGTTTCTGCGAGTCAATCAGACTCGCTGGTTCAAGCATCTGTATCGTCAAGCCAATCCGATTCGTTGCTCAAAGAATCCGTATCAGCTAGTCAATCTGATTCCTTGGTTCAAGCGTCGGTTTCCGCAAGTCAGTCCGAGTCATTGGTTCAGGAATCAGTATCTGCCAGCCAATCAGATTCGTTAGTTCAAGCATCAGTTTCCGCAAGTCAGTCCGAGTCATTGGTTCAGGAATCAGTATCTGTCAGTCAGTCAGACTCGCTGATTCAAGAATCAGTTTCCGCGAGTCAATCCGATTCGCTAGTTCAAGAGTCGATTTCAGCTAGTCAATCAGACTCATTAGTCCAAGCATCCGTATCTGTCAGTCAGTCAGACTCGCTGATTCAAGAATCGGTTTCCGCGAGTCAATCCGATTCGCTAGTTCAAGAGTCAGTTTCCGCGAGTCAATCTGAGTCCTTGATTCAAGCATCAGTTTCCGAAAGTCAATCGCAATCTACTTCTGATATCGAATCTAAGTCTCAAATTACAGAATCTATGTCCTTTTCTCGTTCTGATTCAATGAGTCAGTCGGAATCGCAAGTATCGACTGATTTGCAATCAACATCATTGAGTCAATCAGAATCGTTGGTGCGAGAGTCAGTTTCTGCGAGTGAATCGGAATCATTGGTTCAGGAGTATGTATCGGCCAGTCAATCAGAGTCGCAGGTTCAAGCCTCAGTATCTGCTAGCCAATCGGATTCGTTGGTTCAAGCATCTGTATTGACCAGCCAATCAGAATCGCTGGTTCAGGCCTCGGTATCTGCCAGCCAGTTCGATTCGCTAGTTCAAGCTTCTGTCTTAACAAGCAAATCTGTTTCAACTTCTCATGTCGTAGCTGCATCGCAGGTTTCAGAGTCTGTATCGTTCTCTCGATCCGTTTCTGAGAGTCTATCTGCTTCACAATGGACATCCTATTCAGAATCTCTAGCGTCAGCCTCACTATCGAAGTCAGACTCCTACAGCCAATCAACTTCGCTCCTTTCTTCAAGCGAATCTGCTTCAACGTCCATGCCAGTATCTGAATTTCCTTTGACGAGTGTTTCAGATTCTATAAGCGCATCATCGACAGAGAGTCAATCCTTATCGCAGGAAATTTCTGAATGGATCAGTGTGTCTTATGCGTCAAGTTTCTCTGCTGTGACAAGTTCTTCGGAGTCTGTCGTGTCTTCGTTTGGCACCTCTTACTCAGAATCTCCATCAGATGCAAGCTCACTAACTGCGACGCACTCTTCCGGACCTGCTCTTCCAGAGACAGGTGCCCATCCTTCATCTAATATTCTTGCTACAGGAGCTTCCATTCTTCTGTCTGGATTAGCCCTTTTAGGAATTCGGAAAAAAGATGGCAAATAAAACCTTAAAAGACCGGAATGAACCGGTCTTTTATTGATCTAGAATGTCTAAGAAGTTGGGAAATATGTTATAATGAATGAGGAAGTTTTCGTTGAGGGATATGAAAAAGGTTACTTTGTGAAAAGCTCTGTTTGCCTTCATATCTTCAGAAAATATGAGATTAAAAAAGAAGAGTCAGAGGAAAGAGATGAAAATTCATTTTACAAATTTATTTGGGCAATCTTCGAAAAGTGTTGCCCTGATGGCACAAAACGATATCATGAATGTCGTTCGTGAACTTGGGGTTAATGAATTAGGGATCTACTTTTATGATCATAGCAACGAACCAGCTAGCGAATTGAATTCGCGGATGGATGGGATTTTAGCAGGCGTTGCTTTTGGGGATATTGTCTTCGTTCAATCTCCTTCTTGGAATGGAATTGAGTGGGACCGCCGTTTGGTTGATAAGTTAAAACTCCTTCAAACCAAGCTGGTCATGTTTATCCATGATGTCCCACCACTCATGTTTGAGAGCAATTATTATCTAATGCCTAACTATATCGACATGTACAATCAGAGTGATCTGGTCGTTGTTCCGTCAGAGCAAATGTACCATCGTCTAGTATCAGAAGGACTCACAGTGAAAAAATATGTGGTCCAAAAGTTGTGGGATTTGACCCACAGTTTGGATCTCTACACTCCGCAATTTGAGAAAAAACTGATCTTCTCAGGAAATCCTTCACGTTTCCCACATATCATCGATTGGAAATATGAGACACCCCTTCATGTCTATACCGAACCAGTTGAAGGAGTCGATTATTCTAAGATCCATATGGAAGGCTGGCGGACCAAGCAAGAGTTGCTTCTCGAACTTTCCAAGGGTGGTTTTGGGCTTGTCTGGGGAAATTCTGAGAATCCTGAGGATGAGCGGGATTACTACAAAGAAAATATTTCCTACAAACTATCGACCTATCTATCTGCTGGTCTTCCAGTAGTAGTGCCAGACTATTTGTCAAATGCAGACTATATTCGAGAAAAAGGGCTCGGCTTTGTAGCCTCCAGTCTTGAAGAAGCCAATCGTTTGGTCCAAGACTGTACAGAAGAAGAGTATGCTCAAATGGTCCGAAAGGCTCAATATACTTCTTATTTGATCCGCAATGGCTATTTTACAAAGAAATTATTTGTCGATACCATCATGGCTTTAGGAGAATAGCATTCAATAAGGGATTCTTCAGATAAATATCTGAAGGATTTTTTGTTGAATACGGTACAAAATGGGGAAATTGAAATATTATCAAATATTAGTGACAAATGAGTTTGGAAAAGTCGCAAATTATGGTAAAATAAGTTGAGATAAAATGCTCTAAAGGCACATATTTTAAGGCTGTTTCCCAGGTGGAAGAGTCAAAATGAGTAAGAGAAAGTTTAAAAGAAATGTTAAAACGATCTGAAGTAGGAAAGAGATTTTGTTGGACGATATTTTTCGTCTTTATTTATGTTTTGGGAAGTAAAATTTCCCTGCCTTTTGTTGACTTATCAAAGGCCTTGAGACTCAATGAGGGAACGACAACGGGCTTGCAGCTCTCAAGCGCTGTGATGGGGGGAAATCTCCGCGGGATGTCGATCTTTTCGATCGGTCTATCCCCATGGATGTCTTCCATGATTTTGTGGCGGATGTTTACTGTTTCAAAACGCTTTAACCTCGAAAAAACCAGCACAGAGATAGTGGAGCGGCGAAAGATGTACGTGACCTTGGCGCTCGCCATCGTCCAGTCTTTGGCAGTGGCCATGTATCTCCCCTTGAAGACAGGGTTGAACCCTGGACTTGTCATTGCGGTCAATACCATGATTATGGTAGCTGGAGCCTTCTTTCTAGTTTGGCTCTCCGATCTAAATGCCGCTTTGGGACTTGGAAGTTCTGTTGTCATCATGATGGCTGGGATGGTTATGTACCTGCCCGAAGACGTGATGCAGACCCTTTCAAATGTCAATAATATCCCAGAAATCGCTTATGTTCTAGGCGTGATTTTCATCTTGATTTTTGTCTATGTGGCAGTCTTGGTGGAGTATTCCAAATACCAGATTCCTGTCAATAAATTAGGGATCCACAACAACTTGAAAAGTTATACTTTTTTGGATATCAAGCTTAACCCGGCAGGAGGGATGCCCTTCATGTACGCCATGACCTTGGTGTCCATTCCTCAGTATGCTATGCTCTTGATCTTGTCAATGGATTCCAATGCCAAGTGGGCTGCTCGTTTAGCCAAACACTTGGTGATGGGAGATCCGATTTGGATTCTTCTTTACATTCTGATGATCGCCCTTCTCTCTTTTGCTTTTGCCTTTGTCAATGTAAACGGAGAAGAAATTGCAGATAAGATGATGAAGGCTTCCGAGTATATCGATCATGTCTATCCTGGAGCAGATACACGTCGCTATATCAATAAAATTGTGCTACGCTTGACGGTTTTTGGGACCTTGTATCTGATCCTCTTCACGGCGCTTCCTTTTTCTCTCCTGTTATGGGATAAGGATCTCTTGCGCTTGACCATGATTCCAGGAACCTTCCTCATGTTTGTCGGGATGATTTACAATATCCGAGAAGAAATTCGCGCCCTTCGTGTGAATCAACGTTATACAAGAATATTCTAGGAGTAACCATGTATTATTTTGTACCAGCCTGGTATGGAACGGACCGCATCTGGCAGCAAACAGCTACCCCTTGGTACTGGATGCGAGAGTCCATTGAATTTGACGATACCATTAATCAAGTTCGTATTTTTCAAGAAGCAGAAATGGATCGGATCTTATTGTTGCCTCAATATAGTCCACAACTGCGCTATTTTTTACACCGCCAAGATTTGTTAGAGACAGATGTCCTTTCGATTTTTGATAAGATCCAACAGGTTCCGTCTGATTTGGCTATGCGCCCAGTTCAGCTTCAGGACATCGAATGGCCGAGTGAGACCACTTTTTCCTATACTCCCTTTTTGGTGATGGCATTTCGAAAGGGCCACCACCTAGCAAAAATTGATATGGGAGTGGATGGAAACCTTCTCTCTTTGACCCGTTATAAGAATGACGAGATCAGCTACATCGAGTACATAGATGATCGTGGCTTTATCTCTAGTAGAATCTACTACAATGAGGGAAAACCCTATTTCCAAGAGTATCTGAGTTTTGATGGGCAATGGGTTTTGAGAGAGATGTTGATCGAAGAGAACCACTCCGTCATGGTCAATGAAGCTTTCTTTCATGCCTTCAAAAAAGAAAGCTATGCCAATATGGGAGACGTTGTCGCTGAAAAAATGAAGGAACAGCTAGCAACCTTGGTTCCAGGACGAGATCAGTTGGTTTTGGCAGCTCATCCAGCAAATTTGGCCTTTTTACAAGATACAGCAAGTAGTGTCAAGAAAGTCTTGTCTTTCTACGGGGATCGCCAGCCCTTGTCTGCCGAAAACTTTGCCCTCTATTTTGATATGATTGATGCCCAGCTCTTGATCACAGATAGTGAAAAAACCAAAGAAGCGATTGGGGTCTTTTCTCCTAGCTTGGCTCAAAAGACACACCGGATTACCTCTTTTGACTCCCGCCTCCGTTTGGGATCTAGTCAGGAGCGCAAGGAATCGAAGATTTACTTTTACGTCAATGAAGCTGAGCTTCCAAGTAAGAGCCAGCTCAAGAAGGTTCTGGAGGTCTTGGCGCAACATCCTTTATTTGAAGTTGTTTTTGCATTTTACAATGGATCACCGGAGCGTGTTAAGGAATTAGAAGGGCAACTCGAGGAATTGATCGCTAGCGAGCAGGACTTGCATCTGGTTCAATCACCAGCCCAAATGGAAGGGCTTGGGGAAAACCAGATTATCGATGAAGAGTCCGTACAAGACGCACCGGATTATCGCTTTGTAGTTAAGAATTTTTCAAATGAAAATGACATTATTCAAGAATTGGAAAAAACCCGCTTGATTGTAGATTTAAGCGAGGAACCCAACCTCTACACGCAGATTGCAGGGATCTCTGCTGGGATTCCTCAAGTCAACCGCGTCCAGACAGAATATGTTGATCATTTGAAAAATGGCTATGTCTTATCAAAGGGAGACAAGGAATTAGAGAAGGCGATTACGCACTTTTTATTGGAATTGAAGCCTTGGAACGAAGCCTTGGTCTACTCGATCGAAAAAATTCAAGAATACACCGGTCAACGCTTGATCGAGAAATGGGAAGGATGGATGAAAGAACGTCATGGATAAAAAACTACAAATACCCCATATTCTCCAAATCGGCTCAAGCAGTTGGCAGGATCAAGTGGAGCTTCCTGCTGGTCTAGGCTGGCACTTTTTTCAAGCTACCACTCTTCCATCGCTCAAAGAGTATATGGAAGAAGAGGAAATCTCCAAATTCAAAGCCTTGATTCTGGAAAAGCCAGAAGATTTATTAGCTTTAGGAGAAGACCTGGCTTATTTCCAGCCTTATACTGTTTTTTATGATCAAAGCCATGAACTAGAGGCGCCTTCTGACGAATTGGCCCACCTCTTAAGGCTTAAACAAGCAAGACCCTGGGATTTCTCAAACAAGCATCAATTTCTCTATGTTTTAGAGCGCTTTTTATACGACAATCAATATGGAGATGCCTTTACGGTTCGTGACCTGCGAGTGAGACCTGATTTTGCGGGCCAGCAAACGGTGCTGGGGCAACATTTTCTTCAGCTGGATGGCCCATACGGTGAAGAGTTTACACCGATTGCTCAGTGGGTCTACAACTACGTGTATGATGCTAGTCGTCCCATCAATTTTTGGTTGGAATATGAAAAAGATCCAAGCTGTCAGCTGCAATTGCGGATTCAATTTTACCGCTTTGGTGCACTGGGAGAGTGGGTCAAAGATGCAGTCTTTTCAGAAGAAGAGATGGCACAACCACTAGAATTGGATGGAGCAGAACCTTATTACCTAGCCTTTTCGCTGGAAGCAAAAGGAGAGGGGACGCTTACGATCGGAGCCCTCCATAAGCGCTTGTCACATGGTCCTTTAGGAGAGATGACCGTAGGAGCTAAGACGCTACGGGACCACAAACGCCAAGAAATTTTTGCTTATTTCCATCCTGGCGATATGAAGCCACCTTTAAACATTTACTTTTCTGGGTATCGCCCGGCCGAAGGTTTTGAAGGGTTTGGGATGATGCGTGCGATGGGGAGTCCCTTTATTCTCTTTTCTGACCCAAGACTGGAAGGTGGATCCTTCTATATGGGCTCAGAAGAATTGGAAAGTCAAATCACTGCCTTTATTGATCAGCACTTGGACTTGCTCGGCTTTGAGCCAAAAGATATGAATTTCTCAGGCTTGTCCATGGGGACCTTTGGTGCCCTTTACTATGGTGCCCTTTATTCTCCTCATGCGATCTTGGTCGGAAAACCTATTGTCAACCTGGGGGATGTCGCTGCCAATCTGAAATTTAAACGTCCAGATGAGTTTGGAACATCCCTAGATATGATGCAGTTGATCATTGGTCAAGTGTCGCAAGAAGGGATCGGTCAGCTCAATCAACGCTTCTGGGAACGGTTTGACCAGGCAGATTTCAAGGATACGATTTTAGCCCTTGCTTATATGAGGGATGATGACTACGACCAGCAAGCTTATCCAGATATTTTAGAGGCCTTGTATGAATTGCCGGTTCGTATTATCAGTACTAGCCGCGCCGGTCGACACAATGATGCGAGTGGTCCAATCATTGAGTGGTTTGTGACCCAGTACAAAGAAATCATGGAAAGAGACTTTGGAAGAAACCAATGATAAAAATAAAAGAAAATGAAAGCAGACGAATCTACTGGGGCGATACCGTTCTGGCAGATTATCTTTGGGGGTCGACCATTCAAGCGACTGACCAAGGAAGCGTTCAGTTTCAGAACCCCCTCATGCCATCTGGTCAAGTGCTGAAAACTTGGCATTCGCAGACAAATTTTGGCGCAACTCGTCAAATTCCTAGTCTGCCCCTGCTCAAAAGAGAGCAAGATTATGAATTGGTTATCACGATGGAAGCGACTCCTGCTCATACCGTTATGGTAGAAATCGTCTTCAAAGATCGCTTTGGAGAGGTCGTTGGCCGTCGAGTAACCGCAGAAGGTCGCTTGCCGTTTACCTATCCAGATCAAGCATACGCCTATGAAGTACGCTTGCTCAGTGCAGGTTTGCAAGAGTTTACCTTCCACTATTTCACGATTCAACCAATATCGTCTGAGGGAGCAGAAGTTCTCGAATAGACGAACATCACTGCAAAAAAAGAGGATTACATTGGATTACGTTAAATTAAGAAACATCAAAAAAATCTTAAAAGAAGTCAATAGCTGGAAGGATGACATGGCCCGCTTGACGGATCGACAACTACAGGAGAAGACTGTGGAATTTCGGGAACGTCTAGCTAAGGGTGAGACCTTGGATGATCTCTTGCCGGAAGCATTTGCGGTTGCGCGGGAAGCCGATAAACGGGTCTTGGGCATGTTTCCTTATGACGTGCAAGTCATGGGAGGAATTGTCCTCCACCAAGGCAATGTCGCTGAAATGAATACCGGTGAAGGAAAGACCTTGACGGCAACTATGCCAGTTTATCTCAATGCCTTAGAGGGCAAAGGGGTCATGGTTATTACGACCAATACTTATCTGGCAACTCGGGATGCAGAAGAGATGGGACAGGTCTACCGCTTTTTGGGCTTGACTGTTGGAGTTCCCTTGAAACAATCAGAAGACGAAGAATTAGATCCAGAAGTCAAACGAGAGATTTACCGGTCAGATGTCATTTATACGACCAATACCAGTTTGGGCTTTGACTATTTAACAGAGAACTTGACGGCTTCAGCAGATGGCCAGTTTTTGGCAGACTTCAATTACGCCATTGTCGATGAGATTGATTCAGTGCTTCTAGATAGTGCTCAGACTCCCTTGATTATTTCTGGTTCTCCTCGGGTCCAGTCCAACCTTTATGGGATTATTGATACCCTGATCCAAACCTTCAAAGAAGGGGAAGACTTCAAGTTTGATGAAGAAAAGAAACGAGTTTGGTTGACTCGAAAAGGAGCTCATGCAGCAGAAGCTTTTCTTGCTATTCCCAACCTCTATGATCCCCAATACCGTGACTTGGTCCGCCATATCAGCTTAGCCCTGCAGGCCAATAAAAACTTTATTAAGGATAAGGATTATGTCATTCATCCCAATGTCGAAGGGCAACCGGAGATTGTCTTACTAGACCAGGCGACGGGTCGCTTGATGGAAATGACGCGCTTGCAAGGAGGACTCCACCAGGCGATTGAAGCTAAAGAGGGTCTCAAGCTGACCCAAGAAACACGGGCCATGGCTTCTATTACTTACCAAAACCTCTTTAAGATGTTTCGGAAGTTGGGTGGCATGACCGGGACTGGGAAGGTCGCTGAGGCAGAGTTTCTTGATACCTATGCCATGTCAGTGATCAAGATCCCAACCAATCGCAAGAAGATCCGCAAGGATTTGCCGGATGAAATCTATCAGACCTTGCCGGAAAAAATCGTGGCTTCCTTGGATTATGTGAAGAAGGTCCACGAAAAGGGCAATCCGATTCTGGTCTTTGCCGGATCGGTTGAAATGTCGATTCTTTATTCGAACCTTCTTTTGCGGGAAGGAATTCCACACAATCTTCTCAATGCCAACAATGCTCCTCGAGAGGCCCAGATCATTAAGGAATCAGGTCGAAAAGGAGCTGTGACGGTTGCGACCTCAATGGCCGGTCGGGGAACCGATATCAAGTTGGGACCAGGAGTCGCTGAGTTAGGTGGCTTGGTGGTTGTTGGGACTGAGCGGATGATGAACCAGCGGATTGACCTTCAAATTCGTGGACGTTCAGGTCGTCAAGGAGATCCCGGTTTGACCAAGTTCTTCGTCTCTTTGGAAGACGATTTGATGAAAAACTGGGGACCAGACTGGATCCAGGATACCTATCAAGACTATGATGTGGATGAGCGGATTGGTTCAGCCAAAGCTCTGACCAAGCGCAAGTATAGAAACTTGGTGGAACGGGCCCAGAATGCTAGTGAAAGTTCTGGTCAGGCCAGTCGTCGGATGACGCTAGAATTTGCGGAAAGCATGAACATTCAGCGTGCCATCGTCTACGAAGAGCGCGACCGCTTGATCAAACAAGAAGGACGTTTGGATGATATCGTTGAAAAAGTGCTTCGTTCCGTCTTTTCAAGCGTAGTCCATAAAAAAGAATACAAGGAACCGGTAGCTTTTTATCGCTATATGTTAGACAATGTTAGCTACCAAGTAGATCCGGAAAAGGCCCACCAAACCTTCCGTAGCAAGAAAACCAAAGAGAATTTCTTATGGGAAATTGCTAAAAGCGAGTTAGAAGCCAAGTATGAGATCTTAGGCACCGACGAGGTGATCGCCCAATTCCAGCGCATGGCCATCCTAAAAGCTATCGATGAAAACTGGGTAGAGCAGGTAGACTATCTGCAACAATTGCGCATGGCGCTCTCTGGTCAGTACACCAGTCAGAAAAACCCTTTGGTAGAATTTTTCCAAGAAGCCTACCAATCCTTTGAACGAATGAAAGAGGCGGCCAAAGAACAAATGGTCCGCAATCTCCTACTAAGTCGAGTAGAAATCAATAAAAAAGGGGAAATTGTCTTGCATTTCCCATAAAAGAGGACATTATGACAGTATACAATATCAACCTTGGAATCGGTTGGGCCAGCAGTGGTGTTGAGTATGCCCAGGCCTACCGTGCCCAGTTGTTACGCAATATCCATCAACCAGCCAAGTTTGTCTTTATGGATATGATTCTAGCCGATAATATCCAGCATTTAACAGAAAATATCGGTTTTAAAAATGATGAAATCATCTGGCTCTATAGCCATTTTACAGATATAAAAATTGCGCCAACGACCTATACCATTGATCAGGTCTTAGCAGGATTTGCCGGAAAACCGACTCGGGAAGAAGTCGATGGTAAGATCAAACGCTTCTTTTATGAGGACCAGGACAACTTTTTGACCTGCTACCTGCGCGCAGAAAACAGTCCCTACGTCGAACGCTGCGAGTACGTGTCTAGAGGAATTTTGGTGAGAAAGGATTATTTCTCCTATACCCGCTATTGTACCGAGTACTTCATTCCCAAGAACAATCAAGCTAACTTGATTGAGCGCCGCTTTTACAATGAAGACGGGACGGTTGCCTACAGCATGCAGATGGCGGATGGCCGCGAAATCTATCGTTTTCCAGATCGCTACCTGGTTGGTCGCCAAGAATTGATCCGCTACTTCATGCAGACCCTTCAATTGACCAAACAAGATCTGGTGATTTTAGATCGGGAAACCAATATTGGTCAGCCTATCTTTGAAGAAGCTCAAAAGGCCCGCCTGGGTGTGGTCGTCCATGCCGAGCACTTCAGTGCCAATAATGTCGATGATCAGTATATCCTGTGGAACAACTATTACGAGTACCAATTTACCAATGCAGACAAGGTGGACTTCTTTATTGTTGCTACTGACCGCCAAAAAGAAATCTTGGCAGAGCAGTTTGCCAAATACACCAACCATCGGCCAGCTATCTATACCATTCCAGTTGGAAGCCTTGCCAGCTTGCCACAAAACGAAAATCGCACCCCGTTTTCTATGATTACTGCCTCTCGTTTGGCGACAGAAAAGCATATTGATTGGTTGGTGCGAGCAGTGGTTCGCGCCAAAAAAGAATTGCCAGAACTGTCTTTTGACATCTATGGAAAAGGTGGAGAAGAAGGCAAGTTGCGTTCTCTAATTGATGAATTGGGGGCGGCAGACTATATCCATCTCAAAGGGCATGCCAATCTAGAGGAAATTTATAAGAATTATGAAGTATACCTGTCCGCGTCGACCAGTGAAGGTTTTGGGTTGACCTTGATGGAGGCGATTGGTTCAGGACTTCCGATTATCGGTTTTGACGTTCCTTATGGCAACCAGACCTTTGTCACAGAAGGTAAAAATGGCTATCTCATTCCCCCTTCAGCAGATCAAGTGGTCGACCAGATTGCTGCTGCCTTTGCGGAAAAAATGATCCAGCTATACAAAAAAGATGATCTAGCCAGCATGCGTCAAGCATCTTATGCGCGTGCAGAAGACTTTTTGACCAGCCGAGTAGAAGAAGCTTGGGCACAATTGATAGAAGAGGTGACACATGCTGAACGTATTTGATAGTTATTCTCGTGAAAGCCAAGACTTGCTCCACTCCATGAAAGAGTCTGGCTTTGACCACCCGACCGTTGTTTTGGAGCCAAATGGTTTCTTACCAGACGGTGTCGAATCTCCCTTTATCTATTTCTTAGGACAAGCAAAAGGGGAGAAGCGGGGACGCTACTTTAATGAAGTTCCAGTGCCTGATTTCTGGGAAGTTTCTGGGGATAATAGCTCGGGAAAAGTGACCTACTATGGTCAAGAAAAGGCTCGAATTGTGTACCATGCTGCTTCCTATAAACGCATCGTCGAGCGCCTGGAGTGGTTGGATGATAAGGGGCAAGTGGTCATGGTTGAGCACTATGACCAATACGGGCGTAAGATTGCTGTAACGACTTGTGGCGATCAGGGACAGTATTTGGTGACCACTTATTTTGAAGGGGATATCGAGCGCTTGACAGAGAATCACCAAACAGGGGATTTGATCTTGACCTTGGACCATCAACCCATGCGGATTTTCAAGAATCGCTTAGATTACTTTGTCTTTTATCTAGAGTATCGTGGTTTTGATCTAGATGGTTTGGTCTACAATACGCTGGCTACCTCCTTTAGCATTAGTCTCCAGCTAGGCAATAAAGGCATCAAAGGACGCGACGTCTTGGTGTGGCAAGAGCCTCTTCACGACAGCCTTCCGGGCAACATGCAGTTGATTCTAAAGAGCCCAGAAATCCGGACCAAGAAGATCTTGATTCCGCAAAACGCGACCTATCATCGCGCTTTGCAGTTGACCTCGCAAGATCAGCATAGCTATTTTGGACCCCTTGGCTACCTGTATGATTTCAAGGTGAAAGACGATATCCGTAAAGACGCCTTTGTTTTGACTAATTCGGATCAGATCGAAGCCTTGACCTACCTAGTAGAGAATTTGCCGAATGTGACCTTCCGTGTAGCAGCTTTGACGGAGATGTCTGCGAGCCTCTTGTCTATGGTCCGCTATCCAAATGTGGTCTTGTACCAAAATATCAGTCAAGAGCGGATCAAAGAGTTGCTTAAGGTCTCTAGTATTTATCTGGATATCAACCACTATGCAGAGGTGCAAGGTATTGTTCGCAAGGCCTTCGAACACCAGCAAGTCATCCTTACCTTTAGCCATACCCTGCATGACCGCCACTTCCTCGCACAAGCCAATATCTTTGATCAAGGAAAAGAAGCAGATATGGTGGCCCGTATCCAGGAAATCTACCAATCTGTGGATAACTACAGAGAAGCCGTCGCACAACAAATTGCCCAATCAAGTAGCGTTGAGCCAGCTGTTTTCAAAGCTCGCTTGCAAGAAGGGATAGGTGGACACAGTGAGTGATCGTAAGAAAGATTTATTTTACAAAGAAGTAGAAGGACGGATGGAGTCTCTCAAACGCCGTCCTGCCGAAAAAGAAAAGACGACACGTTCTGAAAAGATCAATGTTACTTTTAATGTGATCATTGGTTTGGTGATTCTGCTGGGAGTTATTTTTACCCTCTTCAGAGTGTTAGGAGGATCCTAAGATGGAAATGGTATTTGCAATCGGGATCTCGATCTTATCCCTCGCTCTTGTGGTTCTGATCACCCTGCAGCCTCGCCAACAACAATCGCTTTCAACAGATGCGACCAGTAACCTAGGAAAACCAAGTTACTGGCGGTCCCACCGTGGACTCAAGCTAGCGACCCTTGTTGTTAGTATTGTCTTTCTCGTATCCTTATTTCTTTATATGATGGTCGTACAGGCCTAATTTCTAATAGAATGGATAAAAAGAAGTTGGTATTCTCCAACTTCTTTTAGAATGTAATCTATCTGTTTCTTACCTAATGCAACCTAAATGATACTTAAAAAATTAAAGAGATATCAACAATTTGAAGAGGCTGGGACAAAAGTCCTAGCCTCTCAATTATTTTTGGATTGTCGAGCAAG
>OGJJ01000665.1_pt1 | contig 29724 bp, 17 predicted proteins | sample 1572081 | NCBI WGS metagenome assembly OGJJ01 (sample SAMEA2582122, study PRJEB24529) | metagenome | biome: Human gut stool | place: China | collected 2011
TCGAGTTATTTCATCAACATTCGGAAAAATCGAACGCCTAACGTTCATGGGAACTATCGACGCTTTTCAGCGTCAGGTCTGGAGTCCTCAATTTAAACAAAACTGCTTCCCCCATCGCTCAAAGATGGGGGTTTTGAAGAGCTTCCTTAAGTGGAAACACCAACGTCGTATAAAAGCGACCGCGTGTTTACCCTCGAAATGGATTTTCTCTAAATGTTTGATGTCTGGCTTTCAGGCAATTGAATTGTGTTGATCCTTGTCATCGTCGTTGAGCGTTTCCATTGAAAACGGCTGGGGGACTAGCGCAAAGAAGTGGACACTTGAATGGTGTCAATAGATGCGCTTCAGAGCAAGGGTAAGCCATGATGTGCTCGAGATGCATTTATTTCATGAAATTCGTGCAAAAGCCGATTCTGTTGTCTGCATGTGGATAAGCTTCAGAGGTCTCCGTTCGCAGTAGCGGAGATACAGGACCAACCATAGACCCCATACATTTGGAGTTACGCAAAATGAATCGCGTTTTCAAGACCAAGTGGAGTGCTGCCCATCAGCAGTACGTCGTTACGGACGAACACCACGCCACGAAGGGCAAGGCCGCCAAGAGCGCTGTTGCCCTTGCCGTCGCCGCCTTTATGCTGGCCGCCGGCGCTCAGGCTGCTTATGTTGAACCCGGTTTCAAGGCCACGAGCAGTGCCGCCATCGCCGAAGCTCAGCGTTCCTTCGAAACGGCTGAATACCAGAAGGACTGGGGGCTTGCCGCCATGCACGCCTCGAAGGCCTACGCTCTTGGGTTCAACGGCGATGGTGTGGCCGTCGGCGTCATGGACTCCGGCGCTCTCCTGAACATTCATCCTGATCTTACGGGCGATCGTTTCAGTGTTTCCGAAGCCAAGGGAAATTACGGTTCCACGGGCAACCGCTATCCGCAGGCTGTTGATAAGGACAAGGGTAATGTTGGCAACCCGTTCAATCCTGAGACCACGTTTGACATCGATGGCAACTGGAAGGAGGGTGTCAATGACTCGCACGGCACGCACGTGACGGGTACTGTTGGTGGCAATCGCGACGGCAGTGAATTCCATGGCGTGGCCTGGGGTTCCAACATCATCGTCGGCAACACCGGTGCAACGGACGACAACAACTACGGTCCTTTCCAGGACTACACGTACTTCCAGAAGGCCTGGGGAGACCTTGCTGAAAAGGTCGCAGCTGCTAATGGTAATCGCGGTGGCGTGATCAACAATTCCTGGGGTACGAACACTCGCGTTGAAGACCAGAAGGACACGGGGCACGACGGCTACAACACCGGGGTTCACCTCAACGTGAACACCGAAGCTGAAACCGACTACGAGTTCATGTTCTTCGCCAAGCGTTATGGCTTTGATCAGACTGTTGCTAACGGCATCGTGGACGACAAGTCCTTCGTTTATGCCGCTTATGAAGCTGTCAAGAACAAGAACATTGTTCAGATCATGACGACGGGCAACCGCGACATGAAGAACCCGTACTACCGTGCTCTCTATCCGCTCTACAACCCGGCCGCTGAAAAGCACTGGATTGCTGTTGCCGGTTTGAAACAGGGTTCCAAGGTTGGTTCTTACGAACTCGTCAAGAACTTCAACGAAGCCGGTCAGGGCAAGTGGTGGACGGTTGCCGCTCCTGGCAACGCCATTTACTCGAGCACGACGGACGATCACGGCAATCCGGGCTACGCTGCCTGGGGTGGTACTTCCATGGCTGCGCCGCACGTTGCCGGTGCCATGGGCGTCCTGATGTCTCGCTATGACCAGATGAATGCGCTTCAGGTTCGTGACGTCATGTTCACAACGGCCAACCATAAGAATGCCGACGGTACCAACATGGAAGGCTGGACTGACGTGGATGGTACTATCCGTGAGGATGGCGAAGTTTCCGACCGCATGGGTTGGGGCGTGCCTGACCTCGACAAGGGCATGTACGGTCCCGGCCAGTTCCTCGGCACCTTCGAATACAACATGGCCACGGCGGATTCCCTTGACGTTTGGTCAAACGACATCTCCAACAAGGCGCTTGATCAGCGCAAGGCAGAAGATGAAAAGTGGATGGCGGCAACGAGCAACGGTACCAAGTGGGCGTATGACGACATCATCACGGGTGAGAATTTCGTCGTCAAGGATGGCGATGACGACAAGACTAACCATATCATTGGTGAGGAGCAGATCGAAATTCTGAAGGCTGCGTACGCCGAACGTGCTAACGCAATCCAGAACAGGATTGGCAATGATGGCTACAAGGGTACGCTTGTTAAGAAGGGTGAAGGCACTCTCATCATGACGGGCAACAACTCCTACGCCGGTACGACGACGGTCGAAGGTGGCACGCTCCTCGCCTTTGCCGAATCCATCGGTACTGACAACAAGGTTACGGTCAAGACTGGCGGTACGTTCGGCGTTCTCTCGAGCTACAACGATCAGTTCACGATGAAGGGGCACCTTTACAGCAAGGAAGCCACGACGAATACGCTTGAGATCGACCTCTCTCAGGGCGGCAAGCTTTACGTTGACGCAGGTTCCAACGTGAAGGTCCAGAAGGTTATCTTTGGTAGCAACAAGGAGATCGCTGTTGGTCTTGCGGGTGCCGATACCGAAACGCTCGTGAAGGCCTGGAACTCCAAGGAAGCTGCCGTGACCGGTTCCTTCGAAGTGACAGATGGCCAGAATGTGTTCGACAGCGTTACCACCAAGAACATGGATGTCAAGTCTGTTTTCTTCAAGCTCGGTCAAACGACTGTTGGCGACAAGAAGATCGACGTCAAGATGGAAAAGAACGCCGACGTGACCTTCGAACAGTTTGCCAGCACGGCTAACGAACAGAAGATCGCTGCAGCCATCGAAGCTTCCGGCAACAAGCTCACGGGTGAAATCCTGTCCGCTAAGACGGAAAATGAAATCCGTGACACGTACCGCGCACTTGACGATGACTTCTACGCCACGGCCCGCAATGCTCTCGTCGTGAACGCCACCGCTGTGTCCCGCACGGTCATGGATCAGGCTCGCGGCATGGGTGAAGGTCGCTCCGCTGAAGTTGACAACGGTCGCGCCCGCATCTGGGCTGCCGGCATCGGTCACTGGGGAGAAGCTGAAGGCACGAAGAACACGATGGACGTTGACTTCCGCACCGGCTTCCTCGGTGCTGAAGCTCTTGTCCTCGACAACACCAAGTTCGGTGCCTTCTTCGGCTACGGTACGACGGACTACAAGTCCGGCCTCAACAAGATCGACGGTGAAGACAAGCACTTCGGCGTCTACGGTCTGACGGACATCGGCAACGTGACGATGACCTACGGCGTGGCTTACACCGACGAAGATCGTGACACGGTTCGCGTCATGAACACCAATGTCAACCAGCACAGCGAAAACGCCTCTGTCCTTCAGGGCTTCGTTGAAGGTGCGTACAACTTCGACCTGAGCGTTGCGAAGGTCTCCCCGTACGTCGGCTTCACCTGGGCCCGCGTCGAAACGGATGCCGTCACCGACCACATGGATACGAACAGCTACAAGACTGACGAAATCAAGGACGACATCCAGATCGCCACGCTCGGTGTCCGTACGTCTGTTCCGTTCGCCATGGGCAACATGCCGGTCGCTCTGACGGCCGATCTTGGGTGGTCTCATTACTTCGGTGACACCGAAGGTCTCGTGAACGTCCAGATGGGCGAGGGCGGCAAGTTCGCCGCGATCGAAGGTTCTGAACTCAAGGATCAGGCCAACCTCGGTCTCGGCATCGTCGGTCAGGTCGCGAAGCACGCCACGGTTGGTGTCTCCTACTCCGGTTCCTGGGGCAGCGACATCAACACGCACGGCATCTTCGCCAACGTCCGCTTCAACTTCTAAGCCTTCGGGTTTTGAAGCAGGTGACATCACCTGCGGATGACTGAAAACGGCCTGCAGTTCTTCGGAGCTGCAGGCCGTTGTTTTATTCTGATCAGTCGCTGCGAGGCCCGGCCCTATTGCTTGACGTAGGGGCCTTCACCGTGTCCTGACCTCAATGCCCATCTCAACACAGAGAGTCCAACCGTTCCGCTGAGCGAGAACGACGTTCTAAAAAGGGGAGCAACAGTCAGGTCGACACGATCAGCCATGGAGAGATGTCTGCTAGAGACGGCTTTTGTCCTGCGAAGCCGCCACCAGACTTCAAACTCCCGTCTTGTTGTCGGGGATATGGAGGGCACCCGAGACGACGGCGAAAGAAGGCGGCCTGCGGGATTTTCCGTGCGACAGATTTTGACGCACGAGGTCCTCATAATGAACTCATCAGGAATCGGGAAGAAAGACAGGGAGTGTCTCGGAAGATAATGTCTGACGAGGATGGAATCAATCGGCGGCAACTTTCCTCAAGTCAGCAACTGTCCACTGCTTCAGGGAGTAGAGTTTCATCAAGGAGTTCGTGAATGCAGGATTTCAACAAGGAATGTGCGGCCTCGTCCGACAAGGGCAGTGAACCTGTCGTCCTTTGTTCGAAGATGGTGAGGATTGCCGCTGCGTTCCTCAAGGAGACGGATCCGGAAGGCTATGAGATGCTCTGCGAAGGCCTTGCAAAGGCCAATCCCGACTCGATCGCCTTCATCAACGAGCACCTCCTCAAGGGGAGAACTGGTGACTCTGAGCAGGCTGAATGGGACCTTCCGTCCCTCATCATCGGGCACAGTGTGGCGCTCGCGGGCGGCCGCTGCGCGATCATCGAGCCCGGGTCCGAGGAGAGTCCGCGTGGATGGCGCATCAGAGTGAAGAAGGGTGGCAGAGAAAAAGTCACGAAGGTCTTGGACCGGTTCTCTGCCAGCGACATGAGGCATGACATCAAGTTGCCGAGCGTTGCACGTCTGAGCGAAAAGGAGCGGGTGCTGCTCAATTCTTCAGCCGAGCCCGTAACGATGCGTCTGGAGCTCGAGCCGGAGCCCCATCTGGTCCTGACCGTGAACGGCGCTTTGGCGGAAGATTTGGGTTTGACCCATTGGTCTCCGTCTATGGGAATCATCAGCATCGTGAACGGGACCGTAAAGACCGTGTGGGTCGATACGGAAATTGAAGAGATTGACGGCGAACTTCATTACGAGCTCAGCATTGAGGCACTCATGAAGATCATGGCGATCGACGATGCCTGGCTCACGACGTCCGTAGTGCCAGGATCGTGGTATTGCCGGGTTCCGTCTGTCGACGGCACCAGAGTTCCCGTGGCCTGGAGCATGACGGCGCACAACACCGTTGCGGTGCCGATGCCGGCCTCTGTCTACGCGGACCTCAACAGAAGAATTCCGTGGTTCGGCGTTGACGACGCGGAGAGGTGGATCGCCCAGATATTGCTCGAGGGCCAAAGTTAACGCATAAGGAATGGTTAGGAAATAACTTGTGAGTCTTCGACATGCTTGAAACCACGAATGATGGAGTTCCAGTACCAAACTCCAGAATAGGATCAAGTGCGATCTGACCAATTCTCCGTCGGTGATCTTTGTTCCCTTCAGATATTCATTGTTGTCAATGTCACATCTAACCTTCAGTCCGGTTCGCGTCGTCGTGTTGCTGATTAGATTCACAACGGTCTCAATATCAACCAACGGCTGACCGGCCCAATTTTCCGAGACTGTCGGCATCCGCCACGCCTTCTGATTGAGCAAAACACCGTGCTTGTGCAAGATCCTTACACAGCCAGCACAAGCCGGTCGCTCCATGGATTGAGGTTTTCAAGGCCTTATGAAAAAGCTCCGGCGTCGAAGGGCGCCGGAGCTTTCATCATGCTGGTTTGGCCGATCGTGAAGGCGACTTAAGTCCGCCTGATTCGGCAGAAACGTACTGACGGCGAGAGCGAGGTTGCGCACGCCGTCAGGCGCTCAAGCTCATGGCCTGCGACGAGGTCTGAGTCTGGCTCCCGCTTTGAGCAACCACTGGCAAGTGGTTCTGCAGAGCCCCACAAAAGGCTCCCATGGTTTCATAGTCGAGAATCCGGTTGAGTGGCTCACTGATGTGTTCCATGAGCGGGAAGGCCGGCGTTGGGGGGGGCTCGCTAGCTGACTGAAAGAAAAAGAAGAGTTTTTGCGCACGTGTACTCGCAACAAGCATTTAACGCAGCCCGAAACAAGTAGGCGATACGCGTCCTCCGAACGCCGCGCCGCCTGCGCCGACGCACGCGTTGTTTTACTCCACCTCGTGAGCCACCCCCGCTTCGGTGTTACCCACCAACGAGCGACGGTTGATTGCGTCTCTTTTGTGGAATTGAATCTCAGAATCGTTCACCGCTAACACTTGATCTTCCGCAAAGTGTACAAATGTCCCTTTGATATAATTGGAAAACTTTCTTACAAGAAGCCGCCTTTTATTAACGCGAACAGTTAACGCTAAACGCAACCATGATATTGTTGCATCGGCTATCGAGAAGTTGATATGATTTTAATACCCCCCCCCCAGGGCAAATAGTTCCCAGCGATGAGCCGACCTCACCTTTAGTTCAAGCCCTTGATCTGCTTCGTCTTGATGATGCGGAATTCAAGCAACGTCTCTTCGCCGGCTGTCGCCCAGAAGTCAGTCGGCCTCTCTCATGGGATCTCTGCTACGGCTTTTTCCATCAGAACCATCAGCAGTTTCTTGATGGCATCCCCTCTTCAACAAGTCTTGAGCTAGGCGCGTTACAGCTTTCTTCGTATCTCGCGTCCTTCGGCATGTACCGAAATGCGGTTCTGCGCACGCTCAACCGCAGCCTTTTCTCAGCCATCCTCAAAACACTCTTCGAAGCGGCACGCAACGCTCATATCGACCCGTACGCCTCTAAGGGGATTCTCAGCGTTCAGCAACTTCAAGTGCTGATCGACGCCGTCAAAGACAGCTATCAGACGTTTCTTTGTGCTTCCGGCTATCCCAAGCCAAGCCATTCCACCACCACGCTGATCTCAAAAGTCCTTATGGGTGTCATGGGCGTTCTGCCGGCCTTTGACATCTGCTTCAAAGCCGCAATCCCGATCTTCAACACCAAAGCGCCTGAAAATTGCCGTCTCTCCGACAAGCTTGACGACGCCACTCTCACGTCCCTTCTCAATGTAGCTCAAGACACCAACGTACTGAGCTATATCAAAACCCAATTCGACGGCGTGATCGAAGTCTCAAAAAAAGACGAAAACGGGCATATCACCAAACAATTGGTGCAATATCCGCCGATGCGTTTATTGGATTTGTTTTTCTGGGCATATGGCTTAAAAACATACAAGTATAGCTGAGATCAACTCCGTCACTTTTAATTTGTACTCAACAAGGTCTAGCGTTAACCGCTTATAAACGTCATGAATAAAATTTTCAAAGCATTTTTCAATAAGCGAAAGAAGTGTTACGTCGTCACAAGCGAATATAGTTCTGTTACACACAAAGGCTCAGCAAAATCAATTGCTCTAATCATTCCGATCATTGCATTGATATCGCCTTTTCAGCCTGCATATAGCGTAACATTTGGCGGCTATGTAAATAATGCAAACGGCGTATTTAAAGACGCTGACGGGAATAAATTATTAGACCTTCGAAAACTAGACGTTGACAATGGACCCACAGTCGGAAAGGGCTCGATTGGAGCAGGCCAGGACGCTGTTTCTTTTGGTTCCGGCAGATTCTGGGAACCGCTTGGTGACTTATCAGACACTAAAATATTCTTTCTGAATGATGCCAATAAGAAATTCCAAGTTTACCGCGGACAAGGAGCCTATGAAGGATATGTTTGGGTTCGCGGTAGGTATAATGAAGTATCAAAGGACAATTCTGGAACAACTACAATAAAAACACGATATGCAGAATATACTATGTGTTGGGGTCAGGGGAAATGCGTTCCTGGATATGAGAAAATTCAAACAAAAGATTTAACCTTCGATAAGCTTCAAGAAATCTTTACTACGCACGATCCGAACAATGAATATACAGATGAAACAAAAACATATAATACTGTTGACACTCGTAAATTAGTTAACGTTTCGGCTGGTGAGATTTCCGCCACAAGTACCGACGCCGTCAATGGCAGCCAGTTGTATGAGCTCGACCAGAAGATCAACGCAGGCGCATCGTCACCGTATCTTAGCGTCAACGCCACCGACGACATCGCCGATCCTCAGACGTCCGCCAAAGCGCAAGGTGTACATTCGCTTGCCGTCGGCGAGAACGCTGTCGCTGCCGGCTCGCTTTCGCTTGCCATCGGTACCAATACTCAAATCAAGGAAGGCGTTACGAATGCGGTGGCATGGGTGCCAATAGTGCCGTTCTGCAGTCCGACATCCTCGAAACCGACACGAACGGCGTTGTTTCTGTCGGCAGTTCCTCGTCCGACACTGGCTTCAATCGCCGCATTGTCAATGTGGCGAATGGCGTCAACGACCATGATGCCGCTACGGTTGGTCAGCTCAAGAGTGAAACATCTGGCTTTGCCAAACTCGATGGTTCGAACATTAATGTCGACAACGGCAAGTGGTTGACTGCACTTGGCAGTACTTCAGCCAATCCAATTGCTCAAGGCAATAAACACTTTGTCACCGGTGAGCAAATCGCTGAAGAGATTCATGTAGGCGCCGGCAACTACATAACAAGCGGAATTACAGTGGGGCAGAATTTACATAGACTCGACGATGCTATTAAAGATGTTCAGATAGTTTCTAAAAGGGAACTAGAGAATGCCTTTAACTTTGAGTTCAATAAAACCAACGCCACCAAAGTACAGGGCGAGGCCCGCAAGGCGGTCACGGTTGCCTCTAGCGATCCGCTTCTCAAGGTTTCTTTCGGGTCTGGTGATTCAGCAGGTCACTACACCCTTGAAATCGCCAAGGGTTCAATCGCGGATGGTACTGCCGGCGCGGGATTGGTGACCGGCAAGACCGTATTCGACTATGCCAACCAGAATCTTGCTGCCATTGACGGAAGCAACATTGATCCTGACAACGGCCAGTGGCTTACAAAGCTTGGTTCCGTGAACGGCTCTGCCGTTTCCTCCGGCAATACGCATTTCGTGAGTGGTGCGCAAGTCGCCGCTGAGACGCGTGTGGGCGCAAAAGGCAATTACATCCTGAGCGAAAACTCCGCCGCTGCCAATTTGCAGGCACTCGACAAGGGTCTCGGATCTGTCGCCGATGCCGTTGGTGACAAGGTCAACAAGTCCGAAGTAAAGGACCTTGTCAAGGTGACTAACGGATCACACACGCAGGTAACGTCCGACGATACGCCAGACGGTGGTGTTGAATACAAGGTCGACGTCGTCGCCGACGGCTTGGTTGCGGACGGCAATGCGGGGCTCGTTACAGGCGGCGCCGTCAAAACGGCCATCACCAACGACATCAAGGCTGCCTTTGACTTCACGACTAATACGGGTAATGCTCATGCTGTTCGTGATGAAGCCCGCAAAGCCGTGACAGTGAGTTCAGCCAACTCCACTCTTCTGGGGGTGACGGCCGAAGCGGACGAAGCCTATCACACGACGAATTACAAGCTTGACGTTAAGACCGGCGCCGTTTCCGCCGCGAATGAAGCCCTCGTGACTGGCAAGACGGTCCACGACTACATCGCCGGTGAAAAATTTGCCAAAGTCGACAACATGGGGGACTACGTTGCCGTTGCGGATGGTCAGAACACCACGGTAACGACGAACAAGAACGGCGACAAAACAACGTACTCCGTGAATGTCACGGGCAATGGTGCTGTTGAGCAGGGTAATGCCGGTTTGATGACAGGCGGCGCCGTGTTTACCGAAACACGCCTGGGTCAGGACGGGCACTATGTGAAACATGCCAATTCCGCTGCTCAGAACTTGTCCGCGCTTGATACTCAGATATACACCAACACGGAAGCGCTGAAGGGCAAGGTCAACACAAGCGACGTCTCGACCATTGCAAAGCAGTCCGTCAAGGTGGTCGGAAGCGGCGACAACGTGCGTGTCAACGGCTCTACGGGTGATGATGGCGCGCTGTCTTATACCGTAAGCGTGCGTGACGACGGCACGGTGGGTGGCGACAAGGATGCTCATCTGGTCACGGGTACCACGGTTAAGGCTGCCATCGACACGAATATCGGGAACGCCTTCAACTTCACGTCGCCCGTTAACACCACCTATCGCAACGCGGTTCGCGATCAGGCCATGGAAGCCGTCAAGGTGGCCGCAGATGGCCCCCTCACGCTCAGTGCAAGTGCCGGAACGGATCACTCTAAGACTTATACGCTTGGCATCAAGGCGGAAGGCAAGATCGCAGCGGACGACAAGGGGCTTGTGACCGGTGGCGCTGTCTATGACTACGTGAAGGACTTCACGACTGGTCAGGGCTACGTGACAACGGACGGCGCGAACATTGATGTCGACGGCAGCAATAGCAAGTGGCTCTCGAAGCTCGGAACGCAGGCCGGTACGGCAGCCGTTTCTGATGCCAACAACCACTTCGTGACGGGCAAGGACGTATATGAAGCCACGCACGTGACGAATGACGGCAACTATGTCAAGGGAACCAATTCGGTTGCGGCCAATCTTGCGGCGCTCGACAATGGGCTCAGCTCGAAGATCGGCAAGGACAACCTCACCAGTGTGTTGGCCTTCAAGGACGGCAAGCATGTAACCGTTGGTGAGGCTGTGCTTGAAAATGATAAGTGGACGTATGCCGTTGACGTGAAGGCGGACGGTGCCGTGACGGCTGGCAATGATGCGCTGGTCACCGGCGGTACGGTTCACAATGCTGTCAAGGATCTGGCGAGGAACGACCTTTCGAACGTGACGGCGATCACCGGTTCCGGCCTCACTGTCGTTCAGAATGCCGTCGTTTTTGATGCCGGTGATTTCGTCACCGTGACGCATGCCAAGGACAACAACGGCAAATTCAAGGTTGATCTGACGACGACCGGCACCGACAAGGCTCTCAACGAAACCAATCGTCTGGTTACGTCGGATACGCTGAAGTCCGTGCTCGCCTCCAATGAAAGCGACATCATTGACGGCCTCGCCGGCACATATGCCGCTCTCGACGCCAACAATCTGAAGGCCGAAAACGTCGAGGCCTGGCAGACCAAGCTCAAGGGTGAAGTGGCCGCTGGCGTCAAGGGCTTCGTCACCGGCGACGCACTCCACAGCGAAGTGCGCGGAACGAAGGATGGCCAGTTCATCAAGACCACAGAATCGACGGCTTCCAATTTGCTCAAGCTCGATGACAACCTGGCCAAGGTTGTGGATGTGAGCGGCACCCTTAAGGTGGCCGACCTTGACCTTTCCAACTTGTCCAAGGCCGGTTCGAATGTGATTACCAGCTTGAGCCGTCAGGCGATCACGTTCCAGAACGGTGAATTCGTGGTTGCCCAGTACGACACCAATACGGGCGTCGCGCAGCTCGGCGTGGATTCAACGGGAACTGACAGGACTTTGCCGACGGCGGGCAACAAGCTTGTCACATCGACCACGCTTGAGGCTGTTCTGGAAGCCCGTGAGGGAGAGATCGGTCAAACCTACGCCACTGTCACTGGCGACAACATTGATGTTGACGGCGGCCAGTGGCTCACCAAGCTCGGAACGAAGGCTGGTACGCTAGCCATCTCTCAGGCTAATGCGCACTTTGTGACTGGAGGAGAGGTCTTTGCCGAAACCCGCGTTGATGCCAACGGCACATTCGTAAAGGCTGATGCTGCCACGAAGGACAATCTCAAGGCCCTTGACCGAAACCTCTCGGTCGTGGTGGATGGCAACGGCACGTTGAAGGTGGCCGCGATGGATCTCTCCAACGTCACGTCGATCACGGGCAACGGTCTGACAGCTGTTCGCGGGGCCATTGAATTTGCTGACGGCGACTTTGTCTCTGTGACGCATGCCAACGACAATGAAGGAAAGTTCAAGATCAACCTGTCGACGACCGGTACTGACAAAACCCTGACGGACGACAATCGATTGGTGACGTCTGAAACGCTCAAGTCCGTTTTGACGTCCGACGACTCGATCCTGAACGGACAATTTGCAGCGTTGGACGCTTCCAATATTGAAGGCGCCAATCTCGACTCGTGGCGCGCCACGCTCGGCAGCGGTGCTCAAGGCATTGGTGCCGGTTCCAAGGGATTTGTGACGGGCGAACAGATCTACAACTGGGCGACACCTGTCGTCACTTCTCGTGCCGGCGGCTTCACCTTCATTGATCCCAACAACTCGCTCGGTCAGAACCTGGGACTCATCGACAAGACGCTCGGTGAACATCAGACGGCCCTCGGCGGCATTCAAGACCAGATTGACGGCATCAACAGCGGCAACAGCAACCTTCAGACGGCCTTGGATAACTTGAAGCAACAGCTTCGCGATGACCTTGGCGGTCAGGGCTTTATTGACTGGATCAACAGCAAGGTCGAACACCCTGATCAGGGTTCCGATCTGACAACAACCGACAAGGTTGAAGCCGACAACAAGAATCCGGTGACCTCCGAAGGTGTTTACGACTACCTGCATAGCGACACCATCGCCCTTGGCAAGAACAGTACCGTCACAGGGGAATATGGCACGGCTGTCGGCTACAACAACACTGTCGCGGGGAACAAGTCCGGCGCCTTCGGCACCATGAATTCCATTGCTTCGGGTGCTGACGGCAGCTTTGTGGTCGGTACGGGCAACAAGCTTGAAGAAGGTGCCAAGGATACGTTCGTGCTCGGCAGCGGCGTGACGACTGGTGCGAAGAACGCCGTCGTTCTGGGTGCGGGCTCAGAGGGCGTTGACAATGCGGTGTCGGTGGGGTCGTCGAGCAACAAGCGCAAGATCGTGAATGTTGCAGACGGCATCATTGCCGAAGGCAGTTCGGATGCCGTGACGGGCGGTCAACTTTATGAAACCCAACAGGCCATCCAAGAAAACTCGCGGACGATCAACGAAGTCGCCAGCAATCTGCATGACGAAATCAATCGTTCAGCTGCAAACTCTGCCGCGATTGCTGCTTTGCATCCGTTGGGCCTTGATGAAGAGCATCACTGGTCTGCCGCTGCCGGCGTCGGCAGTTACGGCGGCGAACAGGCCGTATCCGTCGGCATCTTCTACAAGCCGACTGAAAACTTCATGATGAATCTCGGCGCGTCCACCGCTACGGAAGGCGACCGCATGTTCAATGCCGGCGTTTCCTACCGCTTCGGCGCACCTTCGACATACGGCTCTCCGACGACTTCGCAATTGTCCGCCAAGGTTGTGGCGTTGTCCAACCAGAACCTGGCACTCGAAGCGCAGCTCGAAAGCTCCCGTTCTCGTGAAGAAAACATGGCGAAGAAGGTTGCCCGTTCTCAGGAAGACCTTGAAGCCCTACGAGCTGAAATCGAGCAGATGAAAAAGTTGCTCGGTCTTGACAAGAAAGAGAAGGCTGTCAAGACGCGCGCAACTAATCCGTAATCGTTCAGAGCACAAAACGGAAGCGGCATCTCCAATAGGAGGGCCGCTTCCGATTGCGATGACGGCATTTACGGCTGCACCAATACACGCCGAGAACGGCCACGTGGATGCAAATCCAGGGGCCATCGACATCTCCGCCGTTCCATGACGCTCCGGTCCAGATGCTCGGGCGTTCATCTTGTCGATACCTCATAACACCCACCCAACACCCATACGAGATTCACATGCACAATCAATACTCGCCCTATCTCCTAAAGGCCTCTCTCCCGACCGCCGTAGCGGCTGCGCTGCTTTCGTTTGCTCAGATGGCAAACTCGACCGTTACGGATTATTCGCCCGACTTTTCAAACGCCGTCGAAATCTCCTTCAATGAGGATGCAGCGACCAATCCAACACAGGCTGATCGAGGCTGGTTTGGTACAACCACTTCGTCAAACCACTGTGCTAGGCTCGAATTCAAATTGACGAACTCACAAATGCGCGATGTTGACGTCATCGGCGCTTGGCGAACCAGTAGTGGTACCTACGCCTCTCAAGTACGGGAGAACAAGCTCCTCATCGCCGGAAGCAATGTCAACGTCAAACGTGTGATGGGGTCGTATCTCGGAGAAGATACTGTCGACAACGCCATCAGCGTATTTGACAATGTCCTTGAGATCTCCGAAGGTCAAACCCAGGAAGCCTGGGGCGTGTATGTCGAAGAAATCAATGCCGAGGCTACGAACAACCATGCAGTCATGTCGGGCGGCAAAGCCGAATACTTCGTCGGCATAGCCCACGTCAACAACGGTTTCCAGATGTCGGGAAACAGCTCTACCCAGGCCACGCTTGGGGCTGATGACGTCTCGTCCAAGATCATCACCTCGGACATTCGCAAAAATCGCACGATCATGACGAGCGGTGAAGTGACACAGCTTTACGGAGTCCTCAAAAGGACCGAATCGCACATGGTACTGTCGGGCGAAACCTCGCATAACACACTCGAAATCTACGGCGGCACTGTTGGACTGGCTTACGGCGTGATTACCACTGCCAAGGGTAAGTATGACAACAATGCGGTCATCATTCATGGTGATAATTCAGACACCAAAATGATTTCCAGCTTGCACGGGATCCTGTTCAACCCCAACCTGAACGCGGCTCAGGATGTGAATACCACCTTCACTGGAAACACTGTTACCATTGACGATGCGCATGTCGGCGTCGTCTATCTGAATCAGACCCAATCCAACGGTAAGTTCACCTATACCAACAACACACTAAATCTCACGAATGCCCAGAGCGAAACCGCTTACGGTATTTTTACTTCTTTCACTGACGATGGCGTGGACACTCAAATCGACAAGATTGAGAACACCGTCATCACGCTCGAAAACAGTACACTGACCGGAGATGTCTATCTGATTCGGGATCATTCGAAATCGAGCACCAGCGAAATCACCGGCAATTTCGTCAATTTGATCGGAACGTCCACCGTAGCCGGGACACTGTCTTTCGTCGATTCCAACTCGGCCAACGTCCATAACAACGGCCTTCGTGCCCAAGGCGTCCATTCTGTCGGTCAGTTCGCAGGGCAATACGACACGCTGAAGCTCACTGTCGGGACAGAAAACAACGCTGCGACCGGTGCGCCTATTCTGACATTAGCTCAAGGCGATTTGGATCTCTCAGACATTGATGTCACGATCAGCAACCTTGACGGCCTCAATGCCGACGAAAGCTACAAGCTCATTCACACCGCCGGCGGCACGATCCATGTCGACGCCGGTACCATTTTCAAGACCGAGGGGACGCTCTTTACGGACACAACGTGGGAATTCACGAAGGACTTCGATAAAGACACGCTGTCGACGGGAGATTTCGTAAAGGATGAAGGCGGCAATGGTGATGACGGCGGCTCCGACATTATTCCGGACGTCACCCCAAACGACAACTCCCGTACCCTGTCTGATTCGATTCTCGGAAGTGTTGCCGTCATCAACCAGGGGGCTTCGTTTATCGCCAACGAAGGCTTGAGCGCGATGGAGTCCGCTTCGTTAGTCGATCAGTCCGCTGTGTTCGGTACGATTGGCGGTGGCAAAACGCGCTACGACACCGGCTCGCGCGTTGATGTCGACAGCATGTCCCTCGTCACGGGGCTTGTCACGCGCGTCACGCCCGAGTGGATGGTCGCGGGCTATGTCGAAGCCGGCTTCGGCAACTCCGAAAGCAGTACCCATGGCACGTCTGCCGAAGGTAGCCATGACTACTATGGCATCGGTCTGGCTTCGCGCTATCGCTTCAACCTTCCCTTCTACGTTGACGGTTCGCTCCGTTTCGGTACCGCCTCGACGGAATTCTCTGGAAGATACGCCGAAGACTCGGCCAAGTACGATGCTGACAGTCTCTACGGCTCCGCACACATCGGCCTGGGTTACGTGTTCGACCTTGCCGACAAGGTTTCTCTTGACGTTTACGGTCGCTACATCTTCACGTACCTCGAAGGCGATACAGTTTCGCTCGGCACGGTCGATCACGAAAGACTGGAATCGGAGGATACAAAGACCCACACGATGCAGGTTGGTGCCATGCTTCGCGGCACGACGCCCGAAAACATTAGTTGGCGTTTCGGCCTAACATATGAACACGTGGCCGACGGCGATGCCGAATCTACGGTCTTTACAAAGACGGATCGAGTTGCTCTAAATGTACCGACATTCGAAGGAGATTCAGGCATCGTGGATCTGGGCATTACGATGCGCTCAACGCCGACCGATCCGATGGCGCTTGATCTTGGTCTCAAGGGCTACGCCGGCGATCATCAGGGCGTAACCGGCACCGTGACCTGGAGCTACGCGTTCTAAGAGGTGTGTAGCACTTTAATGCCACTCCCCTGCGCATGAAAGCGGGGAATTAAACTAGGGCGTACAATCACGGTTGTACGCCCTAAAATGTTATGGGGGACAGTAGTTGCTCGGTGCCGGATGTGCGATCCCTTCGCGTTTCTAAAATGAGCCCTCGAGTATCGATCCCCTGTCTGAGCATCATTGCTCGAATACTAAATGGACCTTGTTGACATAGTCTTCATGGGTTACTAACTCGCAGACTGCTGAAAATCATTTCACTTCCTCAAGAAAGGCCACGCTTGCTGCTAGCGAAAAAAGCCCCGATTAAACAGGGCCTTTAAGAGAAGTGTCTGCTTCGTTTCTGGGTTTTGAGAAAGCTCTTCAAAAGTACCCTGAACAATCGTTTGCACAGCAATTTATCTTGTGTAATAGACAAGAGTTCTCAGGGCGCAAAATTAAAGAGGGCTTTTGAAGAGCTTCCTTGAGTGATCTTTTGACGACTTGCAGGATGGAAGAGGGAGTACCGGCACAGCCTGCGAGCAGAAGCGCGGAGGAGAGGGCGAAGAGTATGGGAAGCCTGGTCATGACAACTCCCGAATGTGGCGATGGATTTGAGAAGACTCCCGCATGCTCGGCGGATGAGCCTTCCGGATACAGATCATTGTGCAAACGCCCGCGCAGGGCTAAGCCGAGGGCATTTTTCCTGGCATCCTAGGGAAACACCCTAGAGCAGGCGATGAGGACATTGACCCAAGGACAGATTTGCCGTTCTAAAGCGTCCGAGGCCCCCACAAACGGCTGTTTGTTTGCGATAATCACGCCAACATTTGCGGACGACCCCGTTCAGGCGAATCTCACGACGCCATGCGTCCGCGACTCAGATCTTCAACTTCCATACAAGAGCACAGCAAAAATGGGCGGCTTCTTCGGCGCTGTATCCAAGCGCGACATCGTTCTCGACACCTTCTTCGGCGTCGACTACCACTCCCACCTCGGCACCAAGTTCGGCGGCATGACGATCTACCACCCTGAGAAGGGCTTCCAGCGTCAGATCCACAACATCACGAACACGCCGTTCCGCACCCGCTTCGAGCCGGACATTGCGGACATGAAGGGCAACTGCGGCATCGGCTGCATTTCGGACGACGATCCGCAGCCTCTGCTCCTGAGGTCTCATCTCGGCCTCTTTGCGATCACGACGGTGGGCATCATCAACAATGCCGACGAGCTGATCGAGCGCTACTTCAGCAACAACAACTCCCAGTTCCTCGCGATGGGCTCCGGCAAGGTGAACTCCACCGAACTCGTCGGCGCGCTCATCAACCGCAAGCAGTCTATCGTCGAGGGCATTCGCTACGCCCAGGACATTATTCAGGGCTCCGAAACGATCATGCTCCTGCAGCCCGACGGCATCATCGTCGCCCGCGACAAGCTCGGTCGTCTGCCCGTTCTCATCGGCAAGGATGAAAACGGCTACTGCGTCTCGTTCGAGAGCTTCGTCTACCACAAGCTCGGCTACGAGGACCACTATGAGCTCGGACCTCAGGAAATCGTCAAGATCACGCCCGAGGGCATCGAGGTTCTCTCGCCCGCTGCCGAGAAGATGCGTCTGTGCGCCTTCCTCTGGACGTACTACGGTTATCCGAACTCCAACTACGAAGGCAAGAACGTCGAGGTGATGCGCTACCGCAACGGCGAGATCATGGCCCGCAACGCCATGGCCGACGGCACGGCTCCCGACGTCGACTACGTGGCGGGTGTTCCCGACTCCGGCCTTCCGCACGGCATCGGCTACGCCAATGAAAGCGGCAAGAAGTTCGCCCGTCCCTTCATCAAGTACACGCCGACCTGGTCCCGCTCCTTCATGCCCGCGAACCAGCAAATCCGCAATCAGGTCGCCAAGATGAAGCAGATTCCGGTCCCCGAACTCATCAAGGACAAGAAGCTTCTTCTCATCGACGACTCCATCGTGCGCGGCACGCAGCTTCGTGAAACGGTCGACTTCCTCTACAAGTCCGGCGCGAAGGAAGTGCACATGCGCTCCGCCTGCCCGCCGATCATGTACAGCTGCAAGTACCTGAACTTCTCCCGCGGCAACTCCGACATGGAGCTCCTCGCCCGTCGCGTCATTCAGGAGCTTGAAGGCGACGAGGGTCACAAGCACCTCGCCGAGTACGCCGACGCCAAGACCGAGCGCGGCCAGTGCATGCTCAAGTCCATCTGCGACAAGATGGGCTTCGACTCGCTCGGCTTCCAGTCCGTCGAAGGCCTCATCGAAGCCATCGGCCTTGACCCCGAGAAGCTCTGCACGTACTGCTGGACCGGGAAGGAATAATCCGCTGATCCTGCATCCGGTGCATCCGCATTGAGAGGGGCCTGCCCGCGGCAACCGCCGTCGGCAGGCCCTTTCGCATAGGCGGAAAACACTCGGTAGAACTACGGCGTGAGGCGACCTCAATCCGCCCTCAGGAGAGGGGAGAAGAGGGTGCGCAGGGGTTCTCGGCCTTCAAACGGCTGCAGTTGAGGGAAAATACCACAGGCTGTTTGTAAAAAATCATGACACGGCGCATGGAATTTCGGAGAACCCTCTCTCGGACTGAATTCGAGGCATATTAAAGCTCGGGGACTAAGGTACCTTTCGGGTACTGTTGCTCAGCAAACACTACAAACGCCTGTGGCACGCGCATTTTCAAAATGATCAGCCTCCTGTGAACGTCAGCAATGTTAAATCGAAACCGATTTGAGGCCGCACCGCCGGGAATCATGTGAAATGCAGGGGATTTCCCGGGACTGACGGGCCATTCAGGAATGGAGGCCCAGACGAGAAGCATTTGCAGGCGAGTCGTTTTGGAAAACATTACAATTCGTCTGGGTGACACCCCCAAGCATATTTCCCCGCAGGTACAATTGGGATGTCACCTTAACGTGACAGGCGGACCACAACACAGACGTTCCACAGGACCGGAACGGAAAGCGTCGCCGAAAGAGGGTGCCCGGACGGGCAGCCCGTCCCCAAGAATAAAGAGAAGGACTACCGCAATGAACAAGAAGGAAATCGCGCAGGCTGTCGCAGAACGCCTCGTGCTCTCGCCCTCCCTCGTAGAGGGCATCGTTGATGCCGTGCATGAAGAGATCGTCGAGGCCATGGCCCGCGGCGAACGCGTCACGTTCTGGAACTTCGGCCGCTGGGAATTGAAGACTACCGCCGCTCGCGTCGGTCGTGAATTCAAGACCGGCAAGTCCGTCGTGATTCCGGAACGCAACAAGGTTTGCTTCACCGCCAGCCCGAACCTCGTCGCGGCCGTCGAAGACGCCATGAAGACGCTCTGACGCTCAGGCACCAGAGAGACAAAAGGGGACGCCGTCCGAAATGGATGCCGTCCCTTTTTTGCGCACGCAGGCTTCGCTCCGGAGCGGCGTCCGCCCGTCTAGTCAAAACACCTTATGTTTATTTTTCGAAATGTGTGCTTATAATACAAAAGTTTGCACAGACGATTCGTCCTTAGGAGGAACCCTTACGACTCTTTGAGCGCGAGGCGTTTTGTCCGGAAAGCCGAAGGACGAGGCGCCTGTGCGTGTAGATTCAACGTGTTTGAGGAGTAAGGAAAAATGGGTTATTTCCCGCAGTGGAAGCTCAAGGAAAAGGGCGTGGTGGCCCCTGACGAGCGTCTTCCCACCGGCCAGACGGTGGCGATGGGCGTTCAGCACGTGGTGGCCATGTTCGGCTCCACCATTCTCGCCCCGATTCTCATGGGCTTTGACCCCAACATGGCGGTTTTGATGAGCGGCATCGGCACGCTCATTTTTTTCGCCATCGTGGGCGGCAGGGTGCCGAGCTATCTGGGTTCATCCTTTGCGTTCATCGGCGTGGTGATCGCAGCGACGGGTTACGTTGCGGGCTCGGGCCTCAACGGCAACATTCCCGTTGCGCTGGGCGGCATCGTGGTCTGCGGTCTCGTCTACTGTATCGTGGGCCTCATCGTGATGCTTACGGGCGTTAAGTGGATTGAAAAGCTGATGCCTCCCGTCGTGACGGGGGCGGTCGTCGCCGTGATCGGCCTCAACCTCGCCCCGACGGCCTGCCGTTCGGTGGGTCCGACGGACTTCGACGCCTGGATGGCCGTCGTCACCTTCATGTGCGTGGGCGGCGTTGCCGTGTGGACGCGCGGCTTCATCCAGAAGCTCCTCATCCTCATCGGCCTTGTGATCGCGTACTTCATCTACGCGGTGCTCGCCAACGGCTTCGGCATGGGCAAGCCGATCGACTTCTCGATCATCTCCAACGCCGCCTGGTTCGGCGTTCCGACGATTCACACGCCGGTCTTCGAGATGCACGCCATCGCGCTCATCGTTCCGGTCGTGATCATTCTCGTTGCCGAGAACCTCGGCCACGTGAAGGCCGTGACCGCCATGACGGGCCGCAACCTTGACCCGTACATGGGCCGTGCGTTCCTCGGCGACGGCATCGCGACGATGCTCTCGGGCTCCTTCGGCGGCACGGGCGTGACGACCTACGGTGAAAACATCGGCGTGATGGCCGCCACGCGCGTCTACTCCACGCTGCTCTTCCCGGTCGCCGCGATCTTCGCGATCATCCTCGGCTTCTCCCCGAAGTTCGGCGCTGTGATCCAGACGATTCCGCAGCCCGTCCTCGGCGGCACCTCGATCGTGGTCTTCGGCCTCATCGCCGTGGCCGGCGCTCGCGTCTGGGTCGTCAACAAAGTCGACTTCGGCAACAGCCGCAACCTGATCGTGGCTGCCGTCACGCTGATTCTCGGCGGCGGCGACTTCACCCTCAACCTCGGCTTCTTCAGCCTCGGCGGCATCGGTACCGCGACCTTCGGCGCGATCATCCTCAACGCCGTCATGTCGCTCGGCGAACCCAAGGAGGAAAAGGCCTCGGGCGAGCCCATCGAGCTTGACCGCAAGGCCTGACGCCTGATCTGACTTCAAGTCCCGAACGGGGCTGCTTCTCAAGGGAGCGGCCCCGTTTTTCGTTAATGGCAAAGGAGAGCAGGTTGGGAAGGGAGGCGGCAAAGTCGGGCTGTCTGAAACCTGCAAGTCGTCAAAAGATCACTCAAGGCCCAGAAACGATGGACGATCGCGTGCGCAGGCTGCTTTATCTGGGCCTCACCAGGGCGTCCGCACGCATCGAGCTTGTCGTGAGCGCTCAGGCGATGGCCGCGCTTAACGCAGCGGCAGGCTGACCGCCGGAAGTCCGCAGGTCGCCTGAGGCCCGACGAATGATGGAAAAGAGAAGGGGACCCGTTGTTGATGGATCCCCTTTGTGTTCTCAGGTCCCTTGCGACAAGGGACTCAAGTCGAAAGATCAGCGGTGGTTGCGGCCGTGCCTGGCCTTGGGCTGGGCAGCGGGAGCGGCCTCAGCGGCAGGCTCTTCAGCCTTTTCGGACTCTTCGCACTTGCATTCGGCGTCGTCCTCGCACTTGCAGTCGCAGTCACACTTGCATTCGACTTCGCAATCACATTCGCATTCCGCGGGTTCTTCTTCCTCGAAGTCCTCGGCGGTGGCTTCCTCGACGTCTTCGTCCTTGCCGTCGTGCGTGTCGAGGCTTTCGACGAGGGCGAGAAGAGCCTGAGCCTCTTCCTCGGTGAGATGAATGTCGGCTTCGATGTTGGAGCCGAGGGAGCGGTTTTCAATTTCAGCCGTGACGTGCAGGGCTGCGTTGATCACCGCCTGGGCCGCGAAGGACTTCACGGACGTACCGGTGAGAGTGGCGGCAAGTTTCACGATGTCGTAGGAGACGGCGGGCAGCTTGATCTTGATGCGGTTCTTATCGTTGTCGGACATGACCTTTACCTCCGGAGGCCAACACTTTGAAAAATGCTGAACGGGGCGTGAGAACCACGCCGACGCTCATGACAACTATAATAACTCGACTTAATGAAATTTGCGCGGCAAAAGTGTGAACGTTGGTCAGGAACTTCCCCTGAGCCACGCTCGTTTTGGGCTGTCGGCCCACTTGAGGCCGCCTCTGCGCGAAGCGAGGGGTGTTCAATGGGACCCGAGCGAGTTCAAAATGAATTTCATCACACCGGGCACGCACAGGACTGAACGAGCGCTACAAAAGGAGAAGACCTTGCCGGAAGGAACCACAAGGGGCCCGCGGACCGTCGCTGGCCGCGTCCGCACTCTGCTGCTTCTGGCAGCCTGCGCCTCGATGCTCGGCGGCTGTGCCGTCGGAAGCGGCGAGGTGCGTGACCTCTCGACCGAGAAGGCCGCGAGGCTCATCATCGACGGCCGGACCACCATGGCGCAGATCGATGCGGAGCTCGGCGAACCCGACTATGAAATCCACATGGGCCACGAGATCGTGCGCCACTACAGCTGGATGAGGGGACGCCCCTCCGCCAAGAACTTCATCCCCTTCAACCCGATCTCGGAATTTCCTATCACGCAGAAGAACTTGCGCATCTGGTTCGACAAGACGGGCGTCGTGAAGCGGCATGAATTCACGGGCGTCTTCTACATCTACCGCGCGCCACTTGTCGGCACGGACGCGCCACACAGCTTCAGGCCGCTCACGCCCGCCGAGCTCGATCATTTCTCGGAGTAGCAAGGATGACGATTGACTTCAACCGCAGAACGCTCGGAAAGGCCGCGGCCATTCTCAGCGCCTCTCTCGGAGCTCCGATGCTCGCAGGCTGCAGCGGTCCCCACCAACACGCCGACAACCGCATGATGCCGGGCACTGTCTTCACCCCGGAGGCGCTCAAGGCAACGGCCAAAGGGAAGACCTACGTGCGCGACTTCGTCGCCGTCTACGGCCGGCCCCTTCGCCGTATGAACGACCACGTGCGCCATCCCGACCAGAAGGGCTACGTGTGGGAATGGGTGGCGACGAGGCCGTCGTTTTGCAGCAATCTCAATGACCGCCCCTACATGACGCCCACCGTCAAGAAGGAAATCCACGTCTGGCGACGCAACATCGATGCCGTCGTCACCGACGTAGAGGTGGTCGGGACCTTCTACGTCCAAGTGAAGCACAAGATGCTTCCACTCGTCATCACCGACATCCGACCGCTCACCCGAGACGAACTCACCGCTTCGCGTGTGCCCGCGGGGCCGGGCGAGAATCCGCGCGAAATCGAGCTCTGGTACCAGAGCCAAGGCCGATAAGCTCACTTAAATAGAATTCCCTTTGGGGAACTCTATTCAAAAAACAGAACAAATTGAAAGGGGAGGCGCTTTATCCCAGACGTCGAAGGTCGAAGTCCGAAGAACGCACTGTCTCGCTTTTGCAACACGTGCCTTGCGGATCCATCCCTGCGGGACGGGCGCTTAGAGGAGAACGCTTGTTCAGGACAAGGCATCATCCGCCCTGAAAAGAGGGCCTGCCCTCGGAATGGAGAGACAGGCCCTTCGAAAGCGCTCAGGAAGTTCCCCAAAGGAGAAGAAGAACGCGCGTCAACCGATGGTAAGGACCATGCGGGGCGTGCCGTCGGGGCTTCCGAGTTCGGCGGGATCACGATCCTCGGGCGCGAAGACGAGCTCGCAGATGCCGCCCGGGAGCCTCACGGCGAGGATGTCGAGGCCTTCATCTTCATTGACCACGCGCGTGAGGTCAAGGTCGAGCGCGAGGATGCAGGCGGCGCAAAGCCCGCCGATGTCGAGGTCGGCATCCTGGTCCTCGATGCAGTCAAGCATTTCGCAGAGGGCATCCATGGCCTCGTTGGGCTCGCCCGACCACATGGCACGCATGAGCTCGCGCGTGGGCGTCATCCAGTCGGCTCCTTCGCTCATCACGAACCTGAGCGCCAGGACGGCCAGCAGGCGAACGCCCCAAACGGAGGCGTAATCGTAGAGCCTCACATCGTCAGGCTGCTCGTCCGCAGCCCCGGCGGGAAGCGGCGTCCAGAAGCCGAGCGTCACCATCGCCTCGGCAAGAAGGTCGAGCCTATCCTTGCCGAAAACAGCGGGGATTTCCTGAAAGAGCGCCATGCGCTTCAGATCTATCAGGCCTGCGTTTTGGAGTCGCTCGAGGAAGCGGGGCGTGAGCGCGCCGGACACGGGCGGGAGGATCCCGGCCTTCCCCTGGCGAACCCATTGAAGAATGTACGGTTCGACGTAGCGTGCGCCGAGTGCGGCATGGCGGTCCAGCTCCATCATGACGAGGTCGGGAACCATTGTCCTTTCCTCGGAGATGCGGGCAAGGTCCGCGCCGTAGAGAAGGCCAACCTGCTCATGGGAGATCGTGAAGAGCTCCTCGGTCTCGTGAGGCGCAAGAGGCTCGGCGTTCTCAAACGCTTCGCGGCAGATGTCCTTTGTGAGGCTCGTGAGGCCCGTCACGATGAAATGATGTCCATGTGTCGCGGCGATGCGTGCAAGCCCGCGCACGATGATCCCGCGCATTGCCTCTCGCTCCTCCTCGTCGTCCCAGGCCGCAAGGACGGGAACGTCGATGTCGGAAAGGAAGAGGCAGGGCGCTTCCGGATTGGCAAACTCATCAAAAAAGGCTTCGAGTTCGGCCGTATTCCCAATTTCACTCAGCTTGACGTGCCTGAGATTGAGCCCGATCTCGGCCGCGCAGTGCTGCGGATCGATGGGGAGCCAGTCGGCGCAGCCGATGCCCCAGCGGATGCCGCCTTTTTCCAGGATGCGGATGAGGGGCTTCATGAGCGTACGCTCGTTGTCTGTGGGCGTCAGAGGCGCGCCGGGAACGGGAAATCGGAGCATGCGATGGATCCTTGATGGGGGAACGGTGCCCGTAGTTTATCTGAAAGAGAATCGGACCACGCAGACGGTCTGCTGCAGGGATCGCCTGAAGGAGGCGGAGAGGTCCTCGAATAAGGTGAAGAGAGGCGAAAAAGCCCGAAAGCCGGAAAAGAGAAGGCCCCGCGCTTCGGGGAAAAGTGCGGGGCCCTTTGGGTTTTCTCAGTGAGTCCTGACCGGGGGCTTCACTTGAGAGTCAGGTTGTCAGGCCGGCTTGCAGCAGGCCTTGCAGGGGACGGCGGCCTTGTAGGCGAGGCCGAGGACGTAGCCGGTGACGGCGAACGGGACCCAGGCGAGGCCGTACTGGGCGAACGGGACGTAGGCCTTGATGGCTTCGGAGATCGCGCCGAGGTTCACGCCGGCGGTTTCGAGACCGGAGACCGCGGCCATCACGAACGTGAAGGCGGTGGTGAAGGCGTAGACGCACTGGCGGCCGTCGAAGAGCTTGTCCGTGAAGAGCAGCACGATCAGGATCACGCAGAGCGGGTAGACGAACATCAGGACCGGGATCGTGGAGACGATGATGGTCTTGAGGCCGAACATGCCGATCAGGAACGAGACGATCGTGAAGAGCAGGCAGTACTGCTTGTACGTCAGGCGGCCGACGATGCGCATGAAGTAGGCGGCGCAGCAGGTGATGAGGCCGATGGACGTCGTCAGGCAGGCGAGCAGCACGATGACCGAGAGAAGGATGGCGCCGAAGTTGCCGAAGAGGATCTTGGCGGTTTCAGCGAGCACAGGAGCACCCGTGTCCTGCATGCCGATGGCGGTGACGGACTCAGCGCCGATCTTCGCGATGAAGAAGTAGATCACGGCGAGGAGCGACACGGCGAGGATGCCGGACTTGTAGACCTGGGAGGTGACTTCCTTCGCGGTCTTGGCACCGCCTTCACGGACGAAGTTCGTGACGAGCGTGGCGAAGACGAACGCGGCGATGGCGTCGAGCGTGTTGTAGCCGTCAAGGATGCCCGCAACCGTGGCGGTGAGGACGCCCGCATAGTTCGGCTGGGCGGCCTGCGGAACGCCGAGCGGATCTACGACGGACTTGACGATCAGAGCACCGAGCGTGAGCACGAGGGCCGGCGTCAGGATTTTGCCGACGCGGTCGACGAGCTTCTGCGGCGTGGCGGCAAGCCAGTAGGAAACCACGAAGAAGAGGACGAGGAAGATCCACAGGCCCATTTCAACCTGACCTTCGGTGAGGAAGGGACGCAGGCCGATTTCAAAAGCCACCGTGCCCGTACGCGGAATGGCGAAGCAGGGGCCGATGGACATGTAGACCACGACCGTATAGAACAGACCATAAAGGGGATGTGCGCGGCCGGCAGCCTCCTGCAGGTCATTGCATCCCGCATAAGCCATCGCCATGATGGCGAGAAGGGGAAGGCCTACACCCGTAATGCAGAAGCCAATGAAAGCCCAAACGAAGTGATCGCCGGAAGCCTGGCCCATGGAGGCGGGGAAGATGAGATTGCCTGCGCCGAACAGGATCGCGAACAGCATCAGGCCGATCGCGACAAAGCGCTTGTTGTCTGTGTTTTGCATAGCTTTTCTAATGCGGGAGGTGTTGTAGGACTCTTGTGTGGGGCGCCTTCGGGACCGTCCGTCGTTTTCAGCAGAGACGGTGCGGGCCTTGTGACCGATGCCCTTGAATAGGATTATATGGACATGTAGCTTATGGTTACATAGGGCAAACAGCTTACATGAGGCGGATTTCTGCAAGGTTCCGTCACTTTGAACCCGTTGCGGGACATGGATTCCGCCCAAAAAAGGCTCTGCTGTTTCGCAAAAGTTGCAGGAATCAACGCCTGAAATCGCACCTTCTGCCGACGGCAGCCGGGCCTTCAGAGGCGCAAAGCGCATAATTTTATATGTGTGGCGCGCTTTCGGGGCATCGTTCCCGATCGGGCCCCAAACGCCCGATTCAGTTCGCATGACGTGCGGCAGTGGCCGAAAGCCCACGATCAGCGATAAGAGGAGGGTGAAAAATCAAAGGGCCCGAAGATGTCGTATCTGCGGGCCATCGAAACAACGGTTTCAGGTCGATCAGCTGTTGCCGATCTCGTTGTTGATGTCAAAGCGCAGCGGATCACCGTTAGAGGCGAAGAGGCTGCCTGCGCGACCGACGATGAGCGGGTCGATGTTGCCCACCTTCTTCATGTCGCGGTTGTCGTACGGAATCGATTGCAGCAGCACGCGGATGGCGTTGAGACGACCGCGGCGTTTGTCTTCGTTGCGGATCACCGTCCAGGGCGTTTCGGCCGTGTCGGTCATCTGGAACATGCGGCGAATGGCCTTCGAATAGTCGTCCCAGCGGTCCATGGACGCGATGTCGACGGGAGAGAGCTTCCAGCGCTTCAACGGGTTCTCGCGGCGTTCGCGGAAGCGGCGGCGCTGTTCGTCCTGGCTCACGGCGAGCCAGAACTTGATGATGTGCGTGCCGCCCCTGATAAGGGACTGCTCGAAGCCCGTCACTTCGTTGAGGAAGATTTCGGTCTGCTCGGGCGTGCAGAATCCCATCACGGGTTCGACCACGGCGCGGTTGTACCAGGAGCGGTCGAAGAAGCAGATCTCGCCCGGATTGGGCAGGTGCGCGCAATAGCGCTGGAAGTACCACTGGCCCGCTTCATTCTCGGTCGGCTTCGAAAGGGCCACCGTGCGCGCGCCGCGAGGATTGAGGTTCTCGGTGAAGCGGCGGATCGTGCCGCCCTTGCCGGCCGCGTCACGGCCTTCAAAGAGCACGATGATCTTCGAGTTCGTGCGCTTGACCCAGTCCTGAAGCTTCAGAAGCTCGACCTGCAGGTCATAGAGTTCCTTCTCATAGAGCTTGTTCGGGTAGCGGTTCTTGTACGGATAGGCGCCTTCGCGGAGCTTGTCCGAAAGAGCGTTCATGTCGATGGGCTTCTTCGGGAAGAGGCCCGCCTGATGCGCCTCCTTGACGAGCAGCAGCTTGAAGAGCGCGTCACGTTCCGTCTGCGTCAGGTCGCGGTTGAGCATCTTGAACACTTCGGCGGCCGACTCTTCGGGGGAGACGAGCGGCGTGTCGCGAAGCTTGTCGCGAAGATAGGTGACGACCTGCGTCATCGAGTCGAACGAATGAGGTTCGACATGCTTGGGTTCAAGGGGAGCCACAGGATAGGAGGGCTTCCTTTCAACGTCTACGACTTCAAGGGTGCCGCCGCCGGTGGGTTCGACGGCAGGCTTGTGAGAATGATCCTTGGCCATGTGCGTCCTCCTTTCTGATTTTTACTGTCACGCATAAGCACGTGGGATAAGTGTACAACCGCCTGTAACGAAATGTTATGAGCAATGTCCCGTAACCGTCACGACGCGACGGCCCAGACTCAGGGAATCATCGCAGGCGTTGTGTGAGGGAGAATGGCTCCCGTTTCCGTTAATCATAATCCACGACGGCGTGCATGAGAATTTCCGCACCTGAGAGGAAATCCGAAATTCGCATCGCCTCATGCGGGTTGTGAGACCCATTCTGGTTGGCGACGAAGAGCATGCACGTGGGCACGCCCGCGCTCGTCATGACCGCGGCGTCGTGGCCCGCTCCGCTCGCCATCTGAAGATGAGGTATGCCGTGATCCGTCGCGGCCTTGACGAGCCGATTGAAAAGGATTGCGTCGGGACGTGCCGCCTCGCCTACGATGACGTCGTCAAAGATGAACTTCACACCGTGCTTTTCTTCGATGGCGGCCGCCTCCTCAAGAAGGAGGTCGTGGAAGGCGCGGATCGTCTCCATCGAAAGGCTTCTCATGTCGAGCCCAAAGGAAACGTCGCCCGAGATGATTGAGATGTCGGCCGTCGAAGGCGTGTTGATGACGCCGCAGGTGAAGACCAGATCCTTGCCGTCATGGAGCCAGGCCTCCCAGTGCCTGTTCATCACGTAGAGAAGGTCTGTCAAGGCTGCGACGGCGTCGTGCCTGAATTCATAATCAACGGCGCCCGAATGCGCGATCTCGCCCTCAACGCGGCATCGCTTGTGCCTCAGATACCCGCGGATTCCCGTGACGACCGCCGCACGGTTGACAGGTTCCTTGTCAAGCCTCGGACCCTGCTCAATGTGAAGCTCGACAAAGGCTGCAATCTTCGAGAGATCGATGAGCGGCTCTCCCGACGCGATGCGCTCGACGTCGACCCCGCGCTCAAGAAGAACGTCCTTCAGAAGTCTCCCCGAATCCCTCTGAGGGAGTTCTAGCTCGAAGGGCTTGAGCTGGCCCGTCAGCGCCAGACTGCCCGCATAGGCACGTCCGAATTCCGGGCACTCCTCCATGCGGAATGCAACGATACAGAAGTCCTGTTCGGGTACTCTATTCGTATCCTTCAGATATTTGGCCACGGCGAGCGGCGCGACGATGCCAGCGAGCCCGTCGTAATTGCCGCCCAGCGGAACAGAGTCGGTGTGCGATCCCGAGACGAAGGCTGGCAAATCCCTGTTGCGACCTGGCAAAGTCATCCAGAGGTTGAGCGCATCGTCCGCATGGACTTCAAGACCGATCTCGCGCGCGGCCTCGGCGAGTCTCTCATGCACCTTGTCTTCTTCAGGCGTATATCCCTCGCGCGTAACGCCGCAGGTGCCGGCGGTAAGCTTTCGGATGTCTTCGAAGAGACGAGTACAGAAGTCTTCTACGTAGGCGGCGAATTCGGTCATGAGACGGTTCCTCTTCCTGATGGTTTCGGCCGGAGTGAGTGGAGTATGGATTGGTGGGATTCGGTCGATCTGTGAATCCTCCCCGCCCAATTATTAATTGGACGGGGCTTCCCTGCCTTTTACCAGCAAGGACTGCCTGA
>OGJJ01000668.1_pt1 | contig 29639 bp, 26 predicted proteins | sample 1572081 | NCBI WGS metagenome assembly OGJJ01 (sample SAMEA2582122, study PRJEB24529) | metagenome | biome: Human gut stool | place: China | collected 2011
CGCAGTTTTGATGCGGAAAGCCAGCGCTCGATCGAGAATCTGGAGGAGATTACGATCTATCCGGCGACGGAAGTGGTGCTGGATAAGGAGACAATCCGACAGGGCATCAAAGCCATTGAAAAAGAGGCGCAAAAGAGTCAGAAGAAGTTCCGGGACGAGATGAAGACAGAGGAAGGGGCGAGAGTCCGCCAGATCGCCGCTGAATTAAAAGACCAGTTAGAAGAGATGGAGCATATTGCCGGAGCAGAAAGTTTTGTCCGGTATTTTTATAAGAAAACAGAATCGTTATTGGAATATCTGCCGGAGAACACGCTGGTTGTGATCGACGAGCCGAACCGGTTGACAGAACATGCAAAGACAACAGAAGAAGAATTCCGGGAGAGTATGATTCACCGTCTGGAAAAGGGGTATCTTCTGCCCGGACAGATGGAAGTGATCCGAAACCATCAGGAAGTAGTGCATCGGTTTCATCAGATGCATACACTGTCGTTGTCCACGATGGAGCCACGGGGAACCGGGTGGAACTTCGCTATGGAGATGCAGCTGACTGTAAAATCGGTCAACCCGTACAACAACAGTTTTGAGATGCTGGTAAAAGATCTGTTGCGCTGGAAAAAATCCGGTTACCGGATGCTGTTGTTATCCCCTTCGCGAACAAGGGCGGCCAGACTGGCAAAAGATCTGCAGGATCAGGAACTGTCAGCTTTTTACAGTGAGGATCCGGAAGAACTGATCCAGCCGGGACAGATCAAGGTCACCTGGTGACGGGTAAGCCGTGGCTTCGAGTATCCGATGGTCAAATACGTGGTGATCTCGGAGACGGATATTTTCGGCAAAGAAAAAAAGAAAAAACGGAAAAAATCCCAGTACAGCGGAAAGCAGATCGTGCAGGTCTACGGCCTGACCAGCGAAAAGCTGAAGCTGCTGACCGATGCAGAGTTTGCCGAACTGGAATTTACCCCGGACTGACTTTTGCCGTCTGCGGGCGGCGTACATATACTCTTTCCCTCAACTATGTGATTATGGTGTATCACTCCCCTCTGCTTGCTGTTTCAAAACATTTTTCGACTTTTTTTCAAAAACGTCTTGGCAAGGATTTATTTCTATGGTAAACTTTTTGTAAAAGTTCATAGGCAAACCCGGCGCAAGTCGGCGACGCAAAGCTATAGGGACCCACCGGGTCAGCCAGTTGCCAGTAAGAAATTGCTGTTTTCTGCTGTCCGTAAATATCGCTTTATGAAGTCAGATGACGCTTTCAGTCATGGGTTCGCCATGCCTTGAAAGCGTTTATTTATTTTCCAGCGGCAGAGTTATAAAAATGGAGGGGACCTGCTATGAATGTTACAAAGCGAGCCAGAACTTGCAGGGGTCTGGCAATTCTAATGACGATGCTTCTGCTGACGGCATTGCTGTCTCTTTCGGCAAGCGCAGCAGAAACAGTAAGCCAGCATGAGCGTGTGAGGGTTGGCTTTTTTGCAATGGACGGCTATCACATGATGGACGAGGACGGAAACCGCAGCGGTTATGGCTACGATTTTCTCCGCTTGATGGCGCGCTACTGGGATGTAGACTATGAATACGTCGGCTATGACAAAAGCTGGGAAGAAATGCAGCAGATGCTGATCGACGGCGAGATCGACATGGTAACTTCTGCCCGCAGAACGCCTGAGCGCGAAGAATTATTTGATTTTTCCCGTCCGATCGGAACCAACAATGGTATCCTGACTGTCCGCAGCGATAATAGCACCATCGTTGAGGGAAAATATAGTACCTACGATGGGATGCGTGTTGCACTCCTGCGCGGAAACTCCCGGAACGATGAATTTGCGGAGTATGCACGAACCAAAGGCTTCACTTACAAATCGGTCTATTTCGATTCGGCTGAGGAGATAGCAGAGGCACTTCAGAATGGAACGGTTGATGCCATTGTCACCAGTTCCCTGCGCAAAATGAACAATGAGCGCATCCTTGAAAAATTCGGCAGCAGTGATTTTTATGTGATCGTCAAAAAAGGAAACACTGAACTTCTGAATAAGATAAATTATGCGATTGATCAGATGAACGCTGCCGAAGGCAGCTGGAAAACGACCCTCTATAACAAAAACTACGAAACTACCGATACCAAAAATCTGGAGTACACGGAAGAAGAAAAGCGTATCATTGCCCAATATTCCAAGGAAAATCCCCTTCATGTTCTGTGCGACCCGACCCGGTATCCCTATTCCTATACAGAAAATGGCGAAGTAAAGGGCATTCTCCCGGACTATTTTCGGAAGATAGCAGACTATGCAGGACTCTCGTATGAGTTTCTTGTTCCTGCGACCAGAGATGAGTATATCGCATATCAAAGCAATAAGGATGCGGTAAACATCAGTATTGATGCACGATTGGATACGGATAATTACGCAGAGACCAAAGAATGGGGATTGACCGCTCCCTATATCACGATGCGAATGGCAAGAGTGACGCGGAGAGACTTTGATGGGAAGATCAATGTTGTCACCACAGTCAATCAGACCGCATCCACATCGATCGAAGATGTGCTGGCACCCGGTGCGGAAAAACTGATGTGCAGTACCCGTCAGGAGATGATGGAAGCTGTCCGCAATGGCAAAGCGGATGCAGCCTTTGTCTACTATCGCATGGCACAGGCATTCGTCAACAGCGACACAACAGGTACAATGACCTACACGCTGCTGGAACAACCCACATTCAGTTACCGCATGGTGGTTTCCTCTACGGAAAACCATGCGCTGGCAGGTATCCTGACAAAAGCAATGTACGCGATGCCGGATAATCTTGTTGAAGACCTTGCAACACAGTACACCACTTATAAAGCAGCGAATCTGACACTTGCAGATATGATCCGTCTGCATCCGGTCACAGCTGTCGCCATCATCGTATTTATCTCGTGGATGGCGGTCACAATAATCATTATCGTGAACCGCTTGCGGACACGCAGAAATTTACAGCTTGCAGCCCAGCAGAAAGCGAAAGAAATGGCTGTCCTTGCAGAGCAGGCGCAAGCAGCCAGCAAAGCCAAAAGCACATTCCTTTCCAATATGTCCCACGACATCCGCACCCCTATGAACGCCATCATCGGCTTTACAAATATTGCATTGCATCAGGATTCTGTGCCGGAAATGCACAACTGTCTGAAGAAGATCGAGGAAAGCTCGGATCATCTGCTGTCCCTGCTGAATGATGTGCTGGATATAAGCCGCATCGAGAGCGGAAAGGTGGAGTTTTCCCCTGTTCCGGCGAATATCACCGCAGTTACAGACAGTGTGATTGAGATCGTGAAGGGGATGATTCTGAACCGGGAACTGAACTTTGAAGTGCATCGTGAACCGCTGCAAAATCCCTATGTCATGACGGAACCCGTCCGTATCCGGGAAATTCTGGTCAATATCCTGAACAATGCCGTGAAATTTACCAAGGATGGCGGCACCATCCGTTTTGATGCAGGCAGCCGTCCGGGAGCCGATGCACAGCACATCGTGATTTGCTATCGGATCAAAGATACCGGCATCGGTATGAGCGAAGAGTTCCAGAAAAAGCTCTTTGACGAATTTGCACAGGAAGAAAATGGCGTACGGACACAGTATAAGGGCACGGGTCTGGGAATGCCCATCTCAAAGAAGTATGTTGAACTGATGGGCGGCACGATCACAGTAGACAGCCGGAAGGGCGTCGGTACAACCTTTACCGTAGAGATTCCCATGGAATTGACAAATGCTGAGAAAGTCGAAAAAACAAAGCCGCTTGTACAGCACAATGACCTGAAGGGGATCAAGGTGCTTCTGGCAGAAGATAATGCTCTGAACGCCGAACTTGCCACGATTCTGTTGGAAGATTTGGGAATGACAGTAACGCGTGCAGCAGATGGGCAGGAAGTTGTTGATCTGTTCGCAGAGCATCCGGCGGGCACTTATGATATTATCCTGATGGACATTATGATGCCTAAAATGGATGGACATCAGGCGGCAAAGGCGATCCGAGCAATGTATGCTGACCGCTCGGATGCAGAAGAGATTCCCATCATCGCATTGTCGGCAAATGCTTTTTCGGAGGACGTTCAGGCATCTCTGGACGCAGGCATGAACGGTCATGTTTCCAAACCTCTTAACATGGAAGAAGTAACCAAAGTTATTGAGCGTAACTTGAACAGGCCGTAACTCCAGCGGATTAATACCTACATATTTCCCCCAAGCGGGCGACCACAAAAAGGTTGCCCGCTATTTTTATACCCTACAAGGTCAACGACAAGGCGTACAACAAGCTGGGATTCAGCATCCACAATTATTTCTTTGCGAAAGCCATCGACCAAGTGCGTCCGGGCGGCGTGGTGGCGTTCGTCACCAGCCGTTACACCATGGACAGCAAGGACAGCACCGCCCGCAAGCACATGGCAGAGCGTGCTGACCTGCTGGGTGCGATCCGTCTACCGAATAATGCGTTTCGCGCCAATGCTGGCACGGATGTTGTCAGCGACATTATCTTTTTGCAAAAACGTGACCGCCCCATTGACCATGAGCCGGACTGGGTGCAGTTGGGCAAAACAGAAGATGGCTTTGCCATCAACCAGTATTTTGTGGACCACCCGGAGATGGTGCTGGGCGAACTGACCGCCGAAAGCACCCAATACGGACGAGAGGAACTGACCGTTGCCCCCATCGAGGGCGCAAACCTTGCCGATCAGCTTGCCGAGGCGGTGCAGCACATCGAGGGGCAATACACCGCCGCCGAGGTGGACGCTCCCGACATTGCCGAAGAAGAAGCCACCCGGCGCACCCTGCCTGCAGACCCGGAGGTGAAAAACTTCTCCTACACCGTGGTGGACGGCGAGGTCTTCTACCGGGAAAACTCCGTGATGACGCAGGTGGAATTGTCCGATAACGCCAAGGGGCGTGTCACCGGCATGGTGGAGCTGCGGCAGATCGTCAACGAGCTGATTCAGCAGCAGTTGGAGGATTACCCGGACGAGGACATCAAGGAAACGTAGGAGTGTTTGAACGCCGCCTACGATGCCTTTACCGCAAAGTACGGTCTGCTGAATGACCGCAAAAATGGGCGGCTGTTTGAGCAGGATTCTTCCTACTATCTGCTGTGTTCGCTGGAAAATCTGGACGAGCAGGGGCAGCTTAAGAGCAAGGCGGCAATGTTCACGAAACGCACCATTCGCCCGGAGCGCACCGTCACCAGTGTGGACACCCCCGGCGAAGCGTTGGCGGTGTCCATCGGGGAACACGGTAAAGTAGACTTGCCCTATATGGCAGAACTGTTGGGTACACCCGGCGAGTACGGGCGCATTACCACCGAACTTTCCGGCGTGATCTTCAAAGACCCTGCCGCCGACCCCACCGACCCGGAAGCGGGCTGGCAGATGGCAGACGAGTACCTGTCCGGCGATGTCCGGGCAAAGCTGCGGATGGCGCAGTTTGCCGCCGAGACGAACCCGGAGTTTGCTGTCAATGTGGATGCACTGACCAAGGCGCAGCCCAGAGAACTGGAAGCGTCTGAAATTGATGTGCGGCTGGGTGCAACATGGCTTGCACCTGAGATCATTCAAAAGTTTATGACCGAGACCTTCCAGATCCCCTACTATCTGCGTCATGCAGTCAAAGTGAGATATTCTCCTTATACCGCAGAGTGGCGTGTGGAGGGCAAAACGGCCACGGGGCGGGGCGATATTATTTCCTCCGAAACCTACGGCACCAGTCGTGCTAACGCCTACAAGATTCTGGAAGAAACGCTCAACCTGAAAGATGTCCGCATCTATGACACCATCGAGGATGACGAAGGCAAGCCCAAGCGTGTGCTGAACAAACGGGAGACCATGCTGGCGCAGCAGAAACAGCAGGTCATTAAGGACTCTTTTGCCAACTGGGTCTGGCAGGACCCCCAGCGGCGCATTGCGCTGGTGAAACAGTACAATGAGTTGTTCAACAGCACCAGACCCCGTGAATACGATGGCTCCCACATCCATTTTGTCGGCATGAACCCGGAGATCACCCTCCGGGAGCATCAGCGCAACGCTATTGCTCATGTGCTTTATGGCGGTAATACGCTGCTTGCACACGAAGTAGGGGCTGGCAAGACCTACGAAATGGCTGCATCTGCTATGGAAGCAAAACGGCTGGGGCTGTGCCAGAAAAGCCTTTTCGTGGTGCCCAACCATTTGACGGAACAATGGGCAAGCGAGTTCCTGAACCTCTACCCCAACGCAAAACTGTTGGTGGCACGGCGCAAGGACTTTGAGACCTCCAACCGCAAAAAATTCTGTGCCCGCATCGCCACCGGCGACTATGATGCCGTTATCATCGGGCACAGCCAGTTTGAACGAATCCCGCTGTCCTTTGAGCGGCAGGAGCGCATTATTCAGGAGCAAATTGATGAAACGCTTGCCGCCATCAACGAACTGAAAGCCCATGCAGGCGAGAATTTCTCCATCAAGCAGATGGAAAAGACCCGGAAAACGCTGGAAACTAAGCTGGAAAAACTGCGCTCAGATGAGCGCAAGGACGATGTAATCACCTTTGAGCAACTCGGCGTTGACAGGCTTTTTGTGGACGAGAGCCATTTTTACAAGAACCTCTTTTTGACCACAAAAATGCGGAATGTCGCAGGATTATCCACCAGCGAAGCCCAGAAATCCAGCGATATGTTCGGCAAATGCAGATACTTGGACGAGATCACAGGTGGGCGTGGCGTAGTATTTGCCACGGGAACGCCCGTGAGCAATTCCATGTCGGAGCTGTATACGGTCATGCGCTACCTCCAGTACAGAACCTTGCAGCAGAAAAAGCTGACCCACTTCGACTGCTGGGCATCCACCTTTGGTGAGACGACCACGGCCATTGAACTAGCCCCGGAGGGAACGGGCTATCGTGCCCGCACCCGGTTTGCAAAATTCTTCAACTTGCCGGAATTGATGTCCATGTTCAAGGAGGTTGCGGACATTAAGACCAGTGACCAGCTTCATCTGCCTGTGCCCGAAGCAAAGTTTGAAACCGTGGTGGCGAAACCCTCGGAAATCCAAAAGGAGATGGTACAGGAACTGAGCAAACGTGCTGCGAAGATCCATTCCGGCACCGTGGATGCCTCCGTGGACAATATGCTCTGCGTCACCAATGATGGCAGAAAGATCGGCTTGGATGTGCGCCTGATGAACCCCATGCTGCCGGACGACCCCAACAGCAAACTGAACGTCTGTGTGCAGAACGTGCTGAAAATTTGGGAGGAGGGCAAAGATCAGAAGCTGACCCAGCTTTTGTTCTGCGACCTCTCCACACCGAAAAACGACGGCAACTTCAATGTCTACGATGATATTCGCAAAAAGCTGATCGCCGCCGGTGTGCCAGAAAACGAGATCGAGTTCATCCACAATGCCGATACCGAAGCGAAAAAGGCGGCATTATTCTCAAAAGTTCGCTCCGGCGATGTTCGAGTTTTGCTCGGAAGTACGGCAAAAATGGGAGCGGGCACCAACGTGCAGTCCCGGCTTGTGGCAGTGCATCACTTGGATGTTGGCTGGAAGCCCAGCGACATGACCCAGCGCAATGGTCGCATCATCCGGCAGGGAAACATGAATAAGGAAGTCAAGGTGTTCAATTACGTCACGGAAGGGACATTTGACAGCTACCTCTATCAGACCCTTGAGAATAAACAGCGATTTATCTCGCAGATTATGACCAGCAAATCCCCGGTGCGCTCCTGCGAGGATGTGGACGAGCAGGCACTTTCCTATGCGGAGATCAAGGCGCTGTGCGCTGGAAATCCGCTCATCAAGGAAAAGATGGACTTGGACGTTCAGGTCGCCAAGCTGAAGGTGCTGAAAGCCGACCACCAGAGCCAGAAATTCCGCTTACAAGACAAGCTGCTGACCAAATTTCCGGCAGACATTCAGGAGACGAACGCCCACATTGCCGGGCTGAAAGCCGATGCACAGCTTGCCGCTACCCACCCGCAGGGCAAGGAGAATTTCTGCGGCATGACCATCAAGGGCGTGACCTACGATGAAAAAAAGACTGCCGGTGAGCGTCTGGTCCTCGCCTGCTCCGAACTGCCCAATGCCGAGGAAAAAGTCATCGGCAGCTACCGGGGCTTTGAACTGTCTCTGCGGTTCGATGCTTTCCGCACAGAGTATCAGGCACTTTTGAAAGGGCAGCGGAAGTACACGGTGCCCTTGGGCACCGACCCTCTGGGCAACATCATCCGGTTGGATAATTCGCTGAACAGCTTCCCGGAACGCATTACCTCTGCTGAGAATGAACTAGCCACCCTGCATCAGCAGCAGGCGGCGGCACAAATCGAGGTGGAAAAGCCATTCCCACAGGAGGAAGAATTGGCGGAAAAGTCCGCACGGCTTGCGGAGTTGAACGCCCAGCTGGATGTGGACGAAAAGAGCCATGAGCCGGAACAGGATGAGGAAGAACAGGAGGACGCACCTCGCCGCCCCTCGGTGCTGGCGGCACTGGAAGAAAAATCGGACAAACCGGAGCCGGTGAAGCCTTTCAAAAGTTATCTGGACAAGGACGGTGATGCCCGGTGAGGGAAAAGCGGGACGAAATCATCATCCTGAGAACCACAAAGGCAGAGAAGAACCGCATCTATGAGAAAATGCTGGGCATGGGCATCCGCAGCCTGAGTGCCTATATCCGCAAAATGGCACTGGACGGCTATTGCCTGAACCTTGACCTGCCGCAGCTGCGGCGCATGGCATATCTTTTGCAGATGTGCAGCAACAACCTGAACCAGTACGCCAAAGCTGCCAATGAAAATGGTCGGGTCTACGCCGCTGACATGGAGGATCTGCGGCAGCGACTGGATGAACTGATCGACATTGGTCGGCAGATTCTTTCCCGGCTGGCAGAACTCTAAGATTTTTCCCCGCAGTTGGAGGACTGCGGGGGTACATAAGGGTGACATCCTTGCAACGCGATGGTTGAGGACTTTATAATAGGGATGAAAGGCAGGTGCTTGATATGAGGTTCGTTTTTAAGATGATTGTTTTCCCGTTTTGGCTGCTTACCGCTTTCCTTGCGCTGATGCTGAAATGGACGCTACACCTGTCAGCGTTTGTGCTGGCACTGCCCATGCTGTATATTTTCGGCTGCGGTCTTTATACGCTGTACTGCCGGGAGTGGCTGCAGTTTTTGATTTTACTGGTGGCAGAGTTTGGCTGCTTTGTGTTGATTTTTATGGGCGCTTTGATCGTGGATGCGGCAGAGCGTTTTAGTGGCTGGGTTGCCGGATTGTGAGGGATTGGATGGACACAGATGCTATGACCGCCTATTATTGGGAAAATCTGAAAGATATTCCGCAGCGTCAGCTTGCAGACAATAACGAATACCATGCGCTGATCCAGAGAAAAATCGCCGCAGAGAATGCGCTGAAAGCCCTTATCAATGAAGAAGCGTGGAGATGCTATCTGAAATTGGATGCAATCAGCAACGAATTAGAAAGTGTTCGGCTGGAAGCCATGTATCTGGCAGGTGCTGCCGATCACGAAAAACTATCCCAATGATCTTGATGCCGCCGATATGCGGCATTTTCTTTTTATAGGGGGTGATAGCACTGGCAGCAACACGGTTGATCCCCATGCGGAAGAATAAAGGAAAATCCATCGGGGCTTGCCTGCACAACCACACCAACTATGTCCAGAACCCGGACAAGACCGAGCAAGGCGAGCTGGTCAGCAGCTATCAGTGCAGCCCGCTGACGGTAGACGAGGAATTTCTGCTGACAAAACGGCTGTACGAGCAGACCACCGGACGAAGCCAGAAAAGCGATGTGATCGCCTATCAGGTGCGGCAATCTTTCAAGCCGGGAGAAGTTACGCCGGAGAAAGCCAACCGCATCGGCTACGAGTTTGCCGAGCGTTTTTTGAAGGGCAAGCACGCTTTTATCGTTGCTACCCACACCGACCGGGCGCACATTCACAATCATATTATTTATAATTCCACCGCCTTAGATGGTCGAAAAAAGTTCCGCAACTTTTGGCTCTCCACCTTTGCGGTGCAGCGGCTGAGCGACCTGATTTGTTTGGAGCATCAGCTCTCCACCATCGAATATAAGCCCTATCGGGAACGGCAGAAGCGCATCGTCTACCCGCCCAAGGAGAGCAACCGTGACCGCCTATGCGGAATCATCGACACCATCCTTGCAGAAAAGCCGGGGGACTACGAAGCGTTTTTGCAAAAGCTGGAGCAGCAGGGCTATGAAGTCAAGCGCGGCAAGCACACGGCGGTGAAGGGCAAGGGGCAGAAACGGTTTATCCGTTTCCGCACTCTGGGCACCGGGTATGGCGAGGACGAGATCAAGGCGGTGCTGGAGGGAAAGGTTGAGCACAAGCCGTACCAGAGGAAGCCACTGCAGGAGCAACCGTTCCAGCTTCTGGTGGATATTCCGCAGAAAATGGCGGCAGGCAAAAGCGTCGGCTACAAAAAGTGGGCAACCAAGTTCAACCTGAAAGAGATGTCCAAGACGTTGCTGTTCTTACAGGAGCAGAAAATCGGCAGTGCCGAAGAGCTACGGGAACGTGCAGCGGCGGCAACCGAACGTTATCATGCCATAGGAGATTCCATCAAGGCGGCGGAAGCAAGGCTGACGGAGATTGCCGTGCTGAAAACTCACATCATCAACTATGCCAAGACCCACCCGGTCTATGATGCCTACCGCAAGTCAGGATACAGTAAAAAGTTTTTGGAAGCCCACCGGGAGGAGATCACCCTGCACAAGGCAGCGAAAACCGCCTTTGACGAAGCCGGGTTGCAAAAGCTGCCGAAGGTCAAGGAACTGGATGCGGAGTTTGCAGAGTTGCTGACCCAAAAGAAAGCCGCCTACCCGGACTACCGCAAGGCACGGAATGAGATGCAGGAGCTGGTTCGGGCGCAGAAAAACGTAGAACGATTTTTTGCAGAGGAAAAGCCAGCACAGGAGAACGAGCAGGCTCGATAAACGTAGATTGCCGGGAGTTGACCGTGAGTGGTCAGCTCCCGGTATTTTTTATGTTTTGCAATTCTATTGATAATAACGCACTCCATTGATTGTGTATCGGGCGCACCGCAACGGGTATTCTATGGAGTGTAAACAACTCTACTGAAATGGAGCGTGCTATGAAAGAATTATTCGGGCAACGCCTGCGGGAGCAGCGGCAGAATCAGGGCTTGACGATGGAGCAGCTTGCAGAAAAAGCGAATCTCTCCACCAATTTTATCGGTGCAATTGAGCGTGGACTGAAAGAGCCTAGTCTTTCTACGCTCATCAGCATTCTGAATGCGCTGGATATTCCAGCTGATGTTCTGCTCCGTGATTATGTTGGAACAGCATCCCATGTGACCGATGAAGAGATCTGCAAGCGGCTGGAAGGCTTGACCCCCATCCAGAAAAAAGTAGCACTCGACTTGCTGGATACCTATATCGCCAATCTCCCGTATCTTTCAAACGAAGAATAATCTGCAAACCTTGCAAGCGTATCGGCTGGTATTTAGCCGGTACGCTTTTCATTTTCATCGCTTTCGGCTACAATCATCCTTATAGAGTGCGTTACTCTCTAAAGAGTTGATTCGGAGGTGCTGAAATGAGAGAACCGCAGTACAGTATTTTAGTGGACATTCAGGATGCAATCGAGCGCGCAAAGCAGGGCAAGCTGGCATTGTACTGGCAGCGCACCATCCAGCGGGAATACCGCTGCAAAAAAGTCACCCCCGCCGAACAGCAGGCGTATGAGCAGTTGCTGAGCATTCTTTCTGAGGTGCCGCAATGGAGCGATGAAGAAGATCTGCGCCTTGGGATGGAAGAAATCGGCGGCAAGGTCTGGTACTGCCACTACTGGGAAGAGCATTACTCCATGGTGGAGTTGACCGAGGACCGCAACGGAAAATTTAACGTTGACTACGTTTTGGACGACGCAGTGACCCCGGAGATCCGCAAAGCCGCCGCAGTGCAGGCACAACAGCAGTTTTCTGCGTGTATGCAGGAATGGGGCGTTGCGCTTCTGGATGCGCCCATCCCGGAACAGATGAAGTACGATTCTCTTGCAGAAGCCGCTTCCTATCTCATGCAAGTCCTAAACGACCCGGAGAGTATTACCGGGTAAAAAGCGTCCCGCCGGGATGCGTAGCCTGCATTGAAAATGCAGAACAAAGGGGTTTGGGGTGCTTCCCCAACAAGCATTTTGCAACGCAAAAGTCGCCGTTGTATATACGGCGGCATTGCTTGCACCGGCTATGCGTCCTTTCGGGGTATAAACACCAAAGCCACCGGCCAAGCCGGTGGCTTCTGTTCTTACTGCCCTAACTGTATTCTCCTATTTCATAAGTTCTTTTCTTATGGAAACGGCTTCTTCAATGTCGTCCAAACAGCTTTCGAGATTTTTTCTAATTGAATGTTCCCAGAAACGAAGTACAATCCAGCCTTGTTCAACAAGGACTGCGGTAACCTCTTTATCTCGTTTCATGTTACGTTCGATTTTGGGTATCCAATATTCTTGATTGGATTTGATGCGTGATTTTCTATTGTCCCAATCATATCCATGCCAAAAGTCCGAATCACAGAATACTACTATCCGATATTTCGTGATTACTATATCCGGCTTTCCAATCAACCCTTTATAGTTTTTTCGATATCGTATTCCCTTTTTCCATAAGGCTTTCCGCAGTGCAAGTTCGATTGTCGTATCCTTACTTCGGATGGCCTGCATATTCTTTTTTCTCTGTTCAGGCGTTAAATCATCCATATGTTAGGTCGAAGATTCGTCCTCCTGAACATCATAATAAATCAAATCACTCGGCAATTTGATATTGGGAACCCACAGCTCCTGTCCACCCCAGCCTTTTTTGCCAGTGACTTTATACATTGTCAGCACAGTCGATGCCGTATACTGGCCACCCAGCGCCCAATCATTCGGCGACAGCAATGCGCCCGTTCCTTGGGCAACATCTCTATTTCTGCGAACAATCAGCATCCCCTGTGCATTGGGCTTATCTGACAGCATCATTTCAAGAATGGAGATAAAAGAGTTCACTCTGAAATCGTCAGCCGATTCAATGTGAGATAGAATTTCCTTCATCAAGCGAAGGCTAACCTGATAAGCAGGTTCATCTTCAGTAAATGGTGCAAGAATTTTGTCAAGCTGCTCAATCGTGTTGTTGCCGGGGTAGAACGGGTAATAGTTGGTTCCTCCAGAAATAGTTGCAACGTGCCGTTCATCCAACACATTACTGCGAGTCGGCTTTAATCCATTTGGATAGTAAATTTTGATGTGTTCGGTTCCACTCTCTACCTGCGCAATCAAAGAGTTGTTTGTTGCATTGATGTCAGAGAACAATTTGTAAAGAGGCTCGTCAATATAGACCATCATCAATCCCGGATCGCGGTCATATCCAAACATTCTGCTGTGTTGCCACATGGTATCTGCCTGCGGCTTTTTTGCCGTTCTCGTGTAATAGATTGTATGCAGGGAAGGGAATGTCACACCTCGTCCCAGTGTATTGCCGCCAATGACTATATTGGCCCCTGTGGAATACTGCTCACTAGCAATACTATTTTTTCCGTTCATAATAAGGATTTTAACGGCATTGTCCAGAAGTAACTCTTTGGATTTTTCATAAGCGTCTTCGTTAGATGCCTTTTTGTATTTTACGGGGGAAAGAGCATCATATACCGTCAAAAATTCTGTTTTGAAGTCGGATTCGATATTTTCCTTACACCATTGAAGCTCTTTGAAAACCTCTCGTGCAAAGAGATCGTGAGAAGCCTGACGGACGCTCGGATGCACTAAGCAGTTTGAAACCTTTCCACCTGCCAATTCAATCAGCGAGGATACAGCCAAATGTCGCAAAACCACATCATGCGCTGGGACTTTGAGTGTTTCCAGATAAGTGATGCAGTCCGGCTTCGGCTTTGCAAAGAAGAAATCACCGCCCAAGTAGCTATTACCCGGTGCAAAATAATAAGTGAAATACGGATGCCAGCCAGACACCTGTGTCTGAAGCAGAATAGCTTGCGGTGTTCCCGTAACCTGAAGATAAATACTGCTGGATGCACCGTTTTTGATGCTGTCCAGATATTTATTTATCGAGGACTTTCGATTTCTATTTACCAGTGTGTTTAATGATGCTGCATCGGCCTCGTCATCCACAATGAACAGTGGATTGCCTTTCATAAACCCGGTCGATGCGAACACATTTGCCCATAACCGCAGAATACGACTGTTCTTTTTTAACACAATAATTGCAGGTTTCATCAGAGCATTCTGGATAAACAGCCCTGAATCATTTTCCCCGCAGATACAGTACCCGGACAAATCGTTCTGCACCCGCTCAAGCGTTTGCTGTTGAAGCACGACATTATCCGTGGTCAGCAACACAAAGGCAGGGAACCCCATATCTGTTGCTTTCGTGATGATTCCAAACATCTGTCCGGTTTTTCCTGACTGGACATTCCCGAACAAAAGGCCTATACGATGTTCGCAGAAATTAAAGTCCTGTATGTACTTGTCTCCAATCTCGGTTGCAGTATGCTCAATCGAATGTGCCAAGTCAATATTGCCTCGTTCTGCTATCGTTTTCAGATAAGTTGCCAAGTAGCTCATTCTTGTTCATCCTCCGAACCTTTTTTGAACGACAGGAGCCATACATCATAGACATTGCCATCCTCATGGATTTGACAGTCAGTTTTTGTTAAAAGAAGCGAGTTACATCCATACTCATCCAGCATTTCTTTTGTTATCATACTCTGACGGTCATGATCTTCGCCAGTGTCATTTACCGGCCTTACAAGACCCGCTGCAACCAAACGGCCTTTTAACCATCTGCCTAAAATCAATTCATCTCCAACTGCGCTGAATTGTTTGTTGTTTTGGCTGGTGGTATGACATTTGAACTTATAGCCATCATCTGTAATTACAACAAAGGGAACATTTTTCAGTGGATAGCCGCGCTTCGGAGAACCATCACTTTCGCATCGAACAGAGGTCGAGACCGTAAACTGCGTTTCATACCAATCCCGTGACTTCCGCGCACTTCTGGGGGCGGCATAGCAAACATTCAGATTGGATTTTGTGTAATGTCTGTTATCATCTATCATTCGCTCATTATATGCGGGCACCTTGACAGGCAGCGGGAAGCAAATGTCAGTCACATGATTTTCATAGTAACATACATCTGCATCCGGGATTTTTTCAACAGTATCCACACCATCCAACGAAATGTTCTGCTCTCTAACAAGTGTGATTTCCACATTGGCAATATTGTCAGAGCATCGTGCATTAAGGTTCTGAATGAGTTCTTTGGTATCCTGCAATACCTGCGGTTCTTCAACAAACACAGCCGTTTCATACTGCCGTAAATTCGCCGCTTCCGGTTTGATAACTCCAAAATTGGCTGAGCCAATAATTGCCGAGGTAAGAATCATACCGGAATTTTCTGCATCGTTTTCCTTCCTTGAGAACAAATACACTTTTCCATGGTATTTGAACGATTTTACAATGCGCACTTCACCAATGCCCTTGCTTGCCCATTTTTCATTTAAGCGCATTGCGATACGGTATGCACCTTCCGGCATACCTTCAATAAAGTACATTCCGATAGTCAGGACGATGTGCGTGACGTGCATCTCGTCAACCAGCTGATCTATTTCTTCCAATGAAGCTCTTGACACATAACCGACTGCAATGTCAACGCTGTCTGCTTGTGCAAGCTGCTCTCTAAAGCAGTCTACGATGGTTCGCTGATGCCCGGTTGTTCTGAGCGGCAGGATATTTGAGTATAACAGTTCCATCCAGATAGTCCTCCTGTGCAATAATCCCTCGATTATCACCAGTATAACATAATTTGAAAGTCTTTCAATCTGGTATCCGTCAATTCAAACAAAAAAGAGGCTGTAGTGCAAGGATGAATCCGTGCAACGGCCTCTTTTTGTCCGTATACTTTTTAGGCACTCAACAGGGCGATTAGTCTTTTGCTTTGTACGACTGGTTATTAGGTCAGGTGCATCTGCCGGAAGTAGTACACCGCGCCCACCATCCCGGCATCGTTGTGCAGCTGTGCAGCACGAATTTCCAGCCCCTCAGCAAAGGCGGGCATCACAGCGGCCTTTACCTTGGCGGCAATGGGGTCGATGAACAGCTTCTGCTGGGCAGACACGCCGCCGCCGATCAAAATCAGCTGCGGGTTGAAGATATGCACCATGCCCGCCAGCCCCTGTGCGATCTCGTCCGTCCATGCGTCCAGCAGCGCCAGCACAGTCTCGTTGCCCGCTTCTGCGGTGGCAAAGATGGCGCGGCCGTCCTTCCATGCCGGATCTTTCTCCTGCGCGGCACGCACAAGGGCGGTGGTGGCGGCGTAGCGCTCCCAGCAACCCTTTGCACCGCAGGTGCAGTCCACGCCGTCCAGCGCGTGGGTGCGGTAGTGTCCCAGCTCTCCGCCCAGACCGCGCGCGCCCTCCAGCAGACATCCGCCGGTCAGGATTCCGCCGCCCACGCCGGTGCCCAGCGTCACGCCGATGACGTCCGTATAGCCCTTTGCGCCACCGACCCACACTTCGCCAAGGGTCATACAGTTGGCGTCGTTGGCTACCGTGACCGGCAAACCAAAGGTCTTTTCCAGCTCGGCCTTGATGGGTGCGCCGATGTAGTTGGGCAGGCTGCCGCAGGTGCCCGCCACAATGCCTTTGCGGCTGTCGATCTGGCCGGTGGCAGAAACGCCGATGCCCGCAAGGCTTTCCGCCGGGATGTTCTGCGCGGCAAGGAAGGTCTGCGCGGCTTTGAGCACCGTGGTCAGGATGGGGGTGCGGTAGCCATCAAAGCTTACGCTCTCCTCGGCTTTGGCCAGCACTGCACCGGCTTCGTCCACGATGCCCAGCTTGACGGCGGTGCCGCCGATATCGATACCAAGATAGTGTTTCATAGCAGGCACTCCCCTGTGTTATTTTTTAGCGGCGTTGATGGCACCGGTAAAGCGTGCGGTGATCTCTGCCGGGCGGGTAATGGCGCCGCCCACCACCAGTGCAAAGGCACCGGCTTCCAGCGCCTTAACCGCTTGCTCCGGGTAGTGGATATGACCCTCAGCAATGATCTTTGCCGGGCACTCTGCGGACAGCTTACGGATGAAATCAAAGTCGATATCGTTAATACCGGTGGTTTCGGGGGTATAGCCGCGCATGGTGGTGCCTACAAAGTCGGCACCGGCTTCGGCGCAGCGCATGGCATTCTCAAAGTTATCGCAGTCGGCCATCACCAGCTGCTCGTGGTACTTTGCCTTGATGGCGCGGATGAACTGCGCGGAGGTGGAGCCGTCCGGGCGCAGGGCACCGGTACCCTGCACGGCAAGGATATCTACCCCGCAGGCTACCAGCTCGTCCACTTCCTTCATGGTGACGGTGATGTACATGGGGGTGCCGGGGTAGTCCTTTTTGATGATGCCGATGACCGGCAGGTCCACCACCTGTTTGATCTGGGTAATGTCCCGCACGGTGTTGGCACGGATGCCCACAGCCCCGCTCATGGCGGCGGCTTTCGCCATCAGGGGCATGATACCGCCCTCCTTGGTGTACAGGGGCTCGTGCTCCAGCGCCTGACAGGACACGATGAGCCCACCCTTGATCTGGGCAAATAGCTTTTCCTTTTCCATACAATCACCCTCTTTTCTTATTCAAAACGGCGCAGCTTGCTACCATCCAGTCTGCACAGCGGCTGACCGGTGGTGTGCGCCAGCGTGCAGGCGCTGCCCGCCACATCGCCCATGTCAATGACCGTGGGCAGGATGCGGACGCTGGCCTGCATCAGGAAGGTGGTGGAAATGCAGCGGCCCGCCACGATCAGATTCTCGGCCTCATCGGTGACCATGCTGCGGTAAGGGATCTCGTAGTAATCGCCGTGCTGGTAGGTGTTCTGATGGAACAGTCCCTTTTTGTTGGAGTGCACATCAATGTACCAGTCACCCCTGACCAGACCATCCGGGAAGCGCGCCTGCCGGGTGTAGTCCTCCTCGGTCAGCAGGTAGTTGCCCTTGAGCCGCCAACTCTCGCGCACGCCCAGCATGTCCGCCGTCTGCAGCAGATAGCTGTGCGCAAAGCCCGGCATCTTTGCCTGCAGAAAACGCACCAGACGATCGATCTTCTCATGTCCCTCTGCAATGGCGACAGAGCGGGTCAGTGCATCGGTGTTCTGCTTCAGGCTGGGGAGATGCGGGCAGTTGAAGGCCATGCAACCGGGCTTATTGGGCAGGCTGAAACACTGGTAATAGCGCAGGTCCTCCTCGGTGAGCAGTCCCTCGGCCACGCCCTCGCGGAAGATGGGCTCCAGCTTGAAGTTGCGGCCCGCCACCATGGCAGACTCGAAGAAATAACCGGTCTTGAGGGGGGAAAATTCGTCGTGCAGAGACAGCACATATTCGCGGTATTCTTCCACGTCGATGCCGCCCATGATAAACCGCAGACTGCTGACCTGATTGTCCCCGTTCTCATCGCCGGAGCTGGTGGGCACGCCAGCCATGCGGGTGAGCACGGCGTCACCGGTAGCATCCACAAAGTTCCCGGCTGCAATGGCCTGCAGACCGGTCACGGTCATCACCACGATGTACCGGATACGCTTGTCCTCGCACACCGCATCCACCAGTGTGGCATCATACAGCAGCCTGCCGCCATTGCTGACATACAATTCCTCAAAGGCATCGCTGAGCTGATCCGGTGCAAACCAGATCATTGTGGTAATGCCGTCACGGGTGGTGACGCCGTGCCTGTTCAGGGTCTCCTCTACCCGGTGCAGCACATCCAGATGCTCCACATAGGTGGGCATCATGGGACAGACCAGTGCGCGGGAAGCCGTGCCGCCCAGAAACGCACCCTTTTCCACCAGCAGGACCTTCTGCCCATCGATGGCGCAGCGGATGCCGGCTGCGGCACCGGCAGCACCGCCGCCCACAACAACGGTATCGTAGCGGCCCAGAAGGGGCAGCTGCCTGCCCAGATATTCAATACGTTCCATGCTGTGCCTCCAACAAATGATGATAGGTGTGGGCAAAGCCGTGCGCGCCGATCTCGGAAAGGGCACGGATGCCGGTCTTGCCCAGACGGAGCGGGCCGATGCTGATCATGGGCACCTGATAGTCCCGACTGGTCATGCCCAGCTTGTTCCACTCCAGAAAATGATAATATTCATGGCTGAGGATCAGGTTCTCCGCTTCCATGCGGGACATTTTGTTCTGCTGTGCCCACAGGTCCACCGACCTGAGATAGAGGGTGACGCAGTTTTTGCCCGCCACATAGTCGCTGAAATAGCGCTGGTTGCCGGAAACAAAGTCGATGTTCCGCTCCACCACCGTCAGCCCGTTTGCCTTGCAGATGGCAAAAAAGTCTGCACTGCCGCCGCTTTGCGCAAAGACATCCCTTGCTGCGGCGCAGCCTTTTTCCCACGCGGCATCCACGATGCGAGCACGGTCTGTCTCCGGGATGCGGGGGTAGCACGGGTCGTAGGAAAGCTCTTTTTCGGCCAGATCACGACCGGGAAAAGGCAGTGCATAAGACGACATGGCAGCCTCCTTTGGTCAGTCAGGAATCAATGCGCAGAGTCGCAGCCACAATGACCGGGGTCTTGGCATCGTAGCCGTTCAGTTCCACATTGGCAAGGCTGTAGATCTGCTCCTCGCTGGACATGCCGGACAGGTCGATGATGCGCTTGCCCAGCACGATGTACACATTGGGGTAGTTGGTGCCGCCGTCGTTGTAGACGGTCAGCTCTTCCAGCATATAGGCGACTGCATCACGCCAGCTGCTGACATCGGCCTGACGCACCGTAGCGTTGGCCTTCTGCAGGCGGATGACCCCCTCTTCATCGATCAGGCGCAGCGGATGAGAGGTCTTTTTCATCAGGCCGAACAGCTTTTTCTCCACCTTATCCGCCGTCACCGCATACATATTCTCGCTTCTGGCTGCAATATGCAGGGCCTTGGGGTCCATGCTCAGGTTTTCTGCCGCCAGCTCCAGCAGCTTGTCCTCGGTCAGCTTTTCGGCGCTGCGGTTCTTGCTGCGCAGCTCGGTAGCGCCCACGGCGATGGCGCGGATCACGTTGCGCTGGGTGTCCACTTCCACGGTCACTTCCACAGAACCGGGCGCGGCCCCGTTCCGGATGGCCTTCTGCTCAGCTTCCCGGCGCACGCTGATGATATCGCTGTCGGTGGGGTTGGAGACGCTGCGCTCCACCATATCACGCACCATGGCCAGTGCCACGCCGATGGTGGAAATGACCGGGCCGTTCTTTGCCAGACGGCTCTTGTGGTGCATGGTCTCGGCCAGATGCGGCACCACGCTGGCAGCACCACCGCCGCCGCCCACGAACACGGTATGCTGGGGGTCCATGTGGTAGTCCTTCATTAGCTGAGCAGCTACCTTGCTGTTTTTGGCGGCGGCAAAGCCCAGCACCTTGCGGGCGGCTTCCTCCACGGTGCAGCCCATGTTATCCGCCAGCGGCTTCCACGCCTTGCGGGCAGCTTCCACGTTGCCATAGGCATAATCGCCGGGTTTGACATAGCCCGCAATGTTGGCAGCACCGGACATGGTCAGGCAGACCCTGACGCCGTTGTCGCACTCGATGCTGGCGTACTCCGGGTCGCCGGGCATGGGGCTCACCGGCACCAGACGGGGGTTCTGGATCTTGTCGGCATCGGTGAACACCTCATAATCCAGACCGGCGATGTGGGCGCTGCGGGGGCCGGTATCACAGGCCTTGCCGTCCTTCACCTCCACCATGCTGCCGCCGCCGATGCCCACGGTGCGCACGTCCAGACTGTTCAGGTAGGTCTTGTGACCGCCCACCTCGGCGTATTTGATCATCACCTTGCCGTCCTTGACGCAGGAGATATCGGTAGAGGTACCGCCCACCTCAAAGAACAGGCCATCGGTCAGCTTTTCGTACATCAGAGCACCGGCAACGCCTGCGGCGGGGCCGGAGAGGATGGTCAGGATGGGACGGCTGCGTACCTCATCCACGGTCATCACGCCTCCATCGCAGCGCATGACCATCAGCGGGCTCTTGATGTCCGCATTCTTGATGCTCTGGTCGGTCATGGTAGCGGCCTCCAGCATCTTGGGCATGATACTGGCGTTGATCACTGCGGTGCGGGTGCGGACCTTCAGACCGTACAGCTTGGAAATTTCATTCGTCGCCGTGGCAGGCAGGCCCATTTCGCCGCAGATCTCCACCACCCGGTTCTCGTTCTTCGGGTCATCCACGCTGAAGGCCTCGGCGGCAACAAAGGTCTGTGCCCCCTGCTCCTGCAGCTTTTGGATAGCCGCGCGGATGCTGCCGTCCAGATCCGGTGCATTGGTGTCCACATATTCGTTAAAGCTGCGCAGATACTTGCCCTCGGACAGCTCGATGTCCCCCATGGTGGTATCGCCCTTGCTCTTTGCGCCCTGCAGGCCGCTGCCCAGCGTGATGATGCCAACGGAGGCCACATCGCCCTCCAGCAGGGCGTTGGTGGCCTGCGTGGTGCCGTGGGCGATGAAGATGACATCTTCCGGCCTAATCTTGCACTGCTCCATGACCTTGTGCAGCACCTGTACGATGCCGGCGGCAACGCCCTCGGCGGCGGTATGGGTGGTGGGGACCTTTACGCTTCCAACGACCTCAAAGGTCTCATTGTCAATGGCAACGGCGTCGGTGAAGGTGCCGCCGACATCAATTCCGATACGGACTTTCATAAAGCAAAAACCTCCTGTTTTTCCTTTTTCTCTGCTGCTTTTCGAGCCCGGACAGATCCGGGTATAAGAATGGGCGGTCCCAGCATCTCGCGAAGATGGAACGACAAACGCGCGGGATACTCGGACCGCCCATGCAGCGGGCTGCGTACAGCCCGCTGCAGACGGCTTATGGGGGAAGAAAATGACTCAGAAGTAGAGCACCGCGCCCAGAATGACGCCGACGATGGACACTGCCCACAGATACGGCAGCATCTTCTTGGTGCAGGTATTCACGTCCACCTCGCAGAAGTTTGCGGTCCAGACGTTCTGGGTGTTGGTGGGGTCACCGCCGCACTGGATGCGCTCAGCCGCCAGAAAGGCAGCCATGACAGCCAGCGGGTTCAGGGTGCCCAGACCAATAATCAGCGCAGCGATGCCGGAGCCGAGGCCGAACATGTTCATGGGGCCGCGGTACAGCGCCAGAGGTGCCAGAATGGCAAAGAAGATGATGTAGGGCACGCGGCTGGTGGGCACGATGGCCAGCAGCAGCGGGTTCAGCACTTCCTTGACGCTTGCGTTGGTGACAGCAAGGAACAGGATGCCGATGCCGACCATCAGAATGACGGCGGGGCCTGCATCGGTGATACCGTCGTAGCAGGTCTTGGTCATCTGGTTCATGGCCTTGCTGAAGCTCTGGGAGGTGAAGATCAGGCACCAGATGATGCCGACGGTAAATGCAGGAGTGACAGGCACTTTCAGGAAGGCGACCAGCACGATGGGGATCAGCGGGGTGATCATGGCCAGACCGCCGCGCACGCCGGTGAGCTGCTTTGCAGGCTTTGCGTTATCCACGGGGGCGGAGAATGCAAACTTGATGCCGTTGCGCTTGAACTCCACGATGACCATGATGAGGGTGGCGATGGCAGTTGCTGCCATCAGGTAGATCTCAAAGCCCTGAATGTCGGCGATGTCCAGCGAGAAGATGCTTGCAAAGCTCTTCCAGTTTGCAATATTGCAGGCAAGGCCGGTGGTGAACGCCATCAGGAAGATGCAGGCTGCGCTTGCAGCGGGCACGCCGACAGAGATGAGGATGGGCAGCACGATGGAGCCTACCATGATGATGGAGCCCAGACCGCTCAGGGTGGTGAACAGGACAGCGGTGGCCACAACCATGATCAGGGTGACTACCAGCGGACGGTCGCCGCCCAACTCAGCGCTCTTTTTGATGATGTTCTCGGTGACGCCGGTCTTGTTCATCAGTTGACCCAGCCATGCGCCAAAGATGGTTGCCATGATAGCGCTGCCCATACGGACGGTGCCGGCTTCAAACACGGTGGTCAGCCAGCCGATCTCTGCGCCGTCCGCGTTTTTGCCGAACATCGGCACACCGGCGATGATGCAGATGACGACAGCCATCAAAGGAAGCGCCAGCAGAGTAGGGATCTTCTTGGTCATCATCAATGCTGCAACGACCAGGAATGCCACAACGATCAGAATGCCTTGTAACATAGTTCTGCTCCTTTTTTTGCGGGGGCAAGCCCCCTTTATTCTCACCGTAAACCACGGCAAGTTTCATTTTCAGGCGTCCGTGCTGCACAGCAGGCTCTGACGCAGATCCGTTGCCATAAAGGCAGGCGTATGAGCCGGGTCCGGGTTCAGCACCACCGGACGCACCTCCGGGCTTTTCAGCTTCTGCACCACCCCGCGCATGAACGCCGGGCTTGCAGCCGCCGGGCCGGAAAGATACAGTTTTTCAATCACGAACAGCGAGCAGAGCATCCGCGCCACATTGCTCAGCCGCACCGTAAAGCAGCTCACCGGGCTTTGCGTGTTTTTCAGCGCTGCCGCCTGTTGAGCGGGCGACGCAGCTTCAAAGTTCTGTGCCAGCTCTAGCAGAGAGCCGCCTCCGGGCAGCAGCAGACCGGTAATATCTGCCTGTCCATCGCTGCGCAGCGACACTGGCTGTTCCTTCTGCACGATCTGCACCACGGCCCGGTCGCCAAGGTCGATGTGCGCATAGTTGGAGCCCACCGACTTGCCAGCCTCTGCCAGTGCGCGGCTCACCGTATAGACCCGGCTGTATTCCTCCACGATCGGCACTTTGAACTGGGTAAACAGCGCCTCCCGCAGAGAAATAGTCGCTGCGGTGTAACCGGTGGAGTACATCACGCGGAACTCGCTGATCTCGGTGTCGTCCTGAAACAGCAGCCCGATGCTCTTCATCTTGCCTGCATGGAGCTCCTCCATGGAAAAGCCCTGAAAGACCGCATCGGAGATCGAGGTCAGCAACTCGTTTCCATCCCCGCCGTGGTCGGGCAGCACCGTGCGGAACACACATTGCAAAGCCATGTCGTAGAGATACAAAACCGCATGGCTGCGGCCGATATCCACCACAACGACCCGTCCGTAGTCCGGGCAGATGGTCAGTCCGGCACGGCTGCGCCCTGCCGTAGCGGCGCGCAGGCCGCTTTCCTGCACGATGCCCTCTGCCAGCAGCTCTCCCACCAGCGCCGTGATGGTGCTGGGAGAAAGCCCGGTCTGTTTTGCCAGTTCGATCCGGGAGAGCCCGCCCTCGGTGAGCAGTGCCCGCAAAATCAGGCATCGGTTCTTCTCTTTTACAGTCCGCAAGCTGGATTTTCTCATATTGGTGATTCCTTTCAGACCCCATTGTCTTCGCTTATTTCGGATTATGAAATAAGCACTGTCTACAGAATAGCACGCTGTCTGGGATACATCAAGACTTATTTTGGATTCCGAAATAAATCGGAATTATGCATATTTCTTGGGGCGGAGTTTTGTGCATTTTTCTGTTGTAATTCTATCGCAACATGGCTCACAAAAGATCAAAAAAGGGCCAATGCGCAAAAAACGCACTAGCCCATGCTGATTATCACACAGAAAAGTCCATATAATATGTTTCATCGTCCAGCTTATAGAAGGTGACATCTGTCCTTCCATAAGCATCCAGATCATTTCTTGTCACAAATACTCCATTCGCTAAACCTAGCCGATTTCTGAAATATTCGCCCAAATCGCTGTTTCGCTCAGGTGTTGCTATCGCCTTATCATTTTGTTGTTCAACACGAAGTGTGAGCTGTTTGCGATCATCTGTTATCGCTGTAAAGTGAATGTTCTTCGGTGGAAAAAAACCGCTTTGGGCTATCGGCCTTGGCAATGGAATATAAGCCTGATTTGGGTCCCGCCGGGGCCGCTGTCCCCAGTTTAGTCCCGAACGGCTTCCGGGTTTTCCGTTTTTAGTAACAAGACTTAGCGTTACACTCTCATAATTGTCCAGTTTAGAAACAAGGTTGAGTTCCATGTCTAAGACTGGGTGGCTTGGTACAAGCTGGACATATTCTTCGATTTCCGCATGATTACAATATACGCTTCGCCCTATCAGCGTACTGTACAGCGTCCACGCTTCTTGTGCATCGCACTCAACCATGCTCTCCTGAACGTCGCTTCGGGTAAATGCGCTCTGAACAAAAGGAGCAGACCCCATAAATGCTTTATAAAAGACGCCGTGCTTCTTCCAGATATACAGATTTCCATGAAATGCAGGCGAATCATACAGATAGCTACATTCAACTTTATCAATCTGCGGTGGATATGGTGGTTTCACAAGGGCGCAGAAACCATCGTGGACTGTCACACTTAGGTGGTTGTATGGAACCATCCCGACAATCATAGCTACCCGCAGCGTCTGATGATAGTGCAGTTCCAGATTTGTCAGAAACCACGACAACATTGTATGGGTTGCGTATGAAGTCGCCAGATAGAGTTCATCCGCTCCTTCATGCAAAGGTTGAAAAAGAATCTTCTTAGCAATGTCCTCAGTGATCATATTATCTGCTTATTCGTTGATGTTTGCAGGCATTGACTCATACGGAATTCCTGCAAAAGACTTCAAAATAGCTTCAAAGATAATCTTTGCACCCTTGCAAGGCACCGCCATTCCAATTTGCTTGCGAACGCTTTCCTTGCTTCCCTCAAAGACATAATTATCCGGGAATGTCTGAAGCCGCGCCCGTTCACGATTTGTCAATGCACGATTCTCAGACCAATGGTAGATATGAGTTCCACCACCACCACTGCCTGTCACAGTGTATGCCGGCTTTGTCGGGTCAAGTCTTTTATAAATCTGGCTGATTTTCGCACCTTTGATATTAAGCTGAAGCTCTGGCGGAAGATCGGCAGTAAACGCATTCTGACCGGGCTTGATGTGCTTCAACCGTTCAACAACAGCGGCAGACTGCTTAGTGATTTCATTGTTCGGAGCATCCACAGGAATCGGAGGCACTGCTATAGCGGTTTTGCAGGTATTATCAATGCCAGCATACGGCTTTGTAGACGGAACTTTATATTCAACGTCAATATCATCCCGAATACCGACAATGATGATTCGATGTCGTGCCTGCGGAATACCATAATCTTCAAACTTATAAAGGTTCGGATACAATTTATATCCAGCTTTTCGCATTTCGTCGAGGATTTTAGTGAATGCTTTACCGTCATTTGCGTTCTTTAACCCGCCAACATTCTCGGCTAAGAACCACTTCGGACGATAGAGATGCAGAACTTTCACGCCATAAGAATACAGCGGCCCATATACACCATCCATACCTTTCTGTTCACCGACAACGCTATAATCATTGCAAGGAAAACCGAAAGCTAGTGCATCAATGTCCGCCAAATTCGTCAAGTCGAACTTGCGAATATCTGCATGATAAACAGTTTCTGGTTCATCAGGACAAATATTTCGCCTGTAAGTTTTGCAGGTGTTCTCATCATAGTCGTTAGACCACTGATGTACGATCTTCCAATCAGGGTCGCCAATATCGGCATTCGTTGCGCCCCATGCAAGACCACCCGGCCCACAGAATAATTCTCCCAAATGAAAAATCATACATTCACCCCATCAGGTTCTTTCTTATCAGTACAGGCATCAATCAGACGCTGGACATACACGACATCCATGTCTGTCAGCATTTCCGTTTTGTCAAACAAGCCAAGTCCCATGTTCCTCAAATCGGAATCTGAAACTCCTTCTGCTGCAATTATTAGTTCGAGCAGGTTCCAATCCAGCGCCTTCGCAAGTTTTGGTAAATCATCCAATCCAATGGACTTGGCTTTTCCGTTTTCCAAATTTGAAATATAACTGTCCTTGCGTCCCATTCGGAACGCCAATTTTTCCATCGACAAGCCAAGTTCCTTTCGTCGATTGTGGATAGTTTTTCCGATATTCAAACGCAATTCACCTCTTTCTAATAGTAACATATTTGCAGCAAATTGTCAATATTTTTCACAACTTGCTGCAAATTTTGCAGCAAACTACAACGTCTCCCAAATTCAATCCATGCAACGTATGTTTTCACTTTGAATTTCCGGACAAATCATCTTCCTTTTTGCTTATGGTACAGCAAAAAGTTTTATCTTCGACCTTGAAATCTCTACATTGTTTGATTATAATAATATATAAAGTTGTGTTATCTTGAGAATCGTTGTGATAGGAGCTGTGAGAAATGAATCGGAACTGCCGCCGTAAAACAGAAAAGGTCTATGTGAAGGTGACTTCTGATTTTGACGCAACTGGTTATATGCAGCCCCGGCAGATCACATGGGGCGATGGCCGGACATATCCCATTGAGCAGGTGCGGGACTTCCGCCCTGCAAATACCATTGCCGATCTGCCCAGCGACTGTTATACTGTACTGGTTAGGGGGCAGGAACGGCACCTGTTTTTCGAGCGTTCCGACCCACGGTTTCCCTCCCGGTTCGGCAGATGGTTCGTGGAGGTGGAAACTAAATAATACACGGGAGGGCTGAATCATGGCAGCGCAGCGCACCTATCTGGCAATCGACCTGAAAAGTTTCTATGCCTCGGTGGAGTGCGTAGACCGTCATCTGGACCCCCTGACCACCAATCTGGTGGTGGCAGACGCCTCCCGCACCGAAAAGACCATCTGCCTTGCGGTGTCGCCCTCTCTGAAAGCTTACAAGATACCCGGCAGAGCACGGCTGTTTGAAGCCGTCCAGCGTGTCCGGGAGGTCAACACCCAGCGGCTGCAAACTGCCATCCGGCAGAAAAAGGCAGTCCGGGGAGAGGATGGAAAATACCACTTTGCCAGCACCTCTTTTGATGCCAATGCCCTGAACGCAGACCCTGCACTGGGGTTGAGTTACATTGTTGCGCCGCCCCGGATGCAGCGGTATCTGGACGTTTCCACCCAAATCTACAAGATCATCTGTCAGACACTCGGCTTGACCGGGCGCGGATCTGATGCGGTTGCGGTGGATTTCCGCTCAGAAAGTGAACTCTCGGCTGTCTGGCCGGCATGAATTGTTTTCAAAAAAGTCTTTCGGCGGATCTCACTATTAGATAGGAGGCAGCAAATGACAGAGGATTTGAATCGCGAACGAGCAAATGCCGAGAGTGTATTCACGCTGAACAGGAGAGCCGAATTCGTCATGACGGCACATTTTGCTGATCTGCCCCCGTGGATCGACTGGAGCCCCAGTGCGCTTGCCGAGGAAGTGTCCCGAACCTATGCTGAAAACACTCCTCAGAGCGGAGTTTTTTCTAGGCAGCAGAGGTGCGGAAAGCGCTCAGTGATGCGCTAGGATGGTCGCAATTATTAATTTGTCTACAGAAGGAACGTCGTCCATGGGTAACGCTGCCGAGAGCCGATCGAATGTCGATTTTCAGGCGTTCAGAACGCATTTTTGTCTTGTTTCTGAACAAGCTGCCGCAAACTTTTGGCCCATCATCCTTTATCGGCCGGATCATGTGGTCTTATTCGTTTCAAAAGCGATGAAGGAGGCAGCTGATCAGCTTGAGTATGCTGTGCGTACCGCTTCGCCTTCCACGAAGATTCGTCGCGTGTCGATAGAGAAGGTCGACGACGACAATGAGGTACGCAGCCTGGTTTTTGAACTTGCCTTTGAATTTGAGTCGTCCAACCCCATTGTTAACGTCACGGGCGGCACCAAGCTCATGGCTTTTGGTGCGCTTACGGGAGCCTATGACGCAGGTCTTCCGGCCTTTTACCTTAACGTGCAGAACAATGTCATCAGCATCCTGCGCGGCGGCAAGGAGAATCGCCGTGAATTTGTCGCGCCTATTGCGGTGAAGCTCAACTTAAAGACCTATCTTGCCGCTTACGGATATGAAGCGGGTGCGGTAGAGCTGCCATCTCTCTCTTATAAAGAGGAGCAGCTCGCTGAGAGCCTCATCTCCAAACAGAGTCAGCGTAGCGTTCTGAGTACGCTCAATTGGCTTGCAGCCGAAGCCCAAGAGAGGCGCGTGCTGCAGATTGATCCCAAGGAAGCGAAGCTTTCACCGGACCAAGATGAAGCCTTAAAGACCTTGTGCGAGTCCTTCTGTGATGCCGGTCACCTCACATTCAAGGGGCGGCTCCTCAGCTTTCCGTCTGAAGCCGACCGCTTCTTCGTCGCGGGCGGCTGGTTAGAGCGCTACGTCTGCGGCCAGCTCGCCGCCATGAACCTGCGCCCGCAGGCCAACCTCGTTGTCAAGAACAAGGTGAAGAATGAAATTGATGTCGCCTTCATGCATGAGGGCGGGTTCTGCATTGTTGAATGCAAGACGAGCAGGCTCGATGACCTTGAGGAGGCAAAAGCGGTGGTCTACAAGCTTGAAACGCTGAAGAAGTTCGGCGGGCTGAAAACGACCCTTATTCTTGTGAGTTATCACAAGCTTCATGATGAAGCAAAGAAGCGCGCCGATTCGGTTGGCATCAAAGTGATTCACGGCGAAGGACTCCGCAGCCTCAAAAATCAGCTTCGCAATGCCATTGCTGGGGAAAGATGATGAAATATCCTCGACGCATCTTTGTCGCCGTGGTCGGCATGACGCCTCAAGTCGTAACAGAGACGCTTTACGCACTGCTTCAAGAAAAAGGCGAAGCGCCGACTGAAATCCATCTCATTACAACTTC
>OGJJ01000669.1_pt1 | contig 29612 bp, 32 predicted proteins | sample 1572081 | NCBI WGS metagenome assembly OGJJ01 (sample SAMEA2582122, study PRJEB24529) | metagenome | biome: Human gut stool | place: China | collected 2011
CCGGGTCCACAGCATTGTTGAACTTTTGCACATGATCAAAGAAGGTCTGTATCCGCAGGTCGGATACGCCGGCATCCTGCAAAAGTTTGGAAAGAAGAGCCTGTGTATTAGAATCTGCCAAATTGGAGTATTCAATTTGCTGAAGGACGGGCTGAGAAGCTTTTTGAGTGCAGCCCCCTGCCAGAAGCGCACCGAAAAAAAGTGCAGCGGAGCAGACAAGAAAAGTTCGACGTTTCAAAAATGGTCACCTCTTTGTGTTTTTCGGAAAATTTCTTTGAGTGCCGGAGTCTCAACCATAAGCGAAGAGAGCAACGCCGTTGGTCTCGTAACGAATGGTATCACAGATAAACAAAGAAAATCAATGACTTCTGTCGTATTTGACCATATATATTGTTGCAGTGTCCATATCCCATACGGCTAACGCCCATTTGGGGAAAGACAATGCGGCAGTTTTCTGAACGATTTTCTTCATGTCGGACACAACAGGAGTATACCCAAGTTGGAATAAGAATTTTCCGTTTTTTCCGAATGGAAGGTTCAAATCGCTTTCCAGATAGACGGAGGATACCAACTTGCGAAGCGCGGCACGGCAATCCCATAGATTCCCCCATGCTGCAGTGGAAGCTTGAAGAAAAGCCTCGCCCACATTATAATAGGCCGTAATCTTGATGTGCGTGAGGCTTTCCTCTGTATAAGATTTGTAGAGCCAGGAAAATCCATATGGCATCTTTTCCAGACCGATTTCACAGAGATAATGCTGCTCTTCTGAGATGTGTTTCTTCTTTTTCATACATTCTTTCGCTTGTATAATGCCGGGCAGATGTTCTTCGGCGGGGCTTCTTCCAAGAAAAATCACTCGTGAAGATTGAAACGGGAGTTTTACGGTACGCAGTGCCAGCAAGCAATGCAGACGTATATACATCTGCGAACTTGTTGGGGCAAGGCCCCTCCATCTGCTGTCGCAGACCGTTCTGTCGCTTAAAAGCCCCACTGGGGCTTTCATTGCTGCACTGCGCTCCGCAAACGCGAATTTTGCTCTGCAAAATACTTGTTGGGAAATCCCAAACCCTTGAACTGCATCCCATGGATGCAGGCTATTTTAAGCAAATAAAAAGGGAAAACTGTTTTACTTCTTGCGGAATTCCCCATGGACTGATTTTGGAATGACGATCACACCACTCTGCATGAGATACCGCAGTGCGATTTGAGCCGCGGTTTTACCATGTGTTTTTGCAATCTCCACCAAATCGGGATTTTCGAACATTTCATTCTTTCTCCCCTGACCCAGCGGAGCGTAAGCCATATGCTGAACATGATATTTTTCCAGCCATTCATGTTCGGCACGGCGCTGGCAGAGCAGATGGGTTTCAATCTGGTTGACAGCTGGTACGACCCCATTGAATTCAATCAGGTCAATCAGACGGCCCGGATCAAAATTGGAAACACCGATCGCCCGGATTTTTCCTTCGTGGTACATCTTTTCCAGCTCACGCCATGCCGCATAGTAATTGCCAAAGGGCCAGTGCAGCAAAACAAGGTCGAGATAGCTGGTTTTCAGTTTGTTCAGGGATGCTTCCACGGTTTCACGGGTATTTTCATAAGAACGGAAGTTCACTTTCGTCACGAGAAACAATTCCTCGCGGGGGATACCGCTTCTCACGATTGCGTTGCCAACGGCCTCCTCATTCCCGTATGCCTCCGCCGTATCGATCAGGCGGTAGCCGCTTCGGATGGCAGTCAGGACACTTTCCTCACATTTGGAGCCGCCCATCAGAAATGTTCCAAAGCCGATCATAGGCATTTGAATGTTATTGTTCAGAGTGATCCTGTTCATGATCGTTCCTCCATTTATATTTCAGCACTTGTCTAAAACGCTTACAGCGTTCAGACTGCGGGGATAACCGATGTAGGGCAGGCACTGGGACACTACCCGGACAAGGAAATCCTTGTCGTTGCCTAGGTTCATATTTCCCTTGGCGTGGGCGATGAGCTGCGGTTCACAGCCGCCCTGGGCCATGAGAAAACAGAAGGTGATCATCTCCCGCTGCGGGAGGTCAAGGCCGGTGCGGGTGTAAAAATCTCCGAAGCAGTTAGCGGCCAGCCAGCGGTTGATGTGGCCCTTCTTCCACGCCTCTTTCATGTGTTCTCCGAAGATCTTGGCCTGAGCCTCCACGCCTTTTTCCAGCCGGTCATTCATAGTCGTGGTGGCCTGACCGGGCAGGGGCAACGCAATCTCCATCTGCGTAAAGGTTTCGTTGGTCACGTTCAAAAAGGGAAGCATCCGTCCGTAGCCGAGGTAATCCGCAGCCTGATAAACGGTCTCCTTGACCATCACCGGCGTGACGCTGTTTTCCAGCGCAGCGGGCAGCATTTCCCGGAAGGCATCCACGCCGCCGCATCCGATCAAAGCGGCGAGAATTGCCAGATAGCGCGTAGGTGCATCAAGCTGCTGGTTTTCTTCCTTCGCCACCTCATCAAAGGCGAAGTGCCGGAAACGCTCCATAAATTCCGGGTCAGTCTTTTGCAGTTCCATGGGGCACCCTCCTTAAAGCGCATTTGCCCAGTCCGCAAGTGCTTTGTCGGATACGCCGTTCATCATTTTACCGGCTTTCCAATCCGCATTCGGGCAGAGTTTTCGCAATTCATCCACCGTTCTTCCCATGCCGCTGCCGCCGGAGGTGGCAAAGGGCACCAGAGTCTTTCCGGTAAAGTCATAGCTCTCCACAAAGGTGTTGATGATACGGGGCGCAACATACCACCAGATGGGGAAGCCAAGGAACACCGTGTCGTAGTCCGCCAGATTGGGAATCTTCTCGGCAATCTCCGGGCGGGAGGACGGGTCACTCATCTCCACGCTGCTGCGGCTCTTTTTGTCCATCCAGTTCAGGTCGGCGCTGCTGTACGGGACTTTGGGCTTGATCTCGAACAGGTCAGCGCCCGTGGCCTTTGCCAAACGCTCAGCGGCCTTTTTTGTCGTGCCGCTGGCGGAAAAGTAGGCTACCAGTTTCTTGCTCATTTCATCTTTCCTCCAATTCACAGCATTCTTTCTCTGTCACCGGCTCGCACCACTCGTTGGAGGTATCCTCGCCGGGAACCTCGACAGCAATATGGGAAAACCAGCTATCTTTCTTCGCTCCATGCCAGTGCTTAACTTCGGGCGGAATGGTAATGACCGTGCCGGCAGTCAGAGACACCGGCGCTTTGCCCTCCTCCTGATACCAGCCCTCACCGGCGGTGCAGATCAGCATCTGTCCGCCGCCTTTTTTTGCGTGGTGGATATGCCAGTTGTTCCGGCACCCCGGCTCAAAGGTGACATTTGCCAGGAAAAGCCCGCTTTCCGGCCTCGTCAGCGGGTTCAGATACGACTGCCCGATGGAATACTTGGCATCGTGCAGCGTCATAATCATGCTGAGGCGCTCCAGATCGCTGTCATCGTACTGCCAGGATCCCATCACTTTTTTGACTTCCTGGCAAAGCCCCCAGCTTTCATATTCGTCCAGAAGCCAGATTGGGATGTTGTAGCGCTCACTCGCTTCCTGCTTCGTCATGGTTTCTCCTTCACTTTCACACAAAAAATATAGGTGTCCTTTCGAACACCTATATCGTATCGCTAAGCTTAAGAAATGTCTAATGCTTATATTCTATTTCAAAAAATGCTTAAATCGTATTTCTAATATGCTGGATAAACAGCGCGTTCGCCACTGAAAGCATCTGGTTCTTTTTCCAGACCAGCACGGAGCCTGTTTCCATCCGGGGAGTAAGCGGAACAAAGCGAAGATTCTCAAAAACGGCTCCCAGATCAAAGCACAAAGCGACGCCCAGTCCCTGCTCCACTATGAACGCCGCATTCACAATCAGGTTGTATGTTGCCGCGATTTCCAACTGGTCAAAGGAATCACCAAACCAGTTCGTCAGTTCATTTTTCACCGGTTCTCTGCGCACCATGAGCAGCGGAACGCCACGCAAGTCCTCCGGCATGACAAATTCTTTCTCAGCCAGTGGAGAATCGGCTCGCACCAATACGCCCCACTGTTCTTTGAGCGGCAGACGGATAAATTCATACTTGGAAATGTCCACAGGCTCCACCAGCAGCCCCATATCCAGCAGTCCTTTTTCAAGACGCTCCTTGATGTCATCTGCAATAGCGCTGTAAATGCTGAACTGGACCAGCGGATACTTTTGACGGAAAGAGACCATCTTCTCGGAGAGTGCCGCCATGCTCTTCGTCTCTCCGCAGCCAATGGCAATTTCACCGGTGGGCATTTCCTCCTTGTGCTGCAGTTCCATCTTCGTTTTTTCGGACAGGGAAACCAGCTCCTGCGCCCGCCGACGCAGCAGCATCCCGTCCTCGGTCAGAGTGACATTGTGTTTTCCACGGTGAAATAGCTGCACTCCCAATTCTTCCTCCAGCTGCATGAGCTGCCGGGAGAGGGTAGGCTGTGTCAGATGCAGGAGCTGTGCTGCTTTGGTTATATTTTCTTCTCTTGCCACCATCAGGAAATACTTTAAGACTCTTAGCTCCATATCCATCACCTCGTTTGAATTAGAATGATTATAGCAGATTTTTTGCATCAACTTAACATATCTTGTGTCGAGATATGCCTAAAACGTATGGAAAATGAACCAATGATGCCTCAAAGCACAGCCGTTTTGTGTGGTTATTCAGGTTATATCAGGAAAACTCTGATAACATATGATCGTTGCTATAGAGCGCATAAAAAAGCAGGCAAGTCTACTCTTTTTCTTGAATAGACCTGCCAGCCGAATCTTATATTGAACTAAATCATTCCGAAGTGCTTCAACGCCTCTTTGATTGCTTTCTCTTTTTCCGGCGGACATTGGGGCTGTCTGGCATCGTCAGACTTGGGCTTGTTGTAATTCTCCCGCTCAATAATGCCGTGTTTCTGCTTCACCTGTGCGGTATAGAGATTGGAGACCTTCAACTGATGATGCTCCCACACATAATCCAGAATCTCGTTGTAAGTCGCCTTGCTTTCCGCAGCAGTCACATCAAGTTCCCCCATGCTGACGTCCACTTCAATGTGGCGGTCGACATTGAGTTTGGTCAAAAGGAGAACGGCCTCCACATGCTTCGTTTATAGAAAACGGTATAAAGTTCAAATTTAGCGGTTTTGTGCGGTTCTATAAGGGCTGAAAAATAGCCATGTTCAACGATTTCAAAGCACAAGGACTTGTGCGGATTCATGCATATACCGTGGGATGGTGGCAAGTGGGTGGCATTGTCACCGCACCCAAACGACACTACCGCACAACGTCTTGATGAAAAGGGGGTCAGCCGAACTTACCTCACCGACAGCATGGGGCGCAAACAGTCAACCACGGTTATCAATGAATCCGGCTTGTATAACGTGATTCTTCGTAGTGATAAGCCGGAAACCATATAGGCGGCTGTCCTGTTCAAATAGTTCAATTTTATTTTGAATTACCTTGAACTTATTATACAGCACCCATTGCCAACAAGCAAGACGGGTGATAGAATAAAACAAAAAGGTGATTTCCATGAAACGCATTGACGGTAAAACCCCTTTTGGCGGTGACTACGCCGAATTTCATTTTTTGGATGCCGAAAACAATGAAGTTGATGAGGGCAAGGAAACAAGCATTGCTATTCGTGAGTGTAAAGCAGATGGAACGCTTGTAAAAGAAACATGGGCTAGAGTGTCCGATAACTGGTATAAAAACAATCCTACGGACGTTATTTGGTGGAAAGACACGCCGGACGGTGTGGGCGAATGGCTTTTTAGTTTCGACAAAAAGACTGTGTTCAATATGTTCGCTGATTACCCCAAAGCCCTAACCCCGGAACAGAAACGGATTTTTGATAAAGAAAACCCCGAATGGGCGGACTTCTTCAAAGATCGTCAAGAGGACAATATAAAATGATGCCGATGCCTAGTTTTTACACAAGCCCGTATTTTGTGAATGAGCCGGATAGCTGGCATTTGACGGATGATGCCCCGGAAGATGTACGCAAAGAGTTTGAAGAATATATGAATCATCCCGATTGTGTGCAGGATGATGAGCTTATAAGGGTTATGAAAAGCTATTACCGTGTATTTGGTGATACATTCCCAAGTTATCCGAATCTCCCGGAAAACGCTGTTGAAATCATCCGGGATTGTTTGCAGAAAAAGAAAGATGTGTATGAGTTAGGCTATCTTAGCTTAGATGATAACATCATATACTAAAAACGCACTTTTGAAAATTAACTTTCAAAAGTGCGTTTTTTCAAGAGGTCAAGCCCACCGCTCAAACAGTGTGAGAATGATTTCTTGATGGGTTGGATATACAGCGGGAACGCCGCTTGATTTGTAAGCGGTGGTAACACCGTTTTGTGTTACGGTCAACTTTGATCCGGCTTTGATGGGAACATCCGGCGACAGAAACACTTTAGTACCCTGCGAAAGTGCCGCCGCCGTGTCGGTCTGGACTGTGGCATCCAGCTTTTCAAAGGACAGCTTACAGGGCTGGTTCTCCAAAACAACGACTTCTTTTGTACTGGTAATATGGGTATTAGGGTCTTTAACAGATTGCCGTTCAGATACCATCATAACGCCCGTGTAGGTGTTTTCTATGGCCTTTCGTGCGACTTTCTGCGCCGCTTGCATTGCTTTAATCATCGTGTAAAATCTCCCTTCGGTTGAAGTTTATTAAAATAGGGGAACCGTACAAGTGATGCACGGTTCCCCGTAAAAAATATAAGGATGGTTGTTATTCGTGGATTCCCTCGGCGGCTGTGTCGATTGCTTCAGCTACACCCTCTGCCATAACAGAAACAACGCCATCCAAATCCATACCGTTAGAGATGTTATTATTGTTGCTCTGATTGATGGTGACTTCAGCAGTCGTGAAGCGGTTGATTACTTCCTGTTCGGCAATATCTCTTAAATACTTCAATTCATCTTCTGAAATATCCAGAGAATTTTTAATTGCCCCGGTGTTTCCGGCTATATCTTTCACACCGTCACCAATGCCCGCTGTGTAATCGCTAAGATCAATAGAGGGCGCAACGGAATCCATGCTGAAAGTTTTGTTGAAAAAGTCGGAAATTCCACCGACAACGCCATCTCCAAAATCTGCACCCATGCTGAACGCATCCCCATAGGAAATGCGATCCATAGTGTAATCAGACGGATCAAGCGTTTTCGGCTTGTCGCCCCCGGCGTTCTCAACAGTGGTGTTAATTTGGGCTTGAATCTTATCTTGAAATCCTTGAACCGCGCTTTGCAAATCAGAACCAAAAATAGTATCAAGAATGCCCGCCGCCGAAGATACGATAGACACGATGAAGTTAAACAGCGACAGGAACATAACTTCAATCGCGGCGATGGGATCATTGAAGATCAAACCGAAAGCCGCCGCAAAATTGGCAAGCATATTCCAAAAACTCACGCCCAGCGTGATAACGCTGTTTATCAGGGAAATAATGGTATTCAGGATGAACGCACCGCCTACGGCGATAACACCCGTCACCTGTGCGATTGCGTTTGTAACCGCCAAAAGCACGGCTATAAGGGCGATGATACCCATAACTACCCACGTTACCGGGGAAGCAAGGAACGCCGTATTTAAGCTATATTGCGCGGCTGTGGCGGCGGCTGTGGCTGTCACCTCTGCGCCAGTAGCGGCGGCGTGGGCATACGAAGCAACCGCAAGGGCGATTTTGATTCCTTTGGTAACAAGCGAAATCGCATTGTTTGCAAGTTGCCACCCGTAGTAAACCATCAATGCCGCTGTTACGCCGCCAACGATGGGAGAAATCCAACCCCAGTTGTTAGCTACCACATAGGCAACATTCACTAAAGAGTTAAGAATCTCAAGGGAAACGCTTGCAACAGCAGAAAGCCCACCAATGGCGTTATTCACAAACTGCTGAAAAGCGTCGCTATTCACAATTTCGTTCAATCTGTTCAAAACAGGCTGAAACGACATTAAAGCAGTGTTTTGGGACGAAGTCCAAATTTGCGCGAATGTTTGCGGCATAGATTCAAACTTGCTGTTAATATCATCTGCGGCGGAAAAGATAGCCGCCTTTACGACACTAGCAGAAAGTTTTCCGTCTGCCGCCATTTCACGAATTTGGCCAATGGGAACATCCAAATAGTCCGCGATGTTCTGAATCAAGTTGGGGGCTTGTTCAAAAATACTGTTCAGCTCATCGCCGCGAAGAACGCCAGAACCAAGTGCTTGTGATAACTGCAATTCCGCATTTGCGGCTTCTTGCGTGGATGCACCTGCAATGGTCATTTGTTTCTGAATCAGATCGGCAAAAGCAACAACCTCTTCCGAACTACCAAAGGCATCTCTTGCGTTGTTGCCAAAGCGGGCAACAACGTCAGCCATTTGGTCAAAAGAACCTCTAGCATCCTGCGCCGCCGCATACACCATGTTAATAAGTTCAGAAGTTGTCTGAACTCCATCATTCATCATGCTTAAACGGGCGGTTGTTGAAGTCAGCGTATCGGATAGGTCAAATACCACCCCAACGGTCTGAACCGTGGCATAGGTTGCAACGGCACTCTTAATCGTATTCATTAGGTTATCGGCGTTTGCTGTACCCTCATTGATTTTCTGATTAAAACGCCCCTGTTCGTCTACGTTGTCACGAATATAGCGTTCTGTGCCACTCACGGTTTGTGATAACCGCAAGTAGGCATCATTCGCCGCTTGTACGTCCATGTTGTCAACGGCACTGTTAAGGACTTGCTGTGCCTGTACAGCTTGATCCAACTGCCCCCGCAACTGTTCCAACTCCGAATTAGCGGCGTTAGTACCCATGTTTAAGGGGTTGCTCTCAATCTGCACGATACGATCTTGAATCGCCTGTAAGCGGCTTTGCATACCGCTTAGATCAGTAACCGCATTTGCGGGGAACAAGTCAACGCTCGCCGCCGTTTCTGCGATCTTCTGCTGAGTGTTATTCAATGCGGCAAGCATTGTATTAGCACTCTCTATTTCCTGCTGGAAACGCTCTATGCCCGTGTTATCAAACACGTTCATATTGTCAGCTTGCCAGTTGAACGGAACATTTACCGGGGCTTGTGTAGGCTCAACCTGTGGGGCATCCTGTACGGTGGGCGTTGCGCTGTACACCTGTGAGGGAACATTGCCCATCAAGTCATTAAGCCGCTCCTGCCGCTCGATCACGTTGTCAATCGCGCTTGACAGACTGCCCAACTGCAACTGTGCAACGGACGAATCAAGATCAAACGGGTTTGTTTTCAAGTAATCAAGCGCGGTCTGCATTTGGCCTAATTCTCGGTTGATCCCGGTGATCTCTGCCGCCGAATCTCCCGGCATAACGAACAGGTTTTGACCCACGTTGTTAATTGCGTTCTGATAGTTCAAAATGTTGTTCAATCTGGTTGAAATATCTTGAATCTGCTTTTCAGATTCAGATACGCCAGAAAGTTCAACAGGTACGTTGATACCATCGGGAACGTCAATTTGCGGCTGTTCCGTAATTTCAGCACTCACGGGAACTTCAATCCCAGCGGGTACGTCAATTCGGGGTTGCTCTACAACTTCCGCCGTTACAGGTACGGTGATACCATCGGGAACGTCAATTTGCGGCTGACTTTCCACAACGGGAATCACCGGGACTGTAATGTTTGGAGTTGCACCCCCCAAATCTGGTAAGGTGGTGTCCACATCTCCAAAGGAAAAAGAGGGTGCTTCAATGGCTTGCATCGTGTTTTCAAAAGACTGCATTGCCGCCGTAGCCCGGTTGATACCGCTCATATCTACGCCCGCATTCATCGCGGATTGTACGTTTTCAATAGCGATAGTACCAGCATTTGCGGCGTTGACAATATCCATCATAGGATCAGAAAAATTGTCATACAGTTCGATTGAAGTCTTGATAGAAGCCATTTAATCACCGTCCTTTCCGGCTTGCTTTCCTCTCAAGTTCTTTTTTCTGCCTTGCATCATCTTCCTGTTTGATCTTGATGGACGCGATCACGAACGCTTTTTCCCGTTCGTCCATTTCAAGAAATTGGGATGGTAAGATGTGCAATTTTAAGAGGGCATAGAAAGCAAAACTCGCTTCCCAGTCCCCCTCTTCAATTAGTTTTTTGCTTCATCCACCAGATCGTTGAAAGAGGTGTTGAAGCCCTGAAGATTCTGGACAAAGGCCACCAGCGCGTTGTACTCGCCCGGATTGTCTACCATTGCCATCAGCAGATCATCCGGCTTTTTCACGCCGTAGCTGTTCTGAAGTTCGACATTGTACAGATCGGGGGTGACAATGGACTTGATAAGCAGTTCCTTAGTGTACTTGCTACCGTCCACATGGGGGCGGTACAGGTTAGGCTTGCCAGTGACGGGAATTTCTTTGGTGCAACCCTCGCGGATTTCATCGTTTTCCTTAGAGGTGATATGCCGGAACTCCCAGTCAAGGGGCTTGCCGTTGGCATCGCACAGAGAAGCGGTAACAGGGTGGAAAACATTTTCCTTAACCTTTTTGTTCGCTTTCATAAAATAGGAAAAATTAGACATTTTCTGTACCTCTCATTCTTTAATTAAACATTTTGATAAGCGTTTCAAAAATTGATGTGTTGACGCTTTCTTGATGAGTTTTATAGTAAATTTCTCTGCGTTTGATTTCCCACTCCAAAACGGATTTATATAACTTTTCGTAGTTGTCCAAATTGGATATAGAGGAAATTTTTTGCAGAGAAGTTACTAATTCTTCATCGGAATGTTCCATGATTTTTGGAACGAACTTCTTTAACGTGGAATAAAGTTCGGATTCTTTGTGAAGAACCATAATACCATTATCCGTTAAAGAAACGTCTTTGCTCCCAGTAAGTAGCTGATCCGGGGGCTGTGGGATGGGTAAAAGCTCTTTCGTCCACCCCGCTTTGACGTAGAAGCTGTTTACGCCCCATAAAACAGGTGTAATCACCTCAATGTTAGGATTCATTTGTATCACCCCCTTTCGCAAAGGCTCACAACCTTTGCAAATAGTTCATCTATGCTCAATTCCTGTTGAACAGCCTGTTCATTTTGGTGTATCTTATATGCAAGATGAGCCACTTTTTCTTGCTGTTCAATACGATTCAGGGCAATGTTTTCTGTGCTTGAACCGTTGGAATTAAAATAGCTTAAACTGCCTTTGTATGCTCTGGATGGAATATACCCATAGATAGAAGCGATTTCTTCTAACCGTTTCTTGCAATTTAAGGTTTGCAAGGCTTTATCTCGAATTTGGGCTATTCGTTGTTCTGAAATATGAAGTTCGTCTTTTAGTTCTCGCAACGTCTTAGAGCGGCAATAAAGCCCCGAAATAACATAGCTTTCGGTGTCCTTTAGTTCGTCTACGATGTTCCAAAGAACACGGTTTGCATATTCTCGCTCAAGCCGTTCTGTAACATCATCTTCCATGCTTGACGGATCGGGGATAGAATCTTCCAATAATAGTCCGTCCGCCCCCTCAACAGGGGATTCCAGACTTGCAACGGAAGATTCAAACGCCGCTTTCCGCAAGTTGTCCAGCTTATTTGCGGAAATGTTTAACGCTCTGCAAATTTCAAAATCGGACGGATTTCTGTTTTCACTTTGGCACTGTGCTAAAAAGCGTTTGTACTGTGCAATTTCGGAAAGTAGGTGAACGGGAATCCGCTTGACGTTGCCGCAATTTTCACAATAACGCTGAATAGACTGCCGAATCCAGTACCCCGCATAAGTTATAAATTTTGCATCACTATCGGAATTGTACATAGAAGTGGCCTTTTGCAGACCTAAATAACCCTCTTGCATGAGATCATCTATTTCAGCCTGTTTGGAATATTTCATTGCGGTATTGTAGATGAAAGGACGATTTTTCAAGTAAAGCTGTTCCAAGTTTGAAGAAACATTGATCCCGGCTTGAATCTGCTTTACAAGCTCTTCATTTTCAACTTGAACTCCATTTTGCTTTTCGTTCGTCATATCGGTCTTTTTCATACGTCACCAGAGAAATCATTGTATCAATCGTTCTTTGACTTGCGCCGTTTTCTTTGGCATGCAAGATAAGTTCAAGATGATTTCGGATTGCTAATTCATCTTGTTGCAAAATTTCTCGTTCTAAATCGGTCATCGGTTGAAGTCCTCAATTATGCCGTGTGAAAAATATCAGCCGTTCAAACCATCCAAAATGATTTCTTCGTTGGTGGGAATGTAATTGGTGAACATCTGCGGGTATTTCATGGCAAGGGCTTCATACTGCTTGCCGATCTCCATCATGGTATCAGGCAGAGCGCACACAGCGTAAGTAGTACGATCCTGCACTTCAAAGCGAACCATACCGTTATAGCCCGCGTTGATGATCTCATAATCAGACAGCAGGGGGCAATCTGCAACGGCTTCAAGCTCTTTCAGACGGTCAAGATATTCGTTGATTTCTGCGGTTGTTCCCATGCGCTCATTGAGGATAGAAACGACTTCCGGGGCAAAAGTGCTGTATTTGATGGTAAGAACATCGTAGATCATCTTCATGGCCTTGTGAGAGCCTTTCAACGGCTCAATAATGCTATGAAGTAGTTCGGCGGTTAACTTGCTTCCGCACATCTCAATGATTTTAAGGGCGTTTGCAACGTCGGTGGAGTGGTCTGCGTAATCCTCTGCAAAAGAAGTGCCAAATTCTTTGCAGAACTGCCGGATTAGCCCCCGAATAGAATCAGAAAACTGCTTGTTCAAGTTTCCGGCTTCGCCTTTCAACTTTTCAATGGCTTCACGCTTGCCAAAATCAGAAAGACGCTGGTTAGAATCAATCTGGCCGATGGTATCACGGATTTTCCCGGCTTCCTGCTTGTGGGTATGCTTGAGCATCAGGGCTTTCTTTGCGTAGGTTTCATAAGATTTTTCCATTTTCGTTTTCTCCTTTATCAAAAATCAACGCGGAAATATCTGCACACTTCTTTGATTTCGGCGTAAATATCGCCGTATGTGCCAAATCTGGAATTAAGATAGGGGTTATCGTTCGGAAAAGACAGCTTTGCAAGGCTGTGCAGTTCTTTCACAACGGCTACCAGTTCGGGCAACTTTGCCGTAAATGCGGCATTACGTTCTTGTTCAGTCATTTTGTTCACCTCATATTTTTATAGTTCTGTCGAACCACTTTTGATCTTTGTAGTGTTCAACAAGTTGTTCAATGTTCATTGAATCCATGTTTTCGATCAGGTCTTTTAGTGCGGGGGTATCGAATCCGGGAAGTTCTGAAAAATTTTCGGTTTCAGCAGTTTCCAAAATGTGCTTGATTAGGGCAACGTACAGAGCTAACCGCTTTTCAGGATCAGTGTTTACACGGACAAAATCAGAGCGTTTTTCAGTATCCATGAAATACAGGATCGGATCAGATGGTAAATATAAGCCCTCTGGCCAACAAAGCAGATCATCAATAAAAACTTTGGTCTGTTCTGTGAAACCCGGCAAAGTGGTCATATAGGCTTCACCATCAAACATATTTTCAAAATAATGTTTGTCGCTTATGTTTTCGCCTACCCAAAGCCGCCCATCTTCTTCAACATCAACGAAAAGGACGGGAATAGCCTGTTTATTTTTCTGTGATTTTTCCAGTTCCTGCAAGCGGTTCAAAAGCGTTCCTCTTGCCATTCTCTGTTTAATCATCCTGCAACCTCTTTTCCATGCTTGCAAGCCGCTGTACAATATGTTCATCTTCGTGCAGAGCAACACCCAATTCAAGCATAGCTTTAGCCGCCGAAACCCGTGAAGAATCGGTTGAAGTGCTGTCGTTCATAACAGTTCGTAGAACTTCCAGCGATTCCAAACAATAGCCCTGCGCCTTATCCATCGTTTCGCGAAAAAGACTTTCTTTCGTGTCTTGTAAGACTTTTTGAAAATCGGCTTTCTTTTTCAATCTGCATAGTGTAGGAACGGAAATGCCGGACTTTTCAGCGGCTTCTTTGCTTGTCGGACAGGTCAGAAGATTCATTGCAACTAATTCTTTGTTGATTCGTGCCACTCTTTCACCACCTTTCTGAATTTATCGTACCTCAATATAAAGTATACCATATATAGCGTTCGCTGTACTTAAAGTGCACAATATTTAGTCATTTTAGGCAAAAATAAAAACCGGGGCGGTTAGCCCCGGTCGTTGATAATGCGGTATACAGAAGTAGCGGATAGCTTGTATTTTTCGGCGAGAGCGTCAATGTCTGCACCGTTATAGAAGTCCCGGCGAATGGCGTTGTTTCGCTCCTGTTTTGATGTAAATTCACCTCTGCCCGGTATGTAAAGCCGTTCGCCGGGAAAGGCTTCAAGGATTTGTTTGAATACCTCACTGCCTGTAATACTTTCCAGTAGCTTCAAATTAACTTCGTTATCGCTCAATCAATCACCACCGTTTGACGTTAATATTTCAAAGAGGGCATTTCAAACACTGTCAACCCTGTTCAATCTGTCGCTGTTTCAGGTGAACGCACATTATCCACGATAGCGGACAACTCCGAATCACGCAGATGAGACAGATCAGAAAGATTGTCAGTCAGGCAACGCAGTTTGTCGGCGGTCTTGCCCTCTTCGATGTTGCCAATGGAAACTTGCTCCCAAACCCAATCGTTGATAAAGTCAATTAGGTTTTTAAGCTGTTCCATCTTGCAAGAGTAATCTTCCAGAGCGTCATGCAGTTCGGGGGCAATGATAATCTTTTTCATGGTAAAGCACCTCTCTTTAGTATTTGACAGTAGTTGCAGGGCGGTTGTACAGCCTACAAAGTTCAATGAACTTATCAACCGTGGGGGCGGTTTTACCGCTTTCCCAACGTCTGATAGTGCGTTCGCCTATGTTCAGCCGTTCGGCTACTTCCTTTTGGGTATACCCGGCGTTCACACGCGCGGTGGCAAGCGAAATTTTAGAATTAGTCATTATTTGCAACCTCATTCTTCAGCATTGAAATTTACAGACACGCCGTTATCTTCTAGGAGTTTGATACAGTTGTTGATTTCTTTGGTAAGTTCGTCTGTATTATAAATGGGCTTGAAATCTTCTGTTTCTCCATACTGCTTGCGCAGTTTCCAAAGAACAAAGCTGATAAGAAAGGCATCATACCAACTTGTTTCAGCGGAATATTTGGGATAGCCCCAAATCATATCAAAGGTGATGCTGTCCGCAAAAACTCTTATCTTGCAAACATCTGCTTCCCACGGGTCGCCTTTTGTAACCCATTCAATCTTATTGATCTTCTGGATGTTGGACAGAAGATTAGCATATTCTTCGCCTGTCAAAATTATCAGTCCTTTCTTGCTACTGTTACCGTTGATACGGTTCGCCTATATTATATCTATCTTTTATATTTATTGCTGTTTAGCGTTGACGCACCGCCTTTGTATAGAAACTGTTTTGAACAGTAGCAACGGTAACACTCTTGAAAAATATAGCGAATATAAAACAATTTTCTAGTGCTACCGTTTATTGTTACTGTTGTGCTACTGCTACTGTTCGTTACTGTTCAACGAACACTTTGCACTGCTTCCCGTTCAGGCGCATATTTTTAACAGTTGTTCCCAACGCTTGATTGAGCTGTTTTGAAAATGTCAGACGATTCACAGGGCGAAAGTTGTTTTTAATGCAAAACTCATCATAGCGGATGTAAACTTCTCGTGTTGCTTCATTGTAAATGCCCTCAACATCTCCGTTATCGTTCCGGCAGTCCTCAATAAAAGCTAAGATAGGGTTGTTTTCCTGCTCATAATCGGTTTTAGCTTGCTGTACCTTTTGAGAAACAGTAAAGTGCTTGTTTTTTAGTACACGCTTCAAACCACCAATCGCAAGCAGGATAAAATATTCCATTGCTTCTTGTTGGGTCAGCTTTACATTGATTTGCGGATCATAATCGGGATCATTTTCTGAAAATTTAGCGTTTAACGGGATTGTGAGAAGTCGTCGCATAGCCGCCCCGGTGGGGTCTTTCATACGGGGAATGTTGTTTGCTGAAAAAATCAACTTTGCATAGGGGATAAATTGGAAAGCGTCCTTTCCTTTGTTTTCGGCTTTAATGCTTTCGCCTGTTGTGATCTTCTTGAAAATCGCAACATCTTCTTTGAAAGAATCCGAAATATCATCGCCAAGGTTCGCTAACTTGCCGAATAGCATAGCGGTTGAAAATCTATCGTCAAGTTCTTTGAAATCAAGGGTTGATATATTTTTATCCCCAAGCATAGCATGAAGCATTTCGATATAGGTTGATTTGCCGTTGCTCTTATCACCTACCAAAATCACGGCTTTACCGCCGCCTAGCTTGTTATCACGGTATAGACACGCTCCGGCCACTTCTTCCAGCAAAGCGCGGATTTCCGCATCATTGCAGGAAAGGCGGTTCAACACATTGTCCACTAAAGGGCAAGTTGCATCCGGCGTGTAATCCCAAGGAATCTTATTGGTGATAATATGTTCCGGGGTAAAGCCCGCAAAAGAACCATCAATGATGTTATACAGGCCGTTCTTAAACGCGATCAGGTGCGCATCCTCTGGTTTAGTGTTGTCCCGGATCAGCAGATCAAGATAATCAACGACTTCAGACCGCTTTGCACGGTTTAGATCGGGGATGTTCTTAATCATGGCGGCTTCAATCTCGCCATATCCAGCGGTATAGATACCGTCCTTATAAATGTGCAACTGATTATTGATCTTGATGATATGGGCGTTGTTCTTCAGGAAGATAGCGAACTTATCAAACAAGAACGTGCTACCGTTGTAGAAAACGGGTTTCTTGAACGAATCATCCCGCAAGATAGTTTCAATCTCGCTGTCTGACAGTGGAACTTTCAACACATACTTATTGATGATCCGAATGGTTTCCCGCGCTTCTTCCACGGTAAAATCATTGCTTTGCAGGGTCAGAATGTAATTGAACAGGGCTTGATTTCGTCCGTCCCCCTCTTCCATATCAAGAAACGCCATCTTGCTACGGACGGGGAACAGCCACCGTGGGAGCGGTTGCGCTTGCTCATTTTCAGCGGTATCATAGAGGATTTCACGCTCTACACCGCCGTATTTAAGCACTTCATAGGAACTTTTCACGCCCACCTTAATATCAGCTTTCAAGCCGATTGCAAGGGTGCAATGGGTCTTACAGCCGCTCACACCACTGTTTTTGAACAGAAAGTGCTTGCCCCGTGTGGTGCGATAAACACGGCAGTTCAAAGAATAGTCTTGAACAACCTTGAACAGAACATCCGAACTTTCTCCATCGTCCAGATCAACAAGGATCGTATCTTCTGCCAGAATCCCGGCGAACTCTGGTAAAGACTTCACCTGTTCATAGGTCTTAAAGTCCGTCCTGCCCTTGAACTTCTCCACGCACTGTTTATCTTTGGTTTCAACATATCCGCGAAAGAACAATTATCTCCCTTCTTTCTTTGCAGTAAATTTTAGTTGCTTTCGGAATCCCTCACTGCGCATCATCAGCCATTGCAGTGGCATTTTCGATAATGTCAGACACGGGAACATTTAGTGCTTTGGCAATCTTCCCCACGGTTTTAGGAGAGGGGGAACGCTTGCCGGAAAAGTATTTGCTAATGGATACCCGTGAAATCTCTGCGGATTCTGCGAGATCACCTTTGTTCATGCAAGCGTTTGCCATCGCGATTTGTAATTTCTGGAAATCGACTTTCAAGATTTTCACCTCACATTCTTCTATTGACAACAAGCATTCACTTGTGATACTATTTTAATACAAGCTTATATTTGTTGTCAAGCTTTTTTTACAAGTTAATACTTTAGATTCCGCCTTGCTTGTGTTATACTTACAAAAGAAAGGTGGTGTCTATGTGTCCGTAGGTGATAATATCAGGCGTTGTAGAAAAGAAAAGGGCTGGACACAAGCTAGACTTGCACAGGAGTTGCAAGTATCTCAACAAATGATTGGGCAATTTGAAAAAAGCAAAAATCCCCCAAAAATTGAAACCATCGAAAAGATAGCCGTCGCTTTAAGTGTTTCGCCCATTGATTTAATAGGTGTTGAACAATGGGAAAAAGAAAAAATTGCTGGATTAGCTAAAGAAGTTGAACAGCTTGAGCAATTTGATAATTTTCTTAAATCTGTTGGCTATGAAAGTAGCTATAAAGTTACTAAGTGGCATTGGGAAGATGAAAACGAAAAAGCCCCATCTGAGAAAGTACAAGTTCCCGATGAGGTGGAAACGGTACTTTCTAAAGATGGGAATACAGCAACTTTTACTGAACAAGAATTTGAAGATTTACAAGAAAGCGTAAAAAATGGCGCAAAGGAAACATTGGAACGCCTGTTTTACAAGAGAGCTTTAGAACAACAGCATAAAAAATAAGCCATCACCCTCTGCAAAGGGTAACGGCTTAACACATCCGGCTATCATCTGCAAGTGACAGCAGGAAACGGCGCATATAAGCGTTGTACAGCGTTTTTTGTGGGGTGAGAGTAATTCTTCCTTGCTTAACGCAAACGCTTGTATATAAAAGAAATCCCCGCCTACTGCAATAGACAGGGATTCCGAAAGCAACCAAATCAAGAAACCTGCAAAGAATCGTGAAGTGGTCTATGTGTAAGTATACCATTCCATGATTCAAAAATCAACGAAAGGAAAGGTATACTTATGACAGGCGGAACAAGAAAACGCGGCGCAACATGGTCTTACTATTTCGATTTAGGAAAGATAGACGGTAAGCGGCAGAAGAAAGAAAAAGGCGGCTTTAAGACAAAGAAAGAAGCCGAAACCGCACTTGCCAAGGCAATCAATGAATACAATAACGCCGGGGCAGTCTTTACGCCGTCTGAAATCACCGTGTCGGATTATCTGGATCAGTGGTATGATCTGTACTGCAAGCCGAATCTGAAGTACAGCACCCAAGTGGATTACTTACGAATCATAGAGGGGCATTTGAAGCCAAGATACGGGCAGTATCGGTTAAAGGCTATTACTTCGGCAATCCTACAAGAGTACGCTAACAGTCTGAAGCTGAACGGTCTGGCAAAAAGTTCGGTTGTCGGTATTCTGTCTGTGTTTGGTGCATCTTTGGATTATGCGGTTGAACCCATGCACTACCTTTCCGCAAATCCTATGCGCTATGTGAAGTTCCCTAAGATAGAACGTAAACCCCGTGAACGTATCGTTCTTACAATGGACGATTGGAACAGAATCATTGAACGGTTCCCGGTTGGGTCACGGTTTCACATTCCGTTGATGATTGGTTTCTATACCGGGTTGCGCATTTCAGAAGCGTTTGCCTTAACATGGGATGATATTGATCTTGAAAAACGGGAATTGACAGTAAACAAACAAGTTGTTGCGCGGAACTTTGGGGCAGACGTTCGCAAGGTGATAGAGAAGAAAGGCAAAAAAGAATTGCGCTCATCGTGGTACTTTACCACGCCCAAAACGCAATCTTCCAGCAGAACGGTCAAGTTTGGTGAAACGCTGTATCAAGCGTTGAAACAGGAACGCACCACCCAGATGGAGAATGAATTGAAGTATGGTGAATACTACACGATTCATGTAATCAAGAAAGAACTGGATGAAAAGGGCAACGAAATGCAAAGAATCGTACCAGTTCAGAAGTGCTTACAATCTGCGCTCCCACGGGTCAAGCTGGTCTGCATTGCGGAAAATGGGCAGTACACATCAACGAACACCTTCAAGCACTGTTCCAGAATCATTCACGATGAACTGTTGCTTGCATTTGATTATCACTCTTTGCGGCACACTCACGCAACGATTCTGATTGAATCGGGGGCAGATGTAAAGGACGTTCAAACCAGATTGGGACACACCAACATTCAAACGACCCTGCAAACCTATGTACACGATACGGAAACAATGGCAAATCGTTCTGTTGACATCTTTGAACAGGCGATAGAGCAGAAGAAGTTGTCATAAGAGAAAAAAGAGGATTGAGCCGCCAAAATGTTCAACGGTTCAATCCTCTTTTCTTGTTCAATGTTCAATGGTGGCAAATAGGTGGCAAATCACTATTTTCAAGTCTCAAAAATGCTAAAAATCAAGGTTTCATGCGGGTTAATGCCGTGACACACTCGCAATGCTTCGTCCTCGGGAACAAATCCGCAGGCTGCACCTTTTCCGTGCGGTACCCCTGTGTCTCCAGCCACTTGGCGTCCCGGGCGGCGGTGGCCGGGTTGCAGCTGACATAGACCACCCGCTGGGGATTCATCTTGACAACAGCAGAAAGGGTGGCTTCATCGCAGCCTTTGCGGGGCGGGTCGAGGACGATGACGTCCGGGCGCAGGCCCTCAGCCGCGAGGCGGGTGGCGGCAGCGCCGGCGTCGGCGCAGAAAAAGCGGCTCTTGGTGGCGATGGCGTCGCCCATCCGGGCGGCATTTGCCTTAGCGCTTTCAATAGCCTCTGGTACAATCTCCACACCCACCAGCTCCCGGCAGTGGTCTACCATCGAAAGGCCGATGGTGCCCATGCCGCAGTAGAGGTCCAGCAGCAGGTCGTCCGGGGTGAGCTGGGCATATTGGGCCGCGATGCCGTAGAGTTGCTCAGCGGCCAGTGTGTTGACCTGATAGAACGACAGGGGGCCCAGCCGGACAGGGACGCCGCAGAGGGTGTCTTCGAGGTAGCCAGGGCCATACAGGGGGTGGGTCTCGCTGCCCAGAATGACATTCGTATTTTTTGCGTTGACATTCAGTAAGATGGTGGCAATGGCCGGAAACTGCTCCCGCAGCTGGGCCACCAGCTCCTCACTGTGGGGGAGCTTTGCCCGGGTGCAGACGAGGCAGACCATGATTTGGCCGCTGTGTGCCCCCCGCCGCAGGAAGATGTGGCGGACAAGGCCCTTGCCGCTTTCCTCGTTGTAGGGCTGGATGCCATGGGCGGCGAAGAATGCGCAGAGCGCGTTGCCGATCTCATTGAGCACGCCGGGCTGCAGCTTACAGTCCGGGCAGGGGACGATGCGATGGGTGCGGCCAGCATAAAAACCAATGCAGGGCTGGCCGTTTTTGTCCCGCCCGACCGGGAATTGCACTTTATTGCGGTAGCGGTCCACCTCGGGGGAGGGGACTGTGGGCAGCACAGGGACATCCAGCCCGCCAATGCGGCGGAACGCGTCTGTTACGTTCTCGTGTTTGGCCTGCAGCTCTGCCTTATAGCTGAGATGACGCAGGCTGCAGCCGCCGCAGGGACCGGCGGCCGGGCAGTCTACCTCCACGCGGTCGGGCGAAGGGGTGAGCAGTTGGTCCAGAATGCCAAACGCATAGCGGCCGCAGTCTTTGACGATCTTGATCCGCGCTTCATCGCCAGGGGCAGTGTTGGGTACAAAAACGGCCTCGCCGTCCGCGGAGTGGGCCACGCCGCTGCCGTCGCTGGAAAGGCGCTCAATGTGGAGGGTCAGGAGTTGATTTTTCTGTAAAGGCATGTTGGAACGGTCTCCTTATGGTTTTTCCTGCGGCGCGGCGGCGGCAGGATCGGTCTGGGTGGCCATGTATTTGCTGGGCGGCACGCCCTTGGCGCGCTTGAACACCCGCGAAAAATAGAACTGATCAAAGAAGCCTACCGAGATGGCCACCTCTGCAATGGACAAGTTGCCTGCCCGCAGCAGCTTGCAGGCCTCGTTGATGCGGTATTCGGTCAGGTAATCAATGGGGCTCTGGCCCACGTTGAGCATGAACACCCGGTACAGATGGCTGCGGGAAACTCCCACGCTCTTGGCCACATCGTCGATGGAAATGTCGTGGGAGTAGTTGAACTGGATGTACTTGATGGCGTTGAGCACATACTGGCTGGAGGAAGAAGTGCTGTGGGGCTTGGACTCGCTGGTCTCCCGCATGAGGGCGGAGATGAACAGGTAGAGATAGCCCACCATGGCAGCCTCGTCCTGAGGCTGCAGCCCGCGGGAGGAGTAGATGTTGGTCAGGGCTGCCCGCATCCCCTCCGGGTCCTGCGTGTGGTGGACAGGTGCTTCATCGGTAAAGGGGAGCTGAGCGGCCAGCTTATGGGCGCAGGCACCGTTGAAGCCGACCCAGCTGTACTCCCAGGGCTGTTGCTCATCCGCCGTATACCGGATGAGCTGGCTGGGCTTGGCAAAGAACAGATCGCCCGGCGCGACCGCAAAGGTCTTGCCGCCCACCTCAAATACGCCCCGGCCGGAGACGACCAGGTGGATGAGGTAATGGTCGCGGATGCCGGGCCCCCAGGTCTGGCCGGGGGCGCAGCGCTCCAAACCACAGTTGAAGATGGAAAGTTCAATATTATTGGTGTCGCTCTGCTTGAACGACTGTTTATAAACGTCTGCCATTGTGGCTCCCTCCCGCCTGTCAGATTTCTGGTGCCAGTATACCACAATTGCCCTTGCAAATTCAACAAAAGTACATCTTATTCTTTGGGCTGGACACCAAAAAAATGCTTTTTTCGGCAATCGAATTGAAAATCGGGCGTCGATGCATTAAAATAGTTGTATCAAACCAGCATGGAGGAATTTTGCGGGGAGGTTCTGCGATGGCAACGAGTGCACAGGTCCGGGACGAAATTCTGGCGGGTAAATGGGACGAGACACTGGGGGCGCTGTACGGCGGCGGCGCGGCAGAGCTGAGGCGGCAGCGGGCACGCTATGCGGCGGCACTGGAACAGTTTGAGCTCTACTTTGGGCCGGGGCGGCAGGTGCGGCTGTACTCGGCCCCGGGCCGGACCGAGCTGGGCGGCAACCACACCGACCACCAGCACGGTTATGGGCTGGCGGCGGCGGTGACACTGGATCTGATCGCGGTGGCGTCCCCCAGCGATGACGGGTTCATCCGGGTCAAATCCCGGGGGTTCAACAAGCTGGACGTCATTGACCTGAGCGAGCCGGAGCCCCAACAGGGGGAGAGCACCCATTCCGCCAGCCTGATCCGGGGCATTGCGGAGGGATTCCGGGCGCTGAGGAAAGAGACTGGCGGCTTTGATGCCTACACCGCCAGCGATGTTCTGCGGGGGTCCGGCCTTTCCAGCTCGGCGGCGTTTGAGATGGGAATGGCCGTCGTCCTCAACGGGGAGTATGGCTGCGGCCTCTCGGGGCCGGAGATGGCAAAGATCTGTCAGTATGCGGAGAATACTTATTTCGGCAAGCCCTGCGGCCTGCTGGACCAGCTGACCAGTGCCGTGGGCGGCGTCATCTTTGCAAATTTTGCGGACCCCTGTGCCCCTGCAATTGAAAAAATCCACGCGGCGGGTCTGCTGCCGGAGGGGGTTACTCTTTGCGTGACCGATACCCAGGCCAGCCACAGCGAGCTGACCGGGGAATTCGCGGCCATTCGCCGGGAAATGGAGGCTGTGGCGGCCTGTCTGGGCCAGAATATGCTGGGGCGGGTGCCGGAAACAGCATTCTGGCAGGTGCTGCCCCGGCTGCGCACTCAATGCGGGGATCGAGCTGTCCTGCGGGCCATCCATTATTATCAGGAAAACGCCCGGGCGCTGGCCCAGAAGAATGCCCTGCAACGAGGAGACTTTGCGGAGTTTCTGCATCTCATCCGGGCAAATGGCCATTCCTCGTTTGAGTACTGTCAGAATGTCTACTGCGCCTCCGACCCGCGGCATCAGGGGCTGAGCATCGCGCTGGCGCTGAGCCAGAGCATCCTCGAAGCGGGCGGCGGAGCCTGGCGGATGCAGGGCGGCGGTTTTGCGGGGACGATCCAGGCCTTTGTGCCTGCCCCGCTGCTGGAAGCTTACTGCGCGGCCATCGAGAGCGTGTTTGGCCCGGGCAGCTGTTACCGCCTGAAACTGCGGGAGCAGGGAGCCGTTCAAATAGGGAGCGAGATGTAAATGCGATTTCAGGATGGAGTGGGAGAGACTACCTGCCTGAGCCAGAAAGAAGAATGCAACAGGATGTACACCCTGCATTACGATTCCCCGCTGGGCGGCATCCTGCTGGCGGCGGATGAAGCGGGCCTGACCGGCCTCTGGTTTGAGGGAGAAAAATATTTCGCCAATCTCCTTGGCCCGGAACAGCAGGAGCGAGAGACGCCTGCCTTACAAATGGCAAAGCGCTGGCTGGATGTTTATTTCAACGGCCGGGAGCCGGATTTTACCCCACCGCTCCACCCCGTTGGGTCGCCGTTCCGGCGGGCCGTGTGGGAGCTGCTGCTCCAGATCCCTTACGGCCAGACCACGACCTATGGCGCGCTGGCACGGCAGCTGGCTGCAAAACAGGGCAAGACCCGGATGTCGGCACAGGCAGTCGGCGGGGCGGTAGGCCACAATGAAATCTCCATCATCATCCCCTGCCACCGGGTGGTGGGCACCAGCGGCAGCCTGACAGGCTATGCCGGTGGTATTGAGAAAAAAGTGCGCCTGCTGCAGCTGGAACATGCGGACATGAGCCGCTTTTTTGTGCCGACAAACGGCACGGCGCTGTAAAACACAACAAAAAGGCCGGGGCCTCCGCGTTTGCAGGAGCTCCGGCCTTTTGCCGTAAAAAGATCTGGCCTTTAATTCTGGGTCGTGTCGGTCAGGTCCAGCACCGGGCCAAAGGGGTCAAACACCAGTCCCTGGATGCCGCTTGCGATGAGCAGCCGCTTCTGCTGGCTGAACAGCGGCACCACGGCACAGTCACTCAGCAGCTGGCGCTCACAGTCGGCCAGCAGGGAACACCGGGCGCTGCCCGTGGCGGTGCTGCTGGCGGCAAGCTGGGTGGCGTAAAGGGAGTTGGCGTAGCCCGTCAGCCCGCCGCCCTGGGCGGTGAACTGGGCCAGCACGTTGTATACGCTGCCGCTCTCGGCGCTGATGGGGGCCAGCGCAATGGTGTAATTGCCCTCGGCAAGCCGCTTTTCAAATTCCTCCGGCTCCACTTCTTCCAGCGAGAAGAAGAGGGAAAACTGTTTCTGCCACTCGCCGTTGATCTCCTCGGCTGCCTGAGTCAGGCCGCTGCCGGCGGGCAGCAGGAGGGTGACATTGTTGAAATCAGAGTTGGACATTCCCTGCCGGGCCTCGCGGTAGAGGCTGGCAGCATCGACCGGGGCGGGGGTGGGGTCGCCTGCGGCGTCGCGGTAATCGATGCCGTCCACGGTCAGCCCGTCCGGGATGAGCCCCGTGGCCGGTGCGAACAGCCCGGAGTCCGGGGTACTGGCGGCGGTGCGGGCCACCTCGGCCAGCGCCTGCCGCAGCGGGGGAGAGCCAAACACGGAATTGCAGTTGAAGAGCAGGCTCCAGGTGGTATCCGAGTAGGAGATGCTCTGCAGGCTGGTGGCCTCGCCGGTTTCGTCCAGAGCCGCGGAGCATTTTTCATTGGCAATGAGCTGGGCTGCCGACTGGCCGGAGGCACCGGTATTCTGCACCAGCCGCAGGCTGTCGATGCGGTTCCCGCTGGGTTCCCGGCGGAGGAACAGGCCGCTGGCGGTCCAGTTATAAAGGTAAAAGCTGCCGCTGGAAAGGGTGGAGGCGGCGCTCAGGCCATAAGTACCCCGGGTGCTGTTGAAAAAGTCCTCGTCGCAGGGCATGGCGCCGGGCAGGGTGAGCTTGGAGAGAAAATTCTCGTCCGGCTCGCTCAGGCAGAACACAAGGGTGGCATCACCATGTGCCTGAACGCCGAGGGCTGTCTCGGGCAGCTGGCCTGCCAGCACGGCGGCGCTGTTCTCAATGGGGGAAAATTCCACCGCATAGGGAGAAGCAGTATCGGCCCGGAACATCCGCCGGAACGCGAACACGAAATCCTCGGCTGTGATGGCGTAGTCGGTGGCTGCGCCCTTGGTGGCGGCATAGGTCAGGCCGCTCTTTAACGTAAAGGTGTAGGTGCGGCGGTCCGGGGAGACTTCCCAGTGTTCCGCAAGAGCGGGGACGAGCTTGCCGCTGGCGTCCTTACGGACAAGGCCGCTGTAAAGGTTTTCGCAGGCGATGACGTCCGAAGCCGTGGAGGCTACCTGCGGGTCGAGGTTTGACGGGATGGTATCCACGAACCAGGTAAAACTGGCCGAGCCCGAGCCGCACCCGGCCAGACTGAGCACAAACACGGCAGCGAGGAGGGCACAGAGCACCCGGCGCGGGCCGTGGGAAAGATTTTGTTTGTTGGTAGATCGTTTCAAAGGGAAAGTTCCTTTCAGGGCTCCAGGCCCCCGTTTTGCGTGTGCCGGGCGCTGCAGGGCACGGGCCGGAATAACCCGTTGATGCAGCGTCGAAAAAAGGCGCACTGTAAGTGTAGCAGAAAGCAGGGGAAAAGACAATTGTCTTTTTGTGAATTTCTCAGGGGATTTTGTTGCTCCGTTTGGCGGTTTTCCGTTGCCAAGCAGACCGAAAAGGTGTAAAATAAGGCGGAATCCCTTTTGAAATAGTGCATCACTTTGTATTTATATAGGAGGAACCTGATTTATGCAGAAAGAACAGCAGCAGCTTGCCGCACTGATCAAGGGCAAAAAGGTTGCATTCATTGGTGCCGGCGTCAGCCATAAGGCGCTCATCAAGGAGTTTGTGGAGCTGGGCGCTCATGTGACCCTCTGCGACCAGAAGAAGTCCGTGGACGATTTTGGCGATTACGCTGCCACCATCCGGGAGCTGGGCGTTGACCTGAGCCTGGGCGAAAACTACCTCGAAGGCTTCAAAGGCCAGGACATCATCATGCGTACCCCCGGCTTTGTGGGCTATTTTGAAAAGCCCCTGCAGGACGCTATGGCGGCGGGTACCATGGTCACCAGCGAGGTGGAGCTTTTCTTTGATTTCTGCCCCTGTGAGATCGTGGGCGTGACCGGCTCCGACGGCAAGACCACCACCACCACCCTCATCTCCAAGTTCTATGAGGCCGCTGGCCGCAAGGTGCACCTGGGTGGCAACATCGGTGCCGCTCTGCTGCCCATGCTGCCCGAGGTGGCTCCGGAGGATGTGGCGGTTGTGGAGCTGTCCAGCTTCCAGCTGATCAGTATGCACAAGAGCCCGAAGATCGCGGTGGTCACCAACGTTACCCCCAACCATCTGGACCACCACAAGGATATGCAGGAGTATATCGACGCCAAGCGGAACATCCTCATCCATCAGGTGCCGCCCTGCCGCGAGGTGCTGGGCTATGAGAATGAGATCACCCGTGGGATGCAGGCCGACTGCAAGGGCAAGCAGGTCTGGTTCACCCGCCTGCACGAGACCGACAATGGTGCTTTCCTGCGGGATGACGGGATGCTCTGCATGGCTGAGGACGGCGTTGTGACACCGTTCCTGGCCCAGAAAGACGTCAAGCTGCGGGGCCTGCACAACATCGAGAATCTGCTGGCAGCTGCCGCTGCCGTCTGGGGCGAGGTGCCGGTAGAAGCCATCCAGAAAGTGGGCAGCACCTTTACGGGTGTGGAGCACCGCATTGAGCCGGTCCGTGTGCTGGACGGCGTTACTTATTACAATGACTCCATCGGCACCAGCCCCACCCGTACCATCGCGGGCCTGCGCAGCTTCAACCAGAAGCTCATCCTCATCGCGGGCGGCTACGACAAGCACATCCCCTATGAGCCTCTGGCACCGGAGGTCATCCGGCACGTCAAGACCCTGATCCTCATGGGCGCTACCGGCCCCCGCATTGAAAAAGTGGTGCGGGAGCATCCGGATTTTGCCGCCAGCGGTCTCGTCATCGAGCACGCTGATAACATGCAGCATGCTGTGGAGCTGGCCCGAGCCGCCGCTCACCCTGGCGATGAGATCATTCTCTCGCCCGCCAGCGCCTCCTTTGACCTCTACCCCAACTTTGAGGTGCGCGGCCGCGAGTTCAAGAAGATCGTCAACGAACTCAAGTGATCGCACAGGTAAACACGCCCCGCCAGCGTCAGCGCTTTTTGAACGCCTGCCGGGGGAAGCTCTGCTGCGGGGCCACCCTGCCGCTGGCGCTGCAGCTGCTGGGCAAAGCCCAGCCGGGCCGTTTTTTTGCCGGGCCGACGCTGGCGCTGGACATCGGCGGCCGCACGGCTTGGGCGGCAGGCCACGCCAACCCCGAGGAGCTGGCCAGTTTTCTGAATTTCTGCGGCTGCAGGGCCGTCATTCTGGATGAGGCCGAGTGCCCGCCCCCTGTGGGCTGGCAAAAGACGTGTGACCACACCATCTTCGGCCTTGCGGCGGGGGAACAGCTGCCCCTGCCAGCCCAGACCGAGGCGCAGAAAGCCCTCTGGGACAGCCTGACCTTTGTGGAAGATCCGGCTTCCGGCCCGGTGGCGGAAAATCTGTTCCCGGACCGGCCTGCCCGGCGGGATGATTTTTACTCGGAGCTGTGCACCAAGCGCAGCCGGGGCAAGGCACTGGTCTGGACCTTGGAGCAGGGCGGGAACATCGTCTGCACGGTGGGAGCCTACGCCCTTTGCAACGGGCAGGCCTACATGGCCTGCGGCCAGACCGCCGAAGCTCTCCGGGGCCAGCGGGTCGGCGGGCGGCTCATCGTCCAGATGGCCAACGCCCTCTCCGCGCAGGGGGATCAGCCCGTTTTCCTCTGCAGCCCCGAGCGGGTGCATTTTTACACACAACTCGGCTTCCACCCGCTTGGCACCCTTGCGCGTTACGAAAGCCCGATTGGAAAGGATTAAAATTTTTAAACATGTCAATGCTGAACCATTTCTTTGATTATAAACCCGAGGTGCTCGCCCTGGACGAAAAGGCCATGGAGCTCTGCCAGCCCTATTTCCGCCACATGGAGGAGATCCGGGATTTCAACCAGCTCAAGATGCTCAAGGCTTTTGGGGATACCCAGATGTCTTCTACCGATATGCTTGGCACCACGGGCTATGGCCTGTGGGATTCCGGCCGCGCCAAACTCGAGCAGATCTTTGCACAGGTGATGGGCGCGGAAGACGCCCTTGTGCGCAGCCAGTTCCAGAGCGGCACCCATACTCTGGCCGTGGCCCTGTTTGGTCTGCTGCGGGCAGGGGATACCCTGCTGGCCGCCACCGGCCGTCCCTACGATACGCTGGAGGGTGTCATTGGTCTGGATGGCAAGGGCAAGGGCACCGGCACCCTGATGGACTACGGCGTAAAGTACGACGAAGCTCCCCTCAAGCCCGATTTTACCCCGGATTATGAGCTGATTGCCCAGAAAGCCCCGGGGGCTAAAGTCTGCCACATCCAGCGCAGCCGTGGTTACCTGCAGCGCAACGCCTTTGACCTCGAGACCATCCGCAAGATCGCCGAGACGGCCCGCAGGGCAAACCCGGACATCATCATCTTTGTGGACAACTGCTACGGCGAGTTCACCCAGACGCAGGAGCCCTGCCAGGTGGGTGCCGACCTTGTGGTGGGCAGTCTCATCAAGAACCCCGGCGGCGGAATTGCGCCCACCGGCGGCTACATTGCCGGCCGGAAGGATCTGGTGGAGCTGTGCGCCTACCGCCTGAACGCGCCTGGCCTAGGCAAGGAACTGGGCTGCACGCTGGAAACGCCCCGCGACATGTATCTGGGCTTCTACTATGCCCCCGGCGTGGTGTGTGAGGCCATCAAGACCGCCATTTATGCGCAGTGCATGCTGGAGCTGCTGGGCAAGAACCCGGTGCCGCGCTACTGCGAGGACCACAACGACATCGTGACCTGTTTTGATGCCGGCACCGCCGATGCCCTGATCGGTTTCTGTCAGGGCATCCAGGCTGCCAGCCCGGTGGACAGCTATGCGGCCCCGGAACCCAGCCCGGAACCGGGCTACACCGATGAGGTGGTCATGGCAAGCGGCAGCTTTACCCA
>OGJJ01000671.1_pt1 | contig 29573 bp, 27 predicted proteins | sample 1572081 | NCBI WGS metagenome assembly OGJJ01 (sample SAMEA2582122, study PRJEB24529) | metagenome | biome: Human gut stool | place: China | collected 2011
AATCAAAACAAGTCCAAATGATTCTCATTTGGACTTATTTTTACAGTAGGATGTTTGAGATAGGGTCCCCGAAGTCATCGTCTAGGAGATTGAGTTCAGAAAAATGATAATTCTTCTCGATAGCTTTTGGCTCAATTCTACCAACTTTAAAGATACTTTTATTTTCTTTTATAGTAGTAGTTTTAGGTGTTTGTCTGATCAAATCCGGTAGTTCGTCAATGATTCGTTTGTATAATTGGGTATAGTCGTGACCAACTTCCTGCTTTAATTGATTTTCCCGCTCATCGATTCTTCGATTGAGATCATTTATGTCAGGTACAGACCATTTAGAAGTTACTGTGAAAGAATAACCATCAGAAGTAGCAGTATCCATATGTACTTTATAATCAGATAAATCTCTTATAAAAGTTGCCATGTAAGCCTGTTGAATGGATTCTAATTCTGTTTGAGTAGGGGTGTAGTATACATTTATAGATTTACTCATTTCCTTTGTCTTATTAAGAATACTATCTTTTATTTTCTTATTGAATTCATCCTTTACTTTCTTCTCAACAATTTGGTTTACATCTTCTAGATTAGACGGTTTATCAGCGGTGGAAAAAGTCTTTCGAAGAACAGTTTGATCTGTATCGTTTTTCTTTTGTATGTGATAAGTCAGCTTATAGTTGGAATGAGGTTTTCCGTAGAACCATAATACCGTCTTGCTTGCTGAAGCCCAATCTTTCTTCTGAATGGTGATTTCTTGATTCGTATCATCCACAAGGCCTATTTTCTTAATAGAGTAATCCTCAAGATTTTTTTCTGACACAGTTACATAATACATCTTGTTCGATTTTTGAAAATTTGAGGTATTTTGCTCTTTTTCAAATACACCATTACCGACCGTTTCAATGCTGATAGATGGACTTAAAAAGTAAATAAGAAGCAAAATCGGAATAAGAATCGAGGAAATCCATACCAGTCTTTTCTTAAGTTTTTTACTCATCCATCCTCCAATAACAGTGTGATATTCTAATAGGTATCTGTTTAAACAGCACCTTAATAGCAGCAGGTTAAACTCTATTTTATCATAGGTGATGCAGAATAGCTAACGTTACCCTGAAACCTCACGTGCAACTGAATCATTGTCTTGAACTTAAAAGAATAGAGATTCAAGATCGTTCATTTCAAAACTTAATCTAAATTTTGAAAAAAGTGTATGATTATGGTTTAATGGAAAGTAATTATATTGTTATCAAATCAATTTTCTAAGAGGTGACGATGAAGAAGTTAAAACTTAAAAAGAGATATATGATACTTAGTTTGATAGCGGCCTTGACAATTGTCTACTTCGGACTTCGGTATTACATTAGGCCAGACTGGTTTGATTCAAAGTATATTTACCATAAGGTTTATCAATACAAAGTTAGTACAATCAAACCCCAGAAAAAGATTATCAAAGAGATTAATATCGAAATTATTCACGATCGAAAGGAACAAAAACCTACGGAAGGACAGTGGCAAGAATCCACCAGAACGGACTTAGTAGGCTTAAATGGCTTGCCTATCTTACATGTTACTTTTACAGACAAATCTAAGGCTGATATTCCCATAGAGACAGGTATAATTGGTCCTGCATTTAGTCAGACGAATGTGGACAGAAAATTATATCAAAAACTCTCATATCGCTTCCCGAAATTACAGCTACTAGGCGGAACGCATCGTGATGTACTCTCCACTCTTCTGATGCTTTACCAAGGGGATACCTTGTTTCAAATTCCTGAGGAAAGTACGGTTATTCAATTCCAAGTGAAAAATCCAAAGAACGGCAAGCTCCAAACCTACTATCAGTATGGGTCTGATCCTGATTTTGATTATTTCCGCCCAGTATTCTTTTTACAAACAAAATCGAGTTCATCCAAAGAAAAACAAGAATTCTTTGATGATTATCACCCATCCACTCAAAAGAATTATTGGGATAGAAGTCTTGATTTTAGTTATGATAATTTATCTGTTTCACAAAATTCTCACTTTTATAAATTGTTTTATTCCGATCGATTTAGCAATCTTCCACTAGGAGTCAGCCCAACAGGAAATACATTTAAAACTACAATTACAGATACCTATATCTTGCCAGATGATGATCAAAATAGCGAAGGTGTAAGAGTAGCATCACAATCGAAAACATACACAGATAAAAATGAATACACAACTGAAATACTTAGTAAAAATGTTAACTGATTTCAAATAAAACGGATGCTTAAATGATTTCGTGGGTACAAGTTATTGACCCATTTTAATTTCTAAATATAGAAATGACCATAAAAAATATCTGAGTGAACATGAGACACTCAGATATTTTTTATTTATCAAACTTCACTTCCTCAAGCAAGTACTCGATGAATTTTTCTCCCATTTTTGAGAGGGCTGTTTTTTCATGTTTGATGTAGACCAGCTCGATCGGGTCTTCGATATCAAGGGGAATGGAGACGATGTTATTTCCGTTGAGATTGCTGTTGAGGATCCCGGTCGCAATAGTGTAGCCATCCAGACCAATCAAGAGATTAAAGAGGGTCGCCCGGTCACTGACGACGATGGATTTTTTATGATGCTCTTGAGAGAGGATCTCTTCTGAGAAGTAGAAGGAGTTGTGGGTTCCTTGGTCATAGCTAAGGTATGGGAAATCTTCCAGATCAGATAAGTGGACGATCTCTTTCTTGGCAAGAGGATTGGTCTTGCTGACAAAGATATGAGGTTGCGCTGTAAAGAGGTGGGTGGCAATCAGGTGATTATCATCCAGCATCTTAGAGAGGACATCTCGGTTGTAGCTATTCAAAAAGAGTACGCCAACCTCGCTTCGGAAATTCTTGACGTCATCGATGATCTCCCAAGTCCGCGTCTCCCGTAGGAAGAGCTCGTATTTTTCCATGTCGCTTTTCTTCAATAGAGAAACGAAGGCCTCAACCACGAAGGCGTAGTGCTGTGAAGAGACGCTGAAAAGCTCACGAGAGCCCACGGGATTTTTATAGCGCTCGGACAAGAGGTCAATCTGCTCCACCACCTGGCGGGCATAAGAGAGGAACTCCATCCCATCGCGAGTCAAAGTGATCCCTTTAGGATTCCGGATAAAGATTTCAATCCCCATCTCATTTTCCAAGTCCTTAACGGCATTGGAAAGGCTAGGTTGCGTGATGAAGAGTTGTTTTGCGGCTTCATTCATAGAGCCGGTTTCGACGATTTTGATAATGTATTGTAATTGTTGTATTCTCATGCTTTTATTTTAACATAAAAAAGCGCGTTTTTCCCGTAAAATGTGGTCTTTCAAGGACTGTATCAGACTATAATGCAGGCTGAGGGAGGTAATAGGAAGTAGGCTAGATCAAATATTTAAAAAATAGAAAATTGTGAACAAATTCTACATCTGGGGACTGATTTTGATGGAAAAATACAGTTTTGCCTTGCTGAAGGTAAGATCTGATTGATAGAATGGTAAAAAATTGATTGAGGAGATCTTATGAAAAAACTCGTTTCCTGGTATAAGAAAAAGGATAAGGAATTGGAAACCCATTTCACAGCTGGTCTGTTGCAGATCAATTTTGTGACCAATGCACTGATTCTATTAGCCTTTTACATCTATTTGGTCATTAGTCAGTCGATCTATGCTCTATCGGATCCATTTATCCAATTTAGTTTTTGGGAGATCATTGCCTTTACCATGAAGATCTTGCCCTACGGTCTAACCGTAGCCCTCTTTGTCCCCAATATTTTTGTTATCATTTATGGGATCGGTCGGTGGTCTAGCCTCCAGTACAAAGAAGCTGAGGAAGAAGCTCTCGAAGATCCGGATTTGTTTGAAGATAGGGTGCCGAAGGAAGGAGAAGGGACAAGAGAAGATGACGCATCTCTTATGAAGGAAAAGCAAGAATCACCTAATCCTAAGCCTGTCAAAAAGAAAAAGCAACAGCCTACCATTGTTCTTTGGTTTGGTCTCTTTGGTTGCTTTCTCGAAGCGATTTTCATTTACATCGTCAAGGAGATGACCTTTTACGAATGGAATGAGCCTTTAATCAATTCTCAGAAGCATGCCCTGATTTGGTCAGGTGCCTATCCAACCTTCTTCACACTGGCAGCTCTTACTTTACTAGCCTTGATCATTTATTCCTACAGAGATGCGAATTCACTCTCGCCGTTAGCAAATGTCTTCTGCATCAGTGGCATTCTAGGAGGAGTGGTTCTCCTCTTAGTTTTTGATAATCAACTGCAGGTAGCAAGTTTTCACACCTTTTTCTTACTGATCTATTCCATCCATCTTTTATGGGTTCGCATCAGGGAGTGGCAGGAAGATCGAACAGAGATAAGCTATGAGAATCGTCTGCTTCAATGGCTCCATCAGCTCTTAAATAAATCACGTAACTGGCCATGGTTAGCGGTCCTTGTCGCTCTTCCGACCCTTGCCCTTGTTGTCCTTGTTCTCATGCTCTTTGGGCAGCAACCGGATTCCATGATCAAGGCCTGGACCAATACAGCTGACTGGGCCTTCTCACAGAAGATCCCCCCTCAGAATCTCATCATTGATGAGCACTATCTCTGTACGGTTGCGGCTGGTGGCCATGAAAATGTTGTCAAGCCCCAGCGGATGGGCGTCCGCCACGGTCATCCAGTCGTTGTCAATCGCCAGCTTTGTATTGCCAATGCCTTTGAACAGGTACTAGAAGAAAAGACGCCACGATTCCATCGCTTCTTGCGTCGCAATTATGACCGCTATGGCTATCCCTTTGCCAAACATATCAAGAAGAAATGGGCCATGGACCTGATCTATTACCTAATGAAACCGTTGGAATGGCTCTTTTTACTGGTTCTTTATCTAGTCGATCGCAAGCCTGAAAACCGAATCGCCATGCAATACATTAAAACGATCCCAGAAGATTTTGACCCCCGTAAAGCTTCCTGAGTTACTGATTTTACTTGACAAGCGAGAAGGACCGCGATATAATGAGACAAATTTAACCTTTAAGAGGTCCAGAGAGGCCTGCAAGGAAAGACAGAAAAAAGATCAGCAGACTGTGTCTAGCTGATCATTTGTAGGGCCTTGCTTTTGCTAGGTCTTTTTTGCTGAAAGAAAGAAGAGGAAACCAATGGTCAGTGACAGTTGTAAAAAACGCTTTGGCAAAATCATGATGGAGGAGATGGAGCTGGTCGCTCAAGAAGAGATCGCTCCCCGCATCTATTCTATGATCTTGAAGGGGGAAATGGTGGCGCAGATGCTACCAGGTCAATTCCTTCATATCCGAGTCCCTGATGGGGCCAAGCTCCTTCGCCGTCCGATTTCAATTTCTGAGATTGATCCTGAGACACAGACGTGTCGCTTGATCTACCGCATCGAAGGTGGGGGGACAGCTATCTTTTCCCAATTGCCAATCGGTAGCAAACTAAGCGTGATGGGGCCTCAGGGAAATGGCTTTGATCTCACCAATCTCGGCCAAGGTCAGAAAGCCTTGATCATCGGTGGCGGGATCGGTGTTCCTCCTTTGGTCCAAGTGGCCAAACAACTCCATGAGCAAGGGGTAGAAGTTGAAGTGGTTGTCGGATTTGCGACCAAAGAAGCCGTCATTTTGGAAGAAGAGCTTTCTCAGGTGGCTCATGTCACTGTAACGACAGACGATGGATCTTATGGTACCAAGGGCTATGTCTCGACGGTTATTGATCAGATGGACCAGGAGTTTGACGGTATCTATTCTTGTGGAGCACCTGGCATGCTCAAATATGTCAATACCAAGTTTCATGACCATCCCCGCGCCTACATTTCCATGGAATCCCGTATGGCTTGTGGGATGGGTGCTTGCTATGCCTGTGTAGTGCATCTGGAAAATGAAAGCCAAGCAGCCAATAAGCGCGTGTGTGAAGACGGACCGGTCTTTGAAACCGGTACGATTGTGATGTAGGAGGACCTTATGACAACAAATCGACTAGCGGTATCCTTACCTGGTTTAGACTTGAAAAACCCCATTATTCCGGCATCTGGTTGTTTTGGTTTCGGTCAAGAATATGCCAAATACTATGACTTAGACTTGCTTGGATCCATCATGATCAAGGCAACGACTGCTGAGGCTCGTTTTGGTAATCCAACGCCACGTGTCGCCGAGACGCCTGCAGGCATGCTCAATGCCATTGGGCTTCAAAATCCAGGGGTAGATGTGGTCATTGCAGAGAAACTCCCTTGGTTGGCTCAACATTATCCAGATCTACCGATTATTGCCAATGTAGCCGGCTTCTCCAACGAAGAGTATGCGACGGTATCAGGCAAGATCTCGCAAGCGCCAAATGTGAAGGCCATTGAGCTCAATATCTCTTGTCCAAACGTAGACCATGGAAACAACGGTCTCTTAATCGGGCAGGTTCCTGAATTGGCCTATGCGGCTGTGAAAGCAGCGGTAGAAGCGTCCTCAGTCCCTGTCTATGTCAAGTTAACGCCTAGTGTGGCAGACATTACGCAGGTCGCAAAAGCAGCAGAGGATGCAGGAGCGACCGGCTTAACCATGATCAATACGTTGGTCGGCATGCGCTTTGACCTCAAGACTGGTAAGCCCATCATTGCCAATGGAACCGGAGGCATGTCGGGTCCAGCCGTTTTCCCAGTTGCTTTGAAACTCATCCGCCAGGTTGTCCAATCTACTAAACTTCCGATTATCGGAATGGGAGGTGTGGATTCAGCAGAAGCAGCCATTGAAATGATGATTGCAGGGGCTTCTGCGATTGGAGTTGGAACCGCTAATTTCACTGATCCTTATGCATGTCCAACCATCATCGAAGATCTACCACAGGTCATGGATCGCTATGGTATTGACACCCTTGAGAACTTCCGTAAACATGTACGGGAAAATCTACTGTAAATCCTTGACTTTTCCCAAATATCGTACTACAATAAATAAAAACCTTTAAAGCAGTCCAGAGAGGCTCCTAAGGTCTAGACGGTGAATCATGGTGGTTGTTCCTACCTAATTTTCGTGTAACCTTGCCTCGGGCAAGGTTTTTTTGTAGATAAAATGATCAATCAAAAAAGGAGTAATCCATGCGTGAAGAACGTCCTATTATCGCCCTTGACTTCCCAGCTTTCGAGGATGTCAAACACTTTTTAGAGCATTTTCCAGAAGACGAAAAATTATTTGTAAAAATCGGAATGGAATTTTTCTATGCAGTTGGTCCTGAAATTGTACATTACCTCAAAGGGCTTGGACACAGTATTTTCCTTGATTTAAAATTGCATGATATCCCAAATACAGTCAAATCAGCCATGTCCGTACTGGGGACTTTCGGAGTAGATATGGTGACAGTTCACGCAGCCGGTGGTGTAGAGATGATGCGCGAAGCCAAGGCAGCTCTTGGTGAAGGAGCTAAATTGGTAGCCGTGACCCAGTTGACTTCTACCAGTGAAGAAGACATGCGTGATTGTCAAAACATCCAAACAACGGTCCAAGAATCCGTAGTTAATTATGCTCGCAAGGCTCAAGAAGCAGGCTTGGATGGCGTTGTCTGTTCAGCCCATGAAGTAGCTTTGATCAAGGACGCCACTTCATCAGACTTTGTCTGTGTCACACCAGGGATTCGTCCTGCTGGAGCTGAAATTGGTGACCAAAAACGGGTCATGACGCCACAAGAAGCCCATAAAATTGGCTCTGACTATATTGTCGTTGGACGCCCAATCATCCAAGCAGAAAACCCATGGGACGCTTACCATGAAATTAAGAGACAGTGGAATGCGTAAGAGCTACTAAAAGTGAAACTTTTGTAGCTCTACGGGAATTCCATGGGATCTTCCCTAACGCATTCACTAGATCACAGAAGAGAAAATGATCGTTTCTCTTCTGTGATCGTCGGAATAATCGGAGCCCGATAGGGCTTTCCCTAAACTATTCACTAACTTAGTTGAAAGAAAATGATCGTTTCTTTCAACTAAGTGTTGGAACTTAAAAAGTCCATGGGACCTTCCCTAACGAATTCACTAACCTGTAATGTTGTTGTTTAAATCTAAAAATGATTTAATTCGTATATGATTAAAATCGTAAAAAGGAGTCGTCATGTCATTAGCTAAAGATATTGCTAGCCATCTTTTGAAAATTGAAGCCGTTTATTTGAAACCAGAAGAACCTTTTACTTGGGCATCTGGGATCAAGTCCCCTATTTATACAGATAACCGTGTAACCCTCGCTTATCCTGAAACTCGTACCTTGATCGAAAATGGATTTGTAGATAAAATCAAGGAAGCTTTCCCTGAAGTCGAAGTAATTGCAGGGACAGCAACTGCAGGGATTCCTCACGGAGCCATTATTGCGGACAAGATGAATTTGCCATTTGCCTACATCCGTAGCAAACCAAAAGACCACGGTGCTGGAAACCAAATCGAAGGACGTGTACCAAAAGGTCAAAAGATGGTTGTAGTGGAAGATTTGATTTCTACTGGTGGGTCTGTCTTGGATGCTGTCGCAGCTGCTAAGCGTGAAGGAGCGGATGTTCTTGGTGTGGTTGCTATCTTCACCTACCAATTGGAGAAAGCCGATAAGAAATTTGCGGAAGCTAGCGTTCAACTTGAAACCTTGTCTAACTATACAGAATTGATCCATTTGGCAGAAGAACAAGGTTACATCACTTCTGAAGGTTTAGAGTTGTTGCACCGTTTCAAGGAAAACCAAGAAACTTGGCAAGATAAATAATAGGACTGAAGCGTTTCTAACGCTTCTTTTTTATACTATTTTCACTAGTTGGTGGTTAACTTGAATCTCAAAGTAAAATCCGGTATGATAGTAGTAATTGTTTTTATGGATGAAGGAAAAACTATTTTTAAGGGAGAATAAGATGACAAAAGAACATTATTTGCAAATGAAGAAGGAATTTAAAATTAGATTTACAATTATTATCGTCCTAGGTATAATTGCTAGTGTATTTTATATTCAGGTATTGCTTAGCCACTCTCGTGAAGTGCCCTTTTTTATAACCTGTCTTGGAACTCTCACCTTCATCAATCAGTCATTGATTGCACCTGTCTTTTATGAGAAAAAAGCAGCTGAGAAGGAACATCCAGAATGGAAGAATTTATCAACAAAAGGAGTAGAAATTCCTCAGGAAGAAATTCAAAAACGAAATGGGATATCGATCCTATCTTTCATCATTGTAATTGTTGGATTCTTCATGTTATACCGACCAGCTCCAAAAACAGACGCAGGAACTGAAGTGATCAAAACCTATCGAGAGATCCAGTCTGTGCCAGAAAATTCAACAGAAAAAGGATCTAGCACGGTCTCCGATTTAACTCCTCAGGATGTTCAAACCTTACAAGAATTGAAGGAAGAAATCGAATCCAATGCCCCATCAGATTCAGATTCACTGGATCTCAACAAAGCAAAAGATCTTGCAGAAAAAGCGCAGCAACAGAATTGGTTGAAAAGGGGAGAATAAGATTACTTTTCAAGTGGTTTGAAATCAACTAGTTTTTGTGAAAGGGTAAAAAACAAATGACAGTAACAACATTCTGGCTTAGTTTGGGCATTCTGACCCTTGTTTTCTTGTTCATGCTGCTTATCTTTTACACCTTGTATCGTCGTGAAATTAAAGTGAAAACAGAATCAACCGCAAAAATTATGGGAGAAGTAGTTGCTTTTGATTCCAAAAATCAACTGCTTATTTCTCTGCCTGTGGTGGAGTATCAGGTCGGGGGCGAAAGATACCAAAAGACATTCACCTATACTTATTTTAGGGAGACTTCTTCCAAATCTAGGCAGGCCAATGTTTTCGATAGAACCTATGTTCTTGGAGTAGGTCAAAATCTGGATTTGCGGATGATATTCCCAATCGGGTCTCCCATGACAGTCTTTTATAATCCAGTCGACCCACAGATCGGTTTTGTCGAACGATATGCTGGCTTAGTCGGTTTCTATAAAATCGGAATGATTCTAACAGTTGGAATTTATCTTGTATTATTATGTATTTTAATACTAGTATTTTAGGTCTGTTAGTTAAGGTTAAGAGTTAAAAAATGCTTCGATAAAATGAGTATGTTTATAAATTACATTTTAGAACAACTTTTCTTTGCACTTTACAGTTGATAGTCACCCCAAAACAGCAGAAATGCTGTTTTTTTGATATAATGGACCTATGTTATCGAAAAGTAAACGTATTCTATTTGGGATGCTTCATGTTGTCATGTTGCTAGTGATGGTCCACTGGTTCTTGATCAGTGTGACCTATCTGAGAGAGATTTCATGGCTAGCGATTTTAGGTGCTGGATTGCTATTTCTGCTAGCCTGGCTGAAACGCGATGGGCTAAAGAGTGCCTTTGCTTGGTTGACTCAGCATAAAAAAGGCTTCCTGATTGGAGCGGTTGCCTTTCAGTTGATTGTTATGGTCTGTGCGGAGCTCTTTATCCGTCGGGATGCCGCAGTTGTTTTCAAAGGGGCTTTTGATCTTCTTAAGCAATCCTCTATCACCAACTACCTCAGTCGCAATCCCAATAACATTCCGCTCTTTCTTTACGAGAAGTTTTTCTATGTCTTATTTGGCTCTAGCGGTCTGTGGGTCATGCAGGCTCTCAATATCCTCTATGTCAATCTGGGTGCAGTCCTCTTGTACAAGCTGTCCCAGAAGCATTTCAATCAAAAAACGGCTGATCTGGTCTATCTCTTCTATGTGAGCTTGATCTGTTACTCGCCTTATTTCTATTCCATGTACACGGACATTCCGCCTCTTCCATTGATTGCCCTTCAATTATGGTGGGCCTTGGATCTCTTAAAGGAAGATCAAGCAGTCTCCTGGAAGAAGATTGTTGGCTTGGGGATCTTATCTGGCGTATCCATGTTGATCCGTCCAACGACGATTATTGTCATGATTGCCTTTTGGGCTGTGCTCTTTTTCAGAGGAAATTGGAAGGCCTTTGGAAAGATTGCTACGGTGACGGTCATGACGACGGGCTTTGTCTTTGCAGGATTGAATACGGCGGTCAATCATCAAAGAGTTGTACCGATCTTGAAACAAGAAGGGTTGGCTAAAGGACCTCTCTTGTTTATCAATCTGGGCTTGACGGATATGGGGCATAACCAAGAGGATATGAAAGAAGGCTTGTTGGCCTATATTGATGAGGATAAGCGCTCGGATTACAACAATGGCCTCTTTAAAAAAGAAAATGTGATCAAAGAAATCAAGCGCCGTCTCAAGGAGTACGGACCGTTAGGTCTGATCGGGCATATCTACTACAAGCAATCCTTGACGGTAGCAGAAGGAACCCTGGGCTGGCTGTACCGAGATGTAGAGTATGAGAAGACGCCTTTTATCAATCCTCTCTATGCACCCCTGACTAAAAATAATGGTCTGGCAAAATGGGTGCGGACCTATTTCCTTAGCATTGATCGCCCGCAGTACAAGTATTATGAATTTGTCAAGCAGGTGATCTGGATCGTCCTATCGGCTGGTTTGGTTGGAGCTTATCTCAAACGTCGAGATACAGATGATTTTAACTTCCTTTCCTTAGCGGTCTTTGGTGGTTTGCTCTTCTTGATCATCTTTGAAGGTGGGAAGACCCGCTACCTCATCCAATTCTTACCGCAAATTTTACTAGTCGCTTCGATCGGTCTAGCAGGATTTACCAAGAAAGAAAATATCTAAAAGCTCCTGCTTGTTTGACAGGCAGAAACAGAGAGTGGGACAGAAATCGGTAATTCGTTAGAATTCGATTTCGTCGTCCCACCTCCGCACAGTTGAGTAGGGCTGTAAAAGCTGATGAAATCAGCGTAGTAGAGCCCACTCAACCACTGCGTCTTGCTCGACAATCCAAAAATAATTGAGAGGCTAGGACTTTTGTCCCAGCCTCTTTTTTATCCAGTGGATCTGCGACAAATGTGGTATAATGGAAGGTAAGAATTTATTGGATAGCGGAGAGTTTCCATGCAGCATTCACCCTGGCATGAAGCCATCAAATCCCATCTTCCAGAAGGGTATTTTCACCAGATCAATGACTTTATGAATGAAGTCTATAGCAAAGGAGTGGTTTATCCATCGCGTGACAAGGTCTTTAAGGCCTTGCAGACGACAGAGATGGATCAGGTCAAGGTTTTGATCTTAGGCCAAGATCCCTACCATGGACCGGATCAAGCGCAGGGCTTAAGTTTTTCTGTTCCGGATCATGTACCAGCGCCGCCTTCTTTGCAAAATATTCTCAAAGAATTACGCTCAGATATTGGAGAGAAGCGGTCGCATGATCTGACCTCTTGGGCGGAGCAAGGAGTGCTCTTGCTCAATGCCTGTTTGACAGTGCCTGCTGGTCAGGCAAATGGTCATGCTGGTCAAATTTGGGAGCCTTTCACAGATGCTGTGATCAAGGTGGTCAATGAGTTGGAGGAGCCTGTTGTCTTTATCCTCTGGGGATCTTATGCCCGTAAGAAAAAGCCTCTGATTACCCACGATCGACATTTGGTCCTTGAATCAGCTCACCCAAGTCCCTTATCGGCCTACCGAGGATTCTTTGGTTCCCAACCCTTTTCAAAAACCAATCAATTTTTGAAAGAGGCGGGACGCGAGCCGATTGATTGGTTAAGATAGGAGAAAGAAATGCCACAATTAGCAACGATTTGTTACATTGACAATGGGAAAGAATTTCTCATGTTGCATCGCAATAAAAAGCCCAATGATGTCCATGAAGGTAAATGGATCGGAGTTGGTGGAAAATTAGAACGCGGGGAAACCCCACAGGAGTGTGCGGCGCGTGAGATTTTTGAGGAGACGGGCCTTAGAGCCAAGCCAGTTTTGAAAGGGATTATTACCTTTCCGGAGTTTACTCCAGATTTGGACTGGTACACCTATGTCTTCAAGGTAACAGATTTTGAGGGAGAACTGATCGAGTGTAACGAAGGGACCTTGGAGTGGGTACCTTATGATCAAGTCCTCTCAAAACCAACCTGGGAAGGGGACCACACCTTTGTCGAGTGGTTATTGGAGGATAAACCCTTCTTTTCAGCAATGTTTCGCTATGACGGCGACCGCTTGTTAGAGTCGCATGTTGATTTTTATGAATAAAGGAGAATGCAATGGTTGTCATTAAAAATGGTCGCGTAATGGATCCCAAAACTGGCTTGGATCAAGTCTGTGATCTTCGCATTGAAGGAAAGAAAATTGTAGAGATCGCTGAAAACCTCCCAACGGATGGACAAGAAGTTCTTGATGCTACTGGTCTGGTTGTAGCTCCTGGATTGATCGATGTACACGTCCATTTCCGTGAGCCCGGTCAAACTCATAAAGAAGACATCCATACGGGTGCCTTAGCCGCAGCTGCGGGTGGTTTTACCCGAGTGGTCATGATGGCCAATACCAATCCGACCATTTCAGATATTACGACCTTAGAGGAAGTCTTAGCTTCTGCAGCCAAGGAAAATCTTCACATTCATACGGTTGCGACGGTGACTAAGAACTTTGACGGTCAACACCTGACAGATTTTGAAGGACTGCTTAAGGCTGGTGCAGTAGGTTTCTCAGATGATGGGATTCCTCTTCAAAGCACCAAGGTTGTCCGTGAAGCTTTGGAAGAAGCTAAGCGTCTAGGAACCTTTATTAGTCTGCATGAAGAAGACCCTGAATTGAATGGCATTCTTGGTTTGAATGAGAACATTGCCAAGGAACACTTCCATGTCTGTGGGGCGACGGGTGTAGCCGAATATTCTATGGCAGCGCGTGATGCCATGATTGCCCATGCGACAGGTGCCCACCTTCATATCCAACACCTTTCCAAGGAAGAAAGTGTCAAGGTTGTGGAATTTGCCCAAGGTTTAGGAGCTCAAGTGACGGCAGAAGTGGCTCCCCAACACTTTTCGAAAACGGAGAGTCTGCTCTTGACCAAGGGGAGCAATGCCAAGATGAATCCACCTCTACGTTTGGAATCAGACCGCCTAGCAGTGATTGAAGGCTTGAAGTCAGGCGTCATCTCCGTGATTGCGACAGACCACGCGCCTCACCATGCAGATGAGAAGAATGTTCCAGATATTACTAAGGCACCATCTGGAATGACAGGCCTTGAAACCTCCCTTTCTCTTGGCTTGACCTACTTGGTGCATGCTGGACATTTAAGCCTCATGCAATTGCTAGAAAAGATGTCCTATAATCCAGCGAGTCTCTATGATTTTGACGCCGGCTATATAGCTGTGGACGGACCAGCAGATCTCACGATCTTTGACCCAGAAGCAGATCGTCTGGTTTCAGATCATTTTGCTTCAAAAGCTGGAAATTCCCCATTTGTGGGTGAAACACTTAAAGGGAAAGTGGCTTATACCATCTGCGATGGACAAGTGATTTTCCAAGGATAAGCGATCGCATTCACATGAATCTTAAAAAAATGATGCAAGGCTTGGTTTTCTTTTTAACCAGCCTTCTTGTCTTTGTCTTTCTATTTCGTGCTATACTACCAACTGCATCACCTCGTATGACCAAGCCCAAAACGGCTGCGAACGTAATCACCTATAGTTATGTAGCTCTAGGAGATTCCTTGACCAAAGGTGTCGGAGATAGCACCAATCAAGGGGGCTTTGTGCCCTTGCTCGCTCAAAGCCTATCCAATGAAAACGAAGCCCAATACCAGGCGGTTAACTATGGTGTAGCTGGAAATACAAGTGCTCAGATTTTAGATCGACTCAAGAAGCAAACAGACCTTCAGAAGGATCTCAAAAAGGCGCGTGTGATGACCTTAACGGTTGGAGGAAATGATCTACGCAAAGTCGTTGTCGATCATCTAAGTGATTTTTCTCTATCAGATATCCAAAAACCGCTCAAGAATTATACAGCTAACCTCAAAGAAATTATCACAAAAGCAAGAAAGGACAATCCCCATCTTCCTATTTATGTAGTGGGGATCTACAATCCTCTTTACCTGAATTTTCCTGAATTAACCAGTATTCAGACGGCTGTAGATCGTTGGAATGAGACGACGGAAGAAACCATCGCGCAATTTGATCAGGTCTATTTCGTTCCTATCAATGATCTGCTATATAAAGGAATTGATGGCAATATGGGCGTGTCAAAAATTAGTGACGGGAAGACAACCGTTATTAATGATGCTCTGTATGAAGAGGATAGTTTTCACCCCAACAATACGGGCTATGAAAAGATGAAACAAGCAATATTGGAGAAAATCAATGCCACGAAGAAAACTTGGAGTCAAAAATAATCCCATAAAAGAGAAGATCCCCTTCCTTCAAAAAATTAATATTTGGAAATGGTTGTTTTTAGGCTTAGTCAGCCTTCTCTTAGCCTTTGCTTTAGTCGTGCAAGGACGCTTAGCAACGCCAAGAGAAGATGTTAGCCAGCTTCATCAAACAGTTGGCACCAAAGATGTCAAAGTTGGAACTATGACAACGACTCGTGATCAACTCAATGATACCATCAAATCGCTTCTGAAAAAATATAAGCTGTCCGACTACAAGGTCTATGCAGATAATCAGCAAATCCTATTAGAAGGACAGTTGAGTCTCTTGGGGAAGGATTATCCCTTATACATTTACTTTCAACCATCCAAATTGGAAAATGGGAACATTCTCTTGACGGTGAAGGATTTTTCAGTCGGAACCTTTCAAATTCCACAAAGGATGGTTTTGCAGCTCTTGAGTAAAAATAAAAATATCCCAAAATTTGTTCAGATCTCACCCAAGCAGTCTACCATCACCATTGTATTGCCAGAAATTGACAATGACTTTGGAATATATGTCAAGGCCAATACCATTGACCTCTATAATGACAAGATCGTTTTTGATTTGTATCAGAAGAAGTAGGATGGAAGAGGTTATTCAAATTGAATTCAAAGTCATCTTAAAAACTTTCCTTAGGCTCAATAATTCCGAGTGCTAGAAACAACCGTGTTTCTAGCACTTTTCTCACGGCGGAAAATTTCTAAGATGATGACTTTATCTTCAATCAAACTAGAACTGAACGCTTTATTTTGTTTCTATTCAAAAAATTCAGAATATTACAGAAAATTCTTGACATTGCTTTTTCCCTATGCTAAAATACTAAACAAGACATTGAACAAAGGAGAAAGTCAAACATGAAAACAGCTAAGTTTATTCAATTTGCTTTGTTGTTGAGGTATAAGGGCTAGTGCAGAAGCATTAGTCCTGTTTGGCTTACCAAGCGGGCAAAAACATCTCGCTTGGTTAACCGAGTGAGATGTTTTTCTTTATATCCACTACATAGAAATGAGGAGACCCTATGCGTAAAGTTGAATTTTTAGATACCAGCCTTCGGGATGGCGAACAGACTCCAGGAGTTAATTTTTCTATCAAAGAAAAGATTGCCATTGCTAAACAATTGGAAAAATGGGGCATTTCTGCTATTGAAGCAGGTTTTCCTGCAGCTAGTCCGGATTCCTTCACTGCTGTTCAAGAGATTGCGAAGGTCTTGACCAAGACAGCCGTGACAGGTTTGGCCCGTTCTGTCAAATCAGATATTGACGCTTGTTATGAAGCCTTGAAGGATGCCAAGTATCCACAAATTCACGTCTTTATCGCAACCAGTCCCATTCACCGGGAGTTTAAACTCAACAAGACCAAGGAAGAAATTCTTGAAGCCATCAAAGAGCACGTTTCTTACGCTCGCTCAAAATTTGAGATTGTGGAGTTCTCTCCCGAAGATGCGACTCGGACAGAATTGGATTTCCTCTTGCAAGTCGTTCAGACTGCAGTTGATGCGGGGGCTAGCTACATCAATATTCCTGATACAGTCGGTTTCACAACTCCAGCAGAATATGGCGCGATTTTCAAATACTTGATTGATCATGTCAAAACAGATCGCGAGATTATCTATTCCCCTCATTGCCATGATGACCTAGGAATGGCCGTGGCGAATAGCCTCGCTGCTGTTAAAAATGGTGCCCGTCGTGTCGAAGGAACCATTAATGGGATCGGGGAGCGGGCCGGCAATGCGGCACTTGAAGAAGTAGCGGTTGCTCTCAATATCCGTGAAGACTATTTCCAAGTTGAAAGTCCGATTGTCCTTAATGAAACCATCAACACTTCTGAGTTGGTCTCTCGTTACTCTGGTATTCCAATTCCTAAAAACAAGGCGGTTGTTGGTGGCAATGCCTTCTCACACGAATCTGGGATTCACCAAGACGGGGTTCTTAAAAATCCTCTTACTTATGAAATCATCACCCCTGAGCTGGTGGGTGTCAAAAGCAATAGCCTCCCTCTTGGAAAATTGTCTGGTCGCCATGCCTTTGTCGAAAAACTGCATGAGTTGGGACTGGAATTTACAGAAGAGGACATCAAGCCGTTGTTTGCTAAGTTCAAATCTCTGGCAGACAAGAAACACGAGATCACAGATGCCGATATCCGCGCCCTTGTTGCCGGTACAGCAGTGGAAAATCCAGAAGGATTCCAATTTAATGATCTCCGCTTAACCACCAATGCAGACGAAACGATTACAGCAGCGGTTAGCCTCCGCAATGAAGAAGGGGAAGTGCTTGAGTTCCTTGCCAATGGTCAAGGGTCGGTTGAAGCGATCTTTAATGCGATTGATAAATTCTTCAACCAAACTGTTCGCTTGACCTCATACAATATCGATGCAGTGACAGATGGGATTGATGCCCAAGCCCGCGTCTTGGTATCCGTGGAAAATGTCGATACCGATACGATTTTCAATGCCTCTGGTTTGGACTTTGACGTATTGAAAGCCTCTGCCATTGCTTATATCAATGCCAACACGCTGGTTCAAAAAGAGAATGCGGGTGAGATGGGACGAGCTGTCTCCTACCGTGACCTTCCACAAGCCTAAGAGGAAATGAACATGACAAAGAAAATTGTAACACTTGCAGGAGATGGGATTGGCCCTGAGATCATGGCAGCTGGACTAGAGGTCCTCGCAGCCGTCGCTCCCAAAATCGGCTTTGATTATAGTCTAGAAGACAAACCTTTTGGGGGTGCTGGAATTGATGCCGCTGGCCACCCACTTCCCCAAGATACTCTAAAAGCAGCTAAAGGAGCGGATGCTATTCTTCTCGCAGCCATCGGGAGTCCTGAGTATGACAATGCTCCTGTTCGTCCAGAACAAGGCCTGCTCGCTATTCGCAAGGAATTAAATCTCTTTGCCAATATTCGTCCTGTACGGATTTTTGACGCCTTGAAACACTTGTCTCCTTTGAAACCAGAGCGTATCGAGGGTGTCGACTTCGTGGTCGTACGTGAATTGACAGGTGGGATTTACTTTGGAGAGCATATCTTGAAAGAAGATACAGCGCGCGATATCAATGATTACAGTGCAGAAGAAATCCGTCGGATTATGCGCCAAGCCTTCAGGATCGCGCAAGGACGTGGTAAGAAAGTGACCAGTATCGATAAGCAAAATGTTCTGGCAACGTCTAAATTGTGGCGCTACGTGGCAGAAGAAGTTGCTAAAGAATTTCCAGATGTGACCTTAGAGCACCAGCTTGTCGATAGTGCGGCCATGATCATGATTACCAATCCAGCCCGCTTTGATGTTGTAGTGACAGAGAATCTATTCGGAGATATCTTATCTGACGAATCCAGCGTCCTTCCTGGAACACTAGGCGTGATGCCATCTGCTAGTCATTCTGACCAAGGACCAAGTATGTACGAACCGATTCATGGTTCAGCACCTGATATTGCTGGTCAAGGCATTGCCAATCCGATTTCCATGATCCTGTCCGTTGCCATGATGCTCCGAGACAGTTTTGGAGAAACAGCAGGTGCAGAAATGATCGAAGAAGCTGTCAATCAAACCTTGAATCAAGGAATCTTGACACGAGATCTAGGTGGTCGGGCTTCTACTGCTGAGATGACTGCAGCCATTATTGGGAATCTCTAAGATGACTTGGAGAGATCGCTGTTTAGTTCTTATTGCTATTTGGAATAGTATCGTATTTCTGACCTATGGTTTAGATAAACGAAAAGCTATCCAAAACAGATGGCGGATTCCTGAAAAGGTCCTGTTACTCGAGAGTTGGATGCTTGGTGGATTCGGAGCTCTACTAGGTGGATATCTCTTTCACCACAAGGTGCGGAAATGGTATTTTCAAGCTAGCTGGTGGGGCAGTAGCCTTCTTTTAGCAGGTGCCCTCTTTCTAATCCTTCAATGGATTTCCTAACAAGAAGATAAATGGAGAAAGATGATGAGTGGAAAATCTATCTTTGATAAACTTTGGGACCGCCACGTGATTACAGGAGTGGAAGGGCAACCCCAACTCATGTATGTGGACCAACACTATATCCACGAAGTGACGAGTCCGCAAGCCTTTCAAGGATTACGGGATGCAGGACGCAAGGTCCGACGACCTGATTTAACCTTTGGAACCTTTGATCACAATGTTCCAACGGTCAATATTTTTGATATTCGAGATGTGATTTCAAAAGCCCAGATTGATAAATTAGCTGAGAATGTGGTGGACTTTGGGATTGATCATGCTGCCCATGGTTCTGCTAAGCAAGGAATCGTTCATATGGTGGGGCCTGAAACCGGTCGGACTCAGCCTGGAAAATTTATTGTCTGTGGAGACAGCCATACCGCAACTCACGGAGCCTTTGGTGCCATTGCCTTTGGGATTGGAACCAGTGAAGTGGAGCATGTCTTTGCCACCCAAACCATCTGGCAAGTCAAACCAAAGAAAATGTTGGTTGAATTCACCGGAACCCCACAAAAAGGGATCTATTCAAAGGATTACATCCTAGCTTTGATAGCGCGCTATGGCGTTGCTTGTGGAGTTGGCTATGTCGTAGAGTATCGGGGAGAAGCAATTGATCGCTTGACCATGGAAGAACGCATGACCATCTGTAACATGTCTATCGAGTTTGGATCCAAAATGGGGATCATGAATCCAGATGAGACGACCTTTGACTACCTCCGGGGACGTGAATGTGTGCCAGATGATTTTGAGACTGCAGTAGCTGATTGGAAGACTCTGGTTAGTGATGACGATGCCGTTTATGACAAAGTAATCCGTATGGATGTATCTGATCTTGCTCCGATGGTGACTTGGGGGACCAATCCTTCTATGGGAGTGGACTTCGAGACTCCTTTTCCAGAGATTCGAGACATGAATGATGAACGGGCTTATCATTATATGGATCTCGAACCTGGCCAAAAACCAGCAGACATTGAATTAGGCTATATCTTTATCGGTTCTTGTACCAATGCGCGTCTCAGCGATTTGGAGTTGGCAGCTAAGTTTGTGAAAGGCAAAAAAATTGCGCCCAACTTAACTGCTATTGTTGTACCTGGCTCTCGTCCGGTTAAGCAAGCCGCCGAAAAATTAGGCTTAGACAAGATCTTCATGGATGCGGGCTTTGAATGGCGTGATCCAGGATGTTCCATGTGTCTAGGAATGAACCCAGACAAGGTTCCAGATGGGGTCCACTGTGCTTCTACTAGCAACCGGAACTTTGAAGATCGTCAAGGATTTGGAGCCAAGACCCATCTCTGTAGCCCAGCAATGGCCGCTGCAGCAGCAATCGCCGGTCGCTTTGTCGATGTGCGCCAAATGCCAGAAGTCGAGTAAAAGGAGGAAGCATGGAGAAATTTACCATTTATACAGGAACAACGGTTCCTTTGATGAACGATAATATTGATACCGACCAAATCCTCCCCAAGCAATTCTTAAAGTTGATTGATAAAAAAGGTTTTGGGAAATACCTCATGTATGCTTGGCGCTATTTGGATGACCAATATACTGAGGATCCAGATTTTATCTTTAACAAGCCAGAATACCGCAAGGCAACCATTTTGATCACTGGTGACAATTTTGGGGCTGGTTCCTCTCGGGAGCACGCAGCCTGGGCTTTAGCTGACTATGGTTTTAAAGTCGTTATCGCCGGCTCTTTCGGAGATATCCATTACAATAATGAGCTCAATAATGGCATGCTGCCGATTGTCCAACCACTAGAGGTTCGTCAACAGTTGGCAAGTTTGAAGCCGACAGATCCAGTGACGGTGGATTTGGAAGAGCAGAAGATCATCTCGCCTGTTGGAGAGTTTCGCTTTGAGATCGATCAAGATTGGAAGCACAAATTGCTCAATGGTTTGGATGATATCGGGATTACGCTTCAGTACGAAGACTTGATCGCAGCTTATGAGAAGAATCGGCCAGCCTACTGGCAATGATAAAATTGTATATCGAATTACGAATTTTCTGAAAATATATTGAATTTGAGACTATTTTTTGATACAATACTAAAAAGAATAGAAAAGGAAAGAGACTTATGACAAAACACATTCAATGGGACGGACAACTTTCACAAGAAGGATTTGACATTCTTAAAGGAGAAGGGGGCTGTATCGTCTGCCCTACCAAAGTTGGCTACATCATCATGACCAGTGACAAGGCTGGCTTGGAACGTAAATTCGAAGCTAAAGAACGTAACCGCAACAAACCAGGTGTGGTTCTCTGCGGAAGTATGGATGAACTTCGTGCCCTTGCGCAATTGAATCCTGAAATCGAAGCCTTCTACCAAAAACATTGGGATGAAGATATCTTGCTTGGTTGTATCCTTCCTTGGCGTGAAGATGCCTATGCAAAATTGCAAGCTTTCGGAGATGGACGTGAAGAACTCATGACAGACGTTCGTGGAACTTCATGTTTTGTCATCAAATTTGGTAAAGCTGGTGAGCAAATCGCCAAAAAAATGTGGGAAAAAGAAGGCAAAATGGTTTACGCTTCTTCAGCCAACCCTTCCGGTAAAGGAAACCGCGGGAAGGTCGAAGGAATCGGTGAACGTATCGAAGGTGCCGTGGACTTGGTCATCGAAGCAGATGATTATGTAGCTTCTATCCAACCAGACAAGACCATTGAAACTCGCTATGAACAAGGCGTGATGGTCTCTATGGTTGATGCCGAAGGAAAACTGATCCCAGAACAAGGAGCAGGTAGCCGTTCTGTCAATACGTGTCCAGTTGTGATCCGTAAAGGATTGGATATCGATAAGATCATGATGCACTTATCTGATCATTTCAACTCTTGGAACTACCGCCAAGGGGAATACTATTAAGAAACAGAAAAAAGCATTCCATTTGGGATGCTTTTTTTGTGAAAGGATAAAAGATGGTATAATAAAGTCAAACGATGTTCCAATAGAAGAGGAGTTAGTATGGTCTCCAGAAAAGCATTTATCGATAAAGCCAATCAGGAAGGTTTTTCCTTCAACATCCAAATCCCATGGTGGACGTACAATAACTTCAAGTCATTGGTTCGAAGAAAAAGGCTCTCTGAGGAGCAACTCTATCAGATCTTTCTTTTACTTTGTAGAGAGGTAGAAGACCGGCAAATGCAAGCTGTAGTGAATAAGAGGAAGTATCAGACCGGATTTTATGTAGCTGCATGCAATGGCCGCCAGTTCCGCTTTGAGTTTGCTTTCAAAAAGAATCAAGAACTAAGAGTTTATAATCTATTTGAGACAGTCAATGGTCGTAAGAAACTCACCCTGATGGACCTGCTTGATTACATTATGGATTGACGATGTATAGAAACAATAAGGGTTCACTACAGATTGACAAAAGAAAGAGTGGTTCTATGATTTCAAGAGATGCATTTTTAGAAAGAATCAATCAGGAGGGCTTCTCATTTAGTAGTGACATCCCGCGCAGAAATTTTTCGGATTTTACATCATTAGTTCGGAGAAGAAGAATTTCAGAAGAAGACCTCTATCAGCTGTTTTATAACTATTGTCAAGAACTAGAAAACTGTTTGAAAGAAGCAGGGGAGAAACGACGCTTGCTCTTCAATAAGTTTCCAGTTAGCCCCGTTCATGATAAATATAAAACGAAATTTGATACAGTGGCACCCAACGGACGCGAATTCCGCTTTGAATTTGTCTTTAGCAATGACAATCGTTTAAAAGTGTATCACATGATCGAAACTGTTAATGGTCGTAGGAAAAAAACTCCTATGGAAATACTGATGGACCTAGTCGATGCTTTATAGTGGATGCCGATCTAAGAGAAATCTTATGAGATACCTATTTCTTCTTGATTCCATTGGGCCTAGTGACTATAATGAATGAGTTTAATAAAGCTACAGGTAGACTCTTGTTCCTCTGCTTGTTTGCTCTTGATTTTTTATGTTGCTACTATTTGTAATCGTCACAGCTCCAGTAGTTTAATTGAACCGACCTTTCCTATTTGATCGCCTAATAGCTAGTAGTTATCGAAGTACGGTTGGGAAATAGACAAAAGACAAAAGACAAAAGACAAAAGGACTCTATTTTTACGTTAGAGACCTTTTTGACAAGTAGGGGTTGAACTGTAAAGCTGGAGAATGGTAGTAAGAGTTTTCTAACTGGTTGAAATTTGGTACACTAGAGCTATGAAGATAGAAGATACTATAAAAAAAGCAATCATTTTAGGCGCTACAGGAGGGATTGGCCGGCAGCTAGCGAAAGAACTGGCACAACGTTTGGAGCATCTGATCTTAGTCGGTCGAGATGCTGACAAACTCTCCCAAGTTCAAAAGGAACTAACTGGGAGCAAGGCGCGGCTTTCAATCCTAACGTTAGATATGCTAGATCAAGTAGCCCTAGAAGCTTTTGTAGAGAACCTAGATGCAGATCTTCTCGTCAATTGTGCGGGACTAGCCTATTTTTCCCTAGGATGTGACCTTGATTCAGCTAGTGAGCAAGACCTCTGGCAAGTCAATTACCATGCTCCAGTCCAACTAATTAAGCAATTAGTGAAGAAGAATCAGAAGATCCACTTGGTCCAGCTGTCATCTCTGGCTGCTCTTTTTCCTCATCCCTATTTAGCAGCCTACAGTGCCAGTAAGGCTGCCTTGCAGACCTTCACTCTTGCTCTCCAGGAGGAACTGAGGCAATCAGATTCCCAGGTCCAGCTAGGTCTCTATATTCTTGGACCAGTCCAAACAGCAATTTTTCCCCAAAAACTAGTAGAAGCATTGGGAGGAAGTCGCTTGCAGATGAAGCCTGAGAAAGTCGCTCAGCAGTTGATTCGATTCATAGAAAGAGATACTTCCTATACTGTTATCGGCCTTCGCTATCGCTTGCTAGTTTTGCTAGGTCGTCTGCTTCCCCAAAGATGGATCATTCGTGTCCTCGCCAGGTATTTACGAAAGGGACTTAATTGATGAAATTCATATTTATATTTTTAGCTGTTGCTTATCTTCTCTTATTTATCATCCGTTGGTTGCTGTCCTTCACTTATTATAAAAAAAGTCAGGTTCATACTGCGGACTTTCCAGAACAGCTTTTTACAGTGGTTCAACCCATCCTTTCTGGGGATCCTCGTTTAGAGAGTGATTTGCGGGCCAATCTCCAGCAAACTGAAGCAGTAGAATTCTACTGGTTGATTGATCAGTCTGATACAGAAGCCCAGCGAGTAGCAGATCAGATTTGCCAAGAGGCATCCTTTGCCCAACGCATTCGAATTTTTCTCATTGAAGACGTCCCTCAGGGGATTAATCCCAAGAGTTACAAGATTGAGCAGGTTGTAGAGGAGCTGACCCGGCCTTATCTGATTGTTTTGGACGATGATAGTGTCATTGATTTTTCTAAAATGGGTGAGCTAACTGCCTATCTGGGTCAAGAGGTCATTCTGACAGGTATTCCTTATAACCAGGAGAGAAGCGATTTCTGGTCTAAGCTGGTTGCAGCATTTGTAAATGGCAATTCTTTTATTACCTATTTTACCATGGCAGAAGTTGAGGCGAATCACTCCATCAACGGGATGTTCTATATCCTACCGGTAGAACTTGCAAAAGACCAGGGACTTTTCACAGCGATTAAGGATTATCTATGTGATGATTTAGCCGTAGCCGATTTTTTAAGGAGTAAAGGAATATCCATTATTCAAACACGGGTCACCTGTAATGTTCGAACGACTATCAAGGATGCCAAGCAATATTTCCTCCAGATGAAGCGTTGGCTTCTCTTTAGCTCTATCTACCTCAAAGAACACCTGGACTGGAAGGTCTTTTTCCTCATAGGATTACCGAGTTTTCTGCCTCTTCCAACTTTGATCTTAAGCCTCATTTTAGGATGGCCTTATCTTCTTCTAGCCTTAAGCTTACTAGTATTCAAGGCAGTATGGATGCTCCTCTATCGACAAAGCATCCTATCCACTCGCCTACACTTGGATGAAGTCATCTACGAAGTGCTGAATGATCTCCTGCTTCCTTGGCTGTTTATCTATGTTCTGATGACTCCTCCTGTGATAAACTGGCGGGGGCGGAAGATTCGTGTGACGGACGGAAAGATTCGTTATGAGTAAGATGAAGTCCTATCTAGACTGTTTGTCTGCTTTATCTCTTGATCAGACCATGCTAAACTCTAATCGCTTGGTTCTCTTTCTCAGTGGGAGCAGTGATGTCACTTGTGCCGGGCTGACAGCTGGGCAGCTAGACCTCCTCCATGCGATTTGTCCATCAGGTTATAGAGTAGTAGAGAGTAATTTTCCCTTCAATCAAGATTTTGAACATATAAAATTTCCTCAAGTATCCCTACTGTCGGCTTCTGCATCCAATATCATCTATTATTGGCATACCATTTTGAACTCTCGCTTTCAAAAGCTCTTACAACAACACTTGTCTCCCTTGCTGGAAGTGCAGGAGGTGGTTCTTATTTGTAAGAGTTCAGGGATTAATATGCTGACGCAGTGGCTTAGAAGTGTAGAGAAGGAGGTATCCTTGCCAAGGTTGCGCGTGATAGCGCTTGGCCCTGTTTCCCAGCTTCTCTTAAGTCAAAAGGAGTTAGAGGTATTGGTTATCAAAGGCAAAAAAGATCCTTATTCACGAATTTTGGACCGCCATTCAGCGGATATCCAAGTGGATACAGATCATTATAGCTATGAATACAGAGAAGATGTGAAAGGAATCATCTATGACTGGATTAGACAAAGTGATAAAAATCGATGTGATTAGCGTCCCCTTTAGTGGTCATTTATTTCCGACTTTGACTTTGGTCAAGCCCTTGCTGGAGGATCCTCGTTTTCAGGTTCGAGTCATCACAGGTTTTCAAAAAAAGGAATTGGTTGAGCAGATTGGCTTCGACTGCCTTGCCTTGTTTCCTGACCGTCCGACAGTCATGGAAGATATAGCCAATACAGCCAAGCAAGCAAATCTCTTTATCATGTACCAACAATTAGGTGCTAATAGCAAACTGATTCCTGAAGTTTTCAACGAGATAAATCGAATTTGGGACTCTGAAGGACAACCAGACTTGATTATTGCAGATTTTGTAGCCGCTCCTGCTGGAGTTTTAGCAGATCGTTTGGGCATTCCCTGGATTACGACCATTCCAAGTCCAGTAGCGATCGAAAGTCGCACGACTACCCCTGCATATCTAGGAGGATGGAAACCGCACCAGGGGACCTTCTACAAGTGGAGAGATGCTCTGGGTAGGCAAGTCATCCGTCTAGCAAAGAAGGTTGGATTAGCGCTGGTTAAGAAGAATCTGGATACCATACAGGATTTTAAACTCTACCGTGAAGATGGGACAGAAGCCATCTATTCTCCGTACTCAATCTTGGCTCTAGGCATGAAAGAGTTGGAGTTTCGAGATGATTTTCCATCCCAACTCAAATGGATTGGTTATCGCTGTCTCTCTTTTGACCACCTTCCTCAAGAACAGAAACAGTATTTTATGAGTTCTAAAAAGCGGGTCCTGGTCACTTGCGGCACTCATTTAAAATGGGAAAAAGAGCGGATGGTGGAGTTGGCAAAGCTTTTGAGCCAAGAACATCCTGACTATGTCTTTTACGTAACCCTAGGCGACCCTAGTGGTTTGGAGCATCCACCAAGGATGTTGTCAGATAATCTTCTGATTTTTGATTACCTCCCTTATTCAGATGTTCTGGATCAAATGGACTTTGCCATTCATCATGCAGGTGCTGGGATTTTGATGGGGTGTATCGAAGAGGGGATTCCTAGTCTGATTTTGCCCCAGGACTATGACCAGTTTGACAATGCGGTTCGGGCTGAGTTATTCCAAGTAGGATTGGTTTCTCGTAAAAAGACAGATTCCGAAGTCTTGCGCTTATTTAATGAATTGGTTTCTCGGGAAGATTGGTCGCACCTAAAGGCTCTGGCTCAGAAAAGCAAAGCCTACCAGCCAACAAAGATTCTTTATCAAGAAATTGAGAGACTCCTGAAAGTGAAGTTATAGAAGAAAGAGGAGGGAGAGACTCCTATTTGCTTTCTTCCAGAGATCTTCTATTTAATGAACATAAAAAACTAGAGCGCTTGCTCTAGTTTTTTGGTTGTTGATGGGTGATATTCTTTCCCCAAGGGATGAGATTTTCTTTTTTCTCTTTGATCCGTTGGATATTGTCCTTGTGACGAAGAATGATCAAGGTCGCTAGTGCCAAGACAATGATTGTAAAAAGTGGATCATAGCTGTGCAAGATCCATCCAGTCAAAGGAAGAAGGAGGACCGAAAGAATGGCGAGTAGCGCAACGGTAACACTCGAAAACGAAATCATACTGGTTAAATACAGGCTGGCTACAAAATAAACAGCTAAAATGAGTAGCAAGATAGGCGAGAAACCAAGTAAGACACCAGCACTCGTCGCCACTGCCTTTCCACCCTTGAATCCAGCAAAAATTGGGAAAGTGTGTCCCAAAACGGCTAAGAGACCAAAGACCATCGGCGAGATCCCCTGAATTCCAAAGAAAGTCGGAAGGAGAACGGCCAAAGTTCCTTTCAAGAAATCAATCGCAAAGACAATGATTCCAGCTTTCTTCCCTAAAATCCGAAAGGTATTGGTCGTTCCAGTATTGCCCGAGCCATGTTCCCGTAAATTAATATGGAAAAAGATTTTCCCAATCCATAATCCCGAAGGAATGGAGCCTAACAGATAGGCTAAAATTAAAACACTTATTTCTTTTATCATACTTTCATTATATCAAAAAGGCATCAATAGAAAAAGCAATTTTTGGAGTTCAAGTGTGACATCTGAAGAAAGTGCCCAGCTAACATTTTTTACTAGGATATGGAAATCTCCATATAAAGAGAAAAAATTTTGCAAAATTTCCTAAAAAACTGTAATATAGAAAAGATGAACAAACAGGAGGTTCCTTGTGGCAAAAAAGGAAATCAATATTAATAATTATAATGACGATGCCATTCAGGTACTAGAAGGGTTGGATGCGGTCCGTAAACGTCCAGGGATGTATATCGGATCGACCGATGGAAATGGCTTGCATCACATGGTCTGGGAGATCGTGGACAATGCGGTCGATGAAGCCTTGTCTGGCTTTGGCTCACAAATCGATGTCACGATTAATAAAGATGGTTCGCTATCGGTAGAAGACCAGGGACGTGGAATGCCGACCGGGATGCATGCTATGGGTAAACCAACCGTTGAGGTGATCTTTACGGTCCTCCACGCCGGAGGGAAGTTTGGTCAAGGAGGCTATAAGACATCTGGAGGTCTTCACGGAGTGGGATCTTCTGTCGTCAATGCCCTTTCTAGCTGGCTAGAGGTAGAAATTACGCGTGATGGAGCTGTCTACAAGCAACGTTTTGAAGATGGGGGAAAACCAGTTACAACCCTCGAAAAGATTGGCTCTGCTCCCAAGTCTAAGACAGGGACCAAGGTCACCTTCATGCCAGATCCAACCATCTTTTCAACGACGGATTTCAAATTTAATACCATTGCTGAGCGGATTAAAGAATCAGCCTTCTTGCTGAAGGACGTGACGCTGACGCTGACCGATCTCCGCAAGGAAGAAGATAACCATGTGGCCTTTCACTATGAAAATGGTGTCCAAGATTTCGTAGAGTACTTGAACGAGGACAAGGAAACTTTGACACCGGTTCTCTACTTTAGTGGCGAATCAGATGGTTTTCAGGTGGAAGTGGCCATGCAATACAATGATGGCTACTCAGATAATATCTTGTCCTTCGTTAATAATGTCCGCACCAAAGATGGGGGAACCCACGAGACGGGTCTGAAGACAGCCATTACCAAGGCTATGAACGACTATGCAAGAAAGACAGGACTTCTCAAAGAAAAAGACAAGAATCTGGAAGGATCAGACTACCGCGAAGGTTTGTCAGCTGTTCTTTCGATCTTGGTTCCAGAAGCCCATTTGCAGTTTGAAGGACAAACCAAAGACAAATTAGGAAGTCCCTTGGCTCGTCCGGTAGTCGATAGCATTGTTTCTGATAAATTGACTTTCTTCCTCATGGAAAATGGGGAGTTGGCTTCTAATCTCATTCGTAAGGCTATTAAGGCTCGGGATGCGCGTGAAGCCGCTCGAAAAGCGCGGGATGAAAGCCGAAATGGCAAGAAGAGCAAAAAAGACAAGGGACTTTTGTCTGGTAAATTGACACCAGCCCAGTCTAAAAATCCTAAGAAAAACGAACTTTATCTAGTCGAAGGAGACTCAGCCGGCGGTTCTGCCAAACAAGGACGGGACCGCAAGTTCCAAGCGATTCTTCCACTTCGTGGGAAGGTGCTCAATACTGAAAAGGCCAATATGAGTGATATCCTCAAAAACGAGGAGATCAACACCATGATCTACACCATCGGTGCTGGCGTTGGGGCAGATTTCTCAGTGGAAGATGCTAACTACGATAAGATTATCATCATGACCGATGCGGATACGGATGGTGCCC